>Ga0209755_10007429_pt1 | contig 11872 bp, 11 predicted proteins | sample TergutCo191P1_FD_187301 | JGI IMG/M metagenome (GOLD analysis project Ga0209755, IMG submission 187301) | Cornitermes sp. P1 segment gut microbial communities from Petit-Saut dam, French Guiana - Co191P1 (SPAdes) (version 2) | ecosystem: Host-associated > Arthropoda: Insects > Digestive system...
CTAATTGCAGTTGTTTGGATAGCGGCAAGAAAACCTTTGGTTATTAAGCAATTGATAGAAACAAATATCAGCACGCTTGTAAAAGAAATATTACCGGCTTCTGAATATGTTTGTCTTGTTTATAATTATCAGTCTATTACCCAGAGAGCTTATAATCCCGGCAATTGGCTTAACGCTCATAATTTACTTATAGTTCTGGATGGAACCATTAAACTTGGTTTTAATTGCGAAGAAATAACTGTAAGGGAAAGAGGTTCACAGTTGATAATAAATATGCCTGCGGTAGAAATTCTGGCGCATGAACAATATCCTGAACGCGCAAAATCCTACGATCTTGCAGGCGGCGGTCTTTTCCCGCGTTCCATAAGACCGCAGGAAATACTGGATCTATTAGGCGACTCAAAACTTGATAAAGAAAATCAAATAAAGGAAAACGAAGACTTAATGAAACAAGCTCGCGATTCCGCCGAAGCGCTTTTTAAACCATTACTGGAATTAAATCCGTCGATTAGAGGGAATTATAATATTGTATTTAATTGGTGAAGGTTATTTATGTTGATGAAAAACCGTTAAATACTTTTATTTCTACACAATTTCTTTCTTTTGTTTAGATCTATTTAAAAAATTAAAGTTAGGTACTGTAAAACCTATGTAATGCAATATAGCCCCGATTAATACTTTTAAACCAATTATTGTTATAATAGGAATAATAATATTTACAACTATAAAAATCATAATGTAATTAATAATATTTTCAACCAATCTATCAACATATTCCTTTATACTTTTTATAAAATTTGAAATATTATTTATGTTCTTTATTATTGTGTTAAAAAATGAGGGATTGTTTACTTCATTGCCTTCATTTTCAATGTGAGCGCCTAAACTATTTATTTCTTCAGTTGTATTTTGTATTTGGTTGGCTAAAATATTATTTTTTACAACATTTGACATTTGCATAGCCAACGGTACTGCTGTACTTATTCCTATGCAAATAATTATTAAACCTGTTATTATTCTTTTTAATTTTTCTTGATATTTTTTATTCCATAAAATAAAAATAATTAAAAAACAACAGATAGGAACAATTATTTTGAGAGATATCCATATTGATACTGTCAATAATATTTTCATTATAGAAAGCGCGCCCACTGACCATAATAAAATACTGGAAGTTTGATCCAAAATATTATCTGCAACTGCTAAACCGGCAGCAGGATTGACAGACCCTGATAATTGAGCTCCAATTGATACGCCTGCCTCTAATTGAATCGTTTCTAATGTAGATATTACGGCACTTGTGACTTTTATCGTTGCCCAAACACCAAGAGTTTCTTTAATTCTTCTTGTTAGCTCTGATTGAAATCCCTTTTGCTCATTGTTGTTTTGAGAATTTAATATACATGATGAAACGGGAAATATAAAAATTAGGGAAATACTAATAATGATTATTGTTAGTATTATCTTTATACGCTTGTTTGTAATATCTATGAATTCCATTTGATTGATACCATCATTCACCAGACTTTTTCCACTCAAATTTAATTTCATACTTATTTTTTATTTCAGGAATAATTTCTAAAAAGGATTTAAATTGCTGTTCTGCAGACGCTTTTGCTTGCATAAATAATCCTTCATTTTTATTTACTTTTTCTTCTTGCTCTTTTTCATTATCTTCTCTAATTTTATTAGCATCTTCTAAAGTATATCTATTAAAGATATTAGTTTTTTCATCATATAGACAAAATGAGTCACGAAATGGGACGTGAGACAAAATTTTAATTGGAGGCATTTTTAATGTGATAATATTATATTTATCATTAATTACTATTTCTTTGCAATTAAATCCAAGTTTTATAGCTCCATCAATTGAATAAATTGCTCTCCTTCCTAAAATTGGTAATTTATCCTTATTTGTAATGACAGCACTATAGTGATATACCAAACTTGCATATTCAGAAATTGGTAAAATTTCCTTTATAATAGTTGAAATATTTATGATTTTTTTATTAAAAGTAAGCTTTTTCCCTAAAATGAAACCTCCAACAATACTTACCACAATAATAATTAAAATGACTGTAAAACCCATAAATTTACCCCTTAAAATATTTATATTATTTTTCAATATATATGTTAACCCTTCACCATTTCCCATGTCAAGCCATATTTATCCAAATATTTTCTCAAACGATCTGAGTCATTAATGCTTTGCCTTTCGAGGCGTGATTTTGCGAAGAGTCTGCGGCCTGCGGCGGCAATTGAATCGCTTTCGCGGCAAATAGTTAAAATAGGAAGAAGCTGCAATCGATCAAACTCATCGTGATTTTTTATTAATTTGTAAATCTCCGGTGAAATATTATCCGGAGTAATATCCGCAGATGAAATAATATTTAATTCTGTTTTAGTTATTGATTTGGAATTATCAGTATTTACCGAAGCTCTGACTTTTTTTATTTCATCTTCATCGCTATCGTGCTGGAGCAGGTCCCACTGAGTTAAAAGTCTTTCTTTTTCTTCTTTTACGATCGAAGAATTTATACAGCCGTTTATAGAAAGAAAAACCATGCGCTGTACAGATTGAATCAAATCCCTGAAATTGCCGTTCCATAATGCTTGCGGAGATTTGGCAAAAGAAATAAATTCCGCTTGCGCGTCAGGTAAAAAATAAAATGTTTCTTTGGAGTTTATATATTTGGTAAGTTCAAAATCAACATTAATCTCAATATCTTCCGGTCGTTCACATAGGGATGGAAGAGTGAAACGCCATAAACCTATACGCGAATAAAAATCGGCTTCTTCTGTATCATAGAATTGGTTTTCTGTCCCGATAGTACTTACTAAAGAAAAATTGCATGATATTTCCTTTCTGGAGCCTAAAGGACGATATTTTCCGGTTTCGATAGCCTCAAGAAAGCGTCTGCGTCCTTCATTTGATAAAAAATCGGCTCTATCGAGGAAAAGCATGCCTCCTTCGGCTTCAGATAAGGCGCCGGGAGTTAATTTTCCATCATTTTCGATACCAAATAGAGTAATTAGCGCTTCTTGTTCATTAAGAATAGAGCAATTTACCTCGATTAATGTACCTTTTACTAACCCAAGCTGCTTTTTACAATCAAAATATCTATGAGTAAGCGATGTTTTCCCTGTTCCTGGAGCTCCACAGAGTAATAATGGAGCAGAATTCCCTTCGGCAAGGTTGATGAGCCTGGAAATCAAGTGATTCCACTCGTTGTTTTGGGTTTTTATGCCCATTTTTAGGATTTTATCCAACTCTTTAATTTCCACAGTTTTTCATCCCTATATAATATATAATATATTATATCTTTTTTGTCAATATTTTTGATATAATATAAATTATGATATATAATATTATATATGTAATAAGGGGGATGCAATGGATGAAAATATACAATTAACGTTTATTGAAATGGAGAAAAAAGAAATCACTCATTTTAGAGGCAGGACCAGTAGTAGAAGAAGCAGAAAAGCTATTCATTTTTCCAGTTTGATTAGGGAATCAATAGAAACAATTTATGAACTTATTGTTAATACGGAAAATTGGAAAGATGACGATCAGCTTTGTTTTAGCTGGACAGATCTATTTGATTTTGCAGAAATTCCGTTTAGAATCATTGCCGATGAACTTAGAATTAGTTACCAGCAGATACTTATTCTGTGTTGTTTGATAAACCGTCACGATGATATATATATTACAGAAAGTGATCTTGCAAGGGATCTAAATTGCAGTTTGATTGGGTTTATGAAGTTCCATGAAGAAATTGAGTCTCTTAAAAAATTAAGGTTTATTAATGTTAGGAAAGAAGATGATAACTCAGGGTATCGTTATCGTGTCGTTAATAATTTAATCGACGCGCTTCGTAAAGGAGAAACCTTTTCGGTAAAAATGACTAAGTATAAAAAACTGGAAGATATGTTCCCGGCGGCAAATGAAATTTTTAAACAAAGAGAGAATGACTGGCTGGATTATGATTGTTTTATTCGTGAATTACGCATGCTAGTAAAAGCAAATAAGCATCTTCGGTTTTCAAGCGAGATTATAAAAATGAAGTTATCTGATGAGGATTTTTTTATCGTTTTCTATTTTTGTATAACATTCTTTCTTTTTAAGAAAGTTTATAATTCTTTGTATGCCTTGAACGATTATATAAAGTCAATTTCAACATTTATGTATACCGAAGCTTTGTTTGATAATGGCGAGCATGAATTAATAAAACGAATGATTATTGAAAGAGATTCGGAACATGATAATTTAGTGTATCATGACGATGATCGTATGTATCGTCTTACCGCTAAAACATTCGATGATTTGCTTTCAGAACTGCCTGCGATAAACAATTCTTCTATAAAAAATGGGTATATAAGCAATAAAAAGACTTGTAACGATACAATAGAAAAAAAATTATTCTACAACGAAGAAGAGGAAGAGAATATCCGTAAACTGGAATTTATTATGGTTGAAAATAATTATCAGGTTGTTTTAAAACGCTTAAAAGATAGAAAAATGCCCGGCGGTGTAACTTGTTTTTTCTATGGAAGTCCTGGAACCGGAAAGACCGAAACCGCTTTACAGCTTGCGCTTAAAACCGGCAGAGAAATTATGCATGTTGATCTTTCCGCAATTAAGAGCGCATTTGTAGGCGAGAGTGAAGGCAATGTAAAAGCAATTTTTGATCAGTATCGCACGTTAAAAAAAAGGTGCAGTATTGCACCGATTCTTCTTGTTAATGAGGCAGACGGGATTTTTACAAACAGGGTAATGGTAAATAAAGATTCCAGAAATCCGACAATTGCGCAAATGCAGAATACGATGCAAAATATTATACTTAACGAGCTTGATGTTTTTGAAGGTATATTGATAGCAACAACCAATTTATCTGATAATATGGATCGCGCCTTTGAACGCCGTTTTCTTTATAAAATAGAATTTAAGAAACCAAATGTAAAAGTTCGTAAAGCAATCTGGTGTTCCCTTTTACCGGAACTATCAGAAGAAAAAACATGTGCGCTTGCCGATAAATATAATTTTTCCGGAGGAGAGATTCATAACATAGCTAGAAAAAGTAATATTGATTATATACTCGCAGGAAAAAAAGAAGATTACGATTCCATTATAAAGTTATGCGACAGCGAACAGCGGGGTATTTATTCAATGAAGGAAACTATTGGGTTTAAAACAGTATGAAATTATTTAATTAAGATTGACAATCAATTTTCCAATCTTCCCCATGCCCCGCATTTCCATTAAAATAAAACCATGGATTATGATTGTATAGTTGTAGGCGGCGGTCATGCCGGCATAGAAGCCTCTCTTGCCACCTCTCGCCTTGGTTTTAAAACACTACTCATCACGCAGAACCCAGATAAAATAGGGGCGCTTTCCTGTAATCCCGCGGTTGGTGGTTTATCAAAAGGTAACTTAGTGCGGGAAGTAGACGCTCTCGGCGGCGAAATGGCAAAGCTGATAGACGCGACAATGATCCAATACAGAGTGTTAAACCGCTCACGAGGACCTGCTGTTCAAGCGCCGCGCGCACAGGCTGACAAACACGCTTACCAGGCGGCGGCGCGTTCTGTTTTAGAAAAGCAAAAGAACCTTACAATTTTTATGGATACGGTTACCGATTTTATTATTGGTGACAGTCATAGTGACAGTCACCAAAAGCAAATAGAAGGCGTAATCACTCAGCGCGGACATCGCATAACGGCGCGGATTGTTGTTCTTGCCTCCGGCACTTTCATGGAAGGTAAAATATTTATCGGCGAGTTTGACGCGCCGCAGGGGCGGCTTGGCGAAGAAGCGGCTGTAGGGCTAGGCGCGTCGTTGCGGCAGCTTGGTTTTCCCGTAGGACGGCTTAAAACAGGCACGCCTGCGCGCATTGCAGGTAATTCAATTGATTATTCCAAAATGGAAAAACAAGACGGCGATGAAATGCAGCCCTTTTCTTTTGACTGCGTTTCACATGATTTGCAATCAGCGTTAGGTGTAAATAACGGCGAAAAAGGATCGGCTGCATTTCTGCAAAGTGAGCCATGTTGGATAACCTACACGACAGTAAAAACACATGAAATTATAAAAGCAAATATTCACCGCTCGCCGCTTTTTGGCGGGAAAATTATCGGCGCAGGCGCGCGTTACTGCCCGAGTATCGAAGATAAGGTTGTGCGCTTTCCAGAACGAGAGAGGCATCACATTTTTATTGAGCCTGAAGGTCTTTCAACAAACGAGATGTACATGAACGGCGCGTCAAGTTCTCTGCCTGAGGATGTTCAGCGCGATTTTATTCACAGCATTCCCGGTCTTGAAGAGGCGCACATTGTCCGCCCTGCTTATGCCGTGGAGTACGATTACCTTGATCCATTGGATTTATTTCCTTCGTTAGAGTCAAAACGTTTTGGCGGTTTTTTTGTGGCAGGGCAGACTAACGGCAGTTCCGGTTATGAGGAAGCTGCTGCGCAGGGACTTATGGCAGGCATTAACGCCGCTATGAAAATGCAGAATAAACCGCCGCTTATACTTGGACGCGCGGAGGCGTACATCGGCGTGCTTGTTGATGACCTTACAACATTAGGAACAAAAGAGCCTTACCGTATGTTTACAAGCCGCGCCGAACACAGATTGATGCTGCGCCACGACACTGCGGATTCGCGGCTAACTCCCAAAGGGCGTGATGCAGGGTTGATTGATGACGATCGATGGGAACGTTTTTTAAAAAAGACAAATCAGTTAGATGAAGTAAAAGAACTTTTATCACAGAGAAAATATGACGCAGCGAGAATCAATGCAGATGATCCTGAGTTAGCACCTTACCCTGCAGAACTTGTTGAGCGCGCGTTTTTGGATAAAAAGTATGAAGGCTATATAGAAAAAGAAATCCGCTTTGCCGCAAAGGCAGCAAAAATGGACGCTATTAAACTCAATCCGAATTTGGATTACAAAGCTATTAAGGGGCTTAGTTCCGAGGCAAAGGAAAAACTTATAGCCGTTAAACCGCTCAATGTAGGGCAGGCAGCCCGCATTCCTGGTGTGCGACAGGGAGACATTGCGCTTTTGATTATTTTGGCGAACAAGAAGTAAAAAACTTTTAATCTAATTAAATGAGTTTAACAGTTCGCCTATGGAGAATTTAATTTCTTCTTTTTTATCGATAATAATTTTTTCGGAATCTTCTATTTGCTGTTTTTGCTTGCTGCACTGAACGATGAGTTTTTTAATTTTCCAGGCATTAATAATTTTGAATATAAATCTACTGGGATTTTCCTTTAATTTTTCTATTTGATTTGTTTTTTCTTCTAATTCATCGTAAATCACGGTGCTTTGTTTTTCTATTTCTTCGAATTCTTTAAAAGTTTTTTGCAAAGCGCTTAATTTTTCTTTTGTATTTATAATAAAGAGTTCGTTCTCTTTTTGTTTTAATTTTAAATATTCGTATTCTTCCTTCCTTTTTTGTTCAATTTCTTTTCTTTTTAACTCTTTTTTATTATTAATACATTTATTAATTTCTTTGAATTTGAATTTAATGTCATCCTGCATTTTTCTGATAGGAGCGAATATCCTTCCAAGAACAAAGAGAATCAGCAGCAGTGCGATAATTGTAAGCAATATAATTAATAAAGTATTATTATCCATATAAACTTAATTTACTGTATAATTCACATGAGGTCAATAAAAATAACTCAATTTACAGCTTAAAAATATTTACAAAATATTGTAAACTCTTACAAGGAGCGAATAATGATAAAACTTGCCGCTTTTTTGGGCAATCCAGGAAAAAAATACGAGAAAAACAGGCATAACGCAGGGCGTTTGCTTGTCCATGCATTTCCATTTTATTCGTCTCTTTCATGGCAAAAAAAATATAAGGGGTTGTACTCGTCAAACGAAAATATCCATTTTCTGATGCCGGAAACATATATGAATCTTTCAGGCGAATCTGTTTTAGCGGCCGCAACTTTTTATAAAATAGACATCAAGGAAATAATTGTTGTTCATGACGAACTGGAACTCCCTCTCGGAACAATTTCTTTAAAATTCGCAGGCGGGCTTGGAGGGCATAACGGGCTGCGTTCAATGAACAAGTGCTTTGGCGGTCCCGATTTTTGGCGGTTTCGCATAGGTATAGGTCGCCCCGGAACACGTTTACCCGGCGAAGGCGGACCTGCAGGCGAAAACGATCCCGGAGTTTATGACTGGGTATTGTCAGATTTTACAAATGAAGAACAAGAAAAACTCACTCCAGCGTTAAACGCAGGTGCAGGCTTGTTAATGAAAACATTTATTGAAGAACCTGAAAGTTTATTAAATGAATGGAAGAAAAAGAAAATTACCTTACCTGAAAAAATACAAGAGGAAGAAGATGGAACCAAGTGAAGCATTTAAAGCCTTATATGACACTATCGCAAAACTACGCTCTCCTGAAGGCTGTAAATGGGACAGGGAGCAAAGCCCGTCCAGTTTAAGGGGTGCGTTAGTCGAAGAAACCTATGAGTGTCTTGAAGCAATCGACGAAAACAATCCTGAGCATATTGCCGAAGAACTTGGTGATTTGTTTTTGCTTGCAGTAATGATCAGCTATATGCACGAGCAGGAAGGAAAATTTTCGGTGGCGGATGTCCTGCAAAAAGTCAATGAAAAAATAATTCGCCGTCATCCTCATGTATTTGGCGACGTTAAAGTAAAAGATTCTGCAGAAATTCTTAATAATTGGGCAAAAATAAAAATTGAGCAGGAAGGACGCAAACCCAAAGATTCAATTATGGATGAAGTGAGCGCTGCAATTCCGCCAATGGATAGGGCGTATGCGTTGCAAAAGAAAGCGTCAAAAGTGGGTTTTGATTGGCAGACCAGGGAAGGTGTCATTGAAAAAATTAACGAAGAACTTGACGAGGTCTGTGACGCAAACGGGGAAGCCGCAATTGAAGAAGAGTTAGGTGATTTATTATTTTCTGTTATAAACCTTTGCCGTTATCTGAAAGTGGAGCCTTCTGTCGCTCTTCGCCGTACAAACAGTAAATTTACGGAACGTTTTAAATATGTAGAAAAGAAAATGAAGGAAACAGGCAAGGAAATGCATCAGGATAACCTGGAAATAATGGATAAATACTGGGAAGAGGCGAAAAATATCCCTTGAAAAATAATCAATTTTATTGTATAAATAAGAAATGGCGGTTACTCAAAGCGTAACAAAGCGATTTGGCATTCTTACAGCCGGCGGCGATTGTCCCGGTTTAAATGCCGCAATTCGCGGAGTCTGCCGGGCAGCTCATGACCGGTATGGAATGGAGATCGTTGGAATAGCCAATGGTTTTCGCGGGCTTATTGATGAAGATACAAGGAAGCTGAGCCCTGAAGATTTTTCCGGTATCTTAACCCGCGGCGGAACCATCCTTGGTTCAAGCAGGGTAAAGCCCTTTAGCGAAGCTGATAAAGACGAACCTGCAAGTGATAAAGTGTCAGCAATAATGGATACATATAAAAAACTCAAACTTGATTGTGTTGTTGTACTTGGCGGAAACGGCACTAACACCACAGGTTATAAACTTGCTCTTGAAGGTCTCAATGTAATCGGGCTTCCAAAAACAATTGACAACGATATTGTCGGCACAGACAGAACCTTTGGCTTTAATTCGGCGCTTGCGATTGGCACCGATGCGATCGATCGCCTTCATTCAACAGCGCAGAGCCATAGCCGTGTAATCGTTATTGAGCTTATGGGTCATAAGGCAGGCTGGCTTGCCTTATATGCTGGCGTAGCAGGCGGCGGCGATGTTATTTTGATTCCAGAGATACCTTACGATGTGCGCGAAATTGCGCATCATTTAGAAAAACGCGCAAGAACAGGAAAAATGTTTTCTATTGTTGTGGTTGCAGAAGGCGCGACGTCCATTAAAGAAATTGAGATGGATAAAAAAGATCGAAAAAAATACCGTTCAGAAATGGGACCTTCTGTCGCATATCGCGTTGCCCGTGAAATCCAGGAAGAGACAGGCAAGGAAACCCGAGCCACTGTGTTAGGTTACATGCAGCGCGGAGGAATTCCGAGCGCGTCGGATCGCGTTCTTGCTACAAGCCTTGGCACTGCCGCCGTCGAACTTCTCGCGAAAGGCAATTACGGACGAATGGTCGCTTTAAGCGGCGATACGATAGATTCTGTCGACTTGAGCGTACCCGAAGGCAAAGTAAAAAATGTACCCGAGGATCATTACATGCTTGATACCGCAAGAGCTGTCGGCACCTGCTTAGGTATTTAAATTAATTAACCAGTTTTGAGTACGCTTCTTTTCCCTTATAGTTACGATTAAACAACAATGGATGATCCGTTCTGCCCTTTACAGGATGATCATTAAGCCAGCTGTGTCCGTCAGCTACACCCCAAAGTACGACCATGTCGAGTTTACCGGCATTATATTTTACTTTGAACATATCAAAGTAATCGCGGTATGTTTGCGCTAGGTCTTTTAATCGTTCGTTAAGAACGCCACCAGAAACTGTTCTACTTTCTGCTTCACCCTTTGCGTTACTGAAAATTGAAATATCAAGTTCACAGATTTGAACTTTAATATTTTTTCCGTTTTTCTTTTTAATTTCGGAAAACAAATCAATTCCTGAGCTTATATCGTGTTTACACTTGGATTTATCTGTACATGAGAGACATTTATTTTTATCTACCGGATGATCATAAAGCCTAAAATGCCCCTGGAAGCCAACGCCATCAATTGGTGCATCTTTTTCTATTAACCATTCGACCAATACCTTAAAACTTTCCTGCTTTGATGTTCCGTCAGTTCTATCAAAAGGTCTTTCAACACCAAAATCTGTTAAATAAAGTTTTACATTTGTACCGCCGTTTTCATCTGCATATTGGCGTGCCCATTGAAATGCTTTTAAGATATATTCATAACGATCATTGCCTGTTTTACCTGCAGCTTCCATAATTTTTGTGTATCCTGAATCCGCCCGAGGACCGGCTTTATCATGATCGATTGCTTCGTTTACAACATCCCAGTATTCAATATCACCTTTGTATTTTTGGAATATCGCCTTTGCATGATTTTCCATGTTGGTATAGAGTTGCGTAATATTACCGCTAAAAAACCAACTGGGTGTTTGATCATGCCAGAAAAGACAATGTCCGCGTATTTTTTTATTATTTGCTTTTGCATATTCCACCAATTTATCAGAGTCAGTCCAATTATATGAGCCGCCTGATGAAGCAGGCAAAACAGCATAAGGCTTCATTTCATTTTCTGCTACAACTACATTAAAATGTTTTAAAAGATTATATTGAGGGTTGCTGCTATTTAACGCATTTGCTTGACTGGAACTCATTCCCGCATTATTAGTTCGCGCACCGGGTACGGCAACACCAACAGGGAATGGCCATTCTGTATGCAGGATAATATCGTCATCGAATTCAGGTGTTTCGACAGGGTTTGAATTCGTATCACAGGAAAAAATAGCTGCAATTAGTAATATAATAAGACAAATTTCAATTTTATTTTTCATGATTTCCTCCCAAATGTTTGGCTTGGTTTTATTTTAACCCTTTTTTTAAAAGAAAGGAAGGACAATTTGCACCTGTAGCGCGGAAAACCTCAGCGGATGGCAGATTAGTACATTTAATGGAAAAAATATCGCAAGCTCTTGGGAAAGTAGTGTCCCAGGTTACCCTAAAATGAGCGCATTTAAGGCAATTTGGAGGTCTTGCAGGGGTTAATGCATCGATATTTATCGAATTGTCCATAAGCTTATATGTCAACTATACCTTAAAATCAGCCGAAAATTAAGTATCTCATTTACTGGACAGCAGGGGTATAAAATTGCAGATTATTGACGACTTTAAACAAAGATTTA
>Ga0209755_10007430_pt1 | contig 11869 bp, 13 predicted proteins | sample TergutCo191P1_FD_187301 | JGI IMG/M metagenome (GOLD analysis project Ga0209755, IMG submission 187301) | Cornitermes sp. P1 segment gut microbial communities from Petit-Saut dam, French Guiana - Co191P1 (SPAdes) (version 2) | ecosystem: Host-associated > Arthropoda: Insects > Digestive system...
CGAGATAAATTATTGGTATCTCATAAGAGATAAATTTATTGAATTTAAATTTGGAGGATTACATGAAGAAATTAATTTGTTTCTTAATGATCATCGGATTGTGCGCGGCAACAACATTTGCCCAGGGAAGCCCGCCTTCCCAGAATTCAGGAGATTCCCGTTTCAGGGTTAGTATCGGCGGTGGCGGTTTATTTTCCGGGAATTTTTCGACATGGAATGTTGAAAAAGACGCAGCGGAGAGTAACTTGTATAGGTATAATTCCTCAAATATGAATGTAGCGCCTTATATTTTATTGGATTTAAAATATTTGGAATTAAACTTTGGTCTTTTACTCGGTGAAATAAACGGCGACAGTACTATGTCAGGAAATAAAAATTTCCCCGCTCAAACATTAGGACTTCGGGGAAGTGCATACTTAAAACTTCCCTTTACACTATCGCCAACGTTCTCTATGTTCCCCATGTTGGGTGTAGATTATGACTTGTACCTCATGGCAAGAAAAAGCAATGATTATGATGCAACATTTCCCATCAATGGCAATTCAAACGCAAAACCAATAGAAGCATTAAATAATCTATGGTTTAAAGCTGGAATGGGACTAGACGCATTCTTCAGCGAACATCTTTTCATGCGAACTGAATTACTTTATGGAATACGACTCCAAAATGAAATGGAAAAGCACCTGCAAGATTCACGTGACGATGTAAATTGGATGTTAGGACATGGCGGCGATTTTAAAATTGCCATCGGTTACAGGTTTTAATGGAAAAAATTCTCTGTATGGAGATTGTAAATAATTTTGGAGGTTTTATGAATGCAAGAAAAAATTCAGGATTAGTATTTTTGGTAATGTTGATTGCAGGATTATCAGTTTCCTGCGCCAGCTCGGGACAGTATATGCCGCTGTCAAACAATGAGGCAGTAATAGGGACAGTTCAATCCGATTTTGTTGTTCGTTCCTCTCTGTTCTTTTTACCAAGCGCAAAAGATGCTGTAAATACACAAGCTTATATTCATTTATTGGAAGAAGCTAATAAAAAGTTTAACGGTAACTTTGACATTCGGGACATTGTATGGGTTACCGGTAGATCAGTTGATAACGAAAATACAGAAATTTCCGCCACTGGTAAAGTTGTTCAAATAAATTAGCAGGATTTTTTATCTATGAAAACGCCAGTGTCCTGTAATATTCAAATGATGGAATATAATGTTAAGTTAAATCCTTATGCAATAAGGATTTAACGCATTTTACTATTTTTGAAACCGAATATTACAGGACACTAGTTATGCTACACTCCTAAGGCTGACGGGCGTTTTCTTTTATCGAATGGAGAGAAATATGAAAATAAAAATTACAAATAATTTTATAAGTTTGATGGTAAAATGAAACAAATAAATACTTTAGTGATATTCATATTCTATTTATCTCCAATTTTGTGTCAGGCACAGGAAAGCAAAGACAATGGTTTTTCTATCGATTTATCATATGCATTTACAGGTTTCTCCAATCATGGTTGGGGTATTGGATTAAGTTATCAAAGAAATTTATTTAATTATTTATTAATAAAAGTAACTCTTGGTCATATGACTTTTTCAACAAATTTAGATGATGTATATAATACTTCAGTTAGCATATCTTCATTTGTTAATTATTATCCAATTAGTAATGAGTTTGAGAAGTTATATATAGGTGTCGGCAATGGCTGTGATTTTATGAATTATTTTGGAAGCGGAGATCTGCCGCCTACAACACAGGATACTTTAATAAACATAACGCCGCAAATAGGCTGGAGATTAAATCTATTTAATATTTTTATGATTGATGTTTCAACAGGATATAAATTTATAATTTATAACACACAAAATTATGATGATATAAAAGATTATTTTAATCCTGGCTTTCAGTTTGGATTTGGTATTAAGGTATTTTTAAAAAACTTATTAAAGGAAAAACCAGATGATTAGGAATATTATTTTTTCTATTATTATTTCTTTTACCATGCTTTCATGCGCTATTTCAAAAGCCATCTATCTTGGCTCTGATGATTATACGCGTAGAACGCCATCGTCTATTTCCGCAGAAAACAGGATTATGGAAAATATTAATGGTATATTTCCTGAAACAGTATATATAAAAACAAGAACACAAACATTTAATACATATCATTATTATATTCTGTATGAAGGACGTATATGGTTTAAAAGTATTAACTCAGAAAATGAGCCAAACAATTGGACTCTTTTTATGAGTACAGGACTTCCGCATAAAACTTCAGGTATTAATTTCAACAGAACAAATGAAATTGTTGAAATATCCGCTGATGCCGATGAATTAATGGCTCTCTCAATAGAAGGATATATTTACAGTTATCGATTTGATCTTACGCCCTCATTAAACGCAAAAACATGGAAAGACAGGCAAGGCTGGCCTGTTGAAGAATCATTATATTTCGATCATAGATGTTCAAAAAACCGCTCATGGGCTTTGGGCAGACGTAATAGTCATGTTATGTATTATGAAGATATCTTTGGTAATGAACATCACTGGGGCATTAACGGTATATCTACAATTTATATACTTCTAGAAGACGGACAGGAAATTTGTTATGGTGATTCCGGTTTACCAGGTGATTTTTCAAGAAATTTTATTGGACCTGAACGAGGCTCATTTAAGGCTGTTTCACTTTCAGCCAGCGCTTCAACAATGTTTTTAATAAATGATGCGGGAGAAATGTACACACGGCTTGTCGATTTCGATACTATCGGAAAGGATCCATTATTTTTTGATTATACATATAATAAAAAAGTTTCAGATTTATCAGGAACTGATATTCGTTCCTGTTTTAGTGAATGGGGACTGCCTGCTGAAGACTGGCGTTCTCAACAGCGTATACCTCTTGCGGGAAATGCCGCAATTACACGGCATATTACTATATTACAGAATGGACACGGTAACAGCGCAAGGGAATTGCGTGTCGCGGGATTAAATGAAAAAGGGGAAACAGGTTACTGGAGCAAACAAATTTTTGGCGAAACATGGGAATTTAAAACAACGCAGTTATATTTTGATAATGAAACAATTCTAATGACTGCTGAAACTTTTGATATAAATAAACAAGGCGAGCGGGGATTATCTCTTGATAAAAGTTACTCAGGTTTCAGCTGGAATAATAAAATAAAAGACAATGGCTGGGAGTATCAAATAAAAAACTTTAATTTATTGGAAGGAGATTGTGATTTACTGATAACTTTTAATGGGGAAACCTGTATTTTAAAACTTCATCCAATAGAAATGTGGACATATATTAAACGTGATTATTTACCCGGAAGAACAGGGCATCCAAAACTATTTTTTGTTACTTTAGAAATACCTGAAAACGCTTTTAATACATTAAGCTTTTCTTTTACACAGTTGTTAAACAATAAATATACTATAAATAATAAAAAACTATTTCATTATATTATCACAGCTACGGATAAATATATCATCATGCGTGAGTTAAATAACAATGATTCGCTATTATTCCTTACTGACGGAACAATTTCCGGCGATTATTCTGAAATTCATTTTGGACGGTATATAGAAAATTTTAAAGAAGTTGAATATTACTATTCGCCTGAACTGACAATAAAAAATGATAATAATTTAACGGTAGAAGAATTGAATGAAAAAATATTGCTGAACAGACAATTTATAAGTGAACTTAAATATAAAATTCGCGTTATGAAATGGTCGCAGCTTACAACATTCAAATTTAATTCCGGCTACCTGCCTGCTCATTATCTTGCCAGATTTACTCCTTTTAGTTATTTTAATACGCCAATCAGAACTATTACTAGTTACGGTGAAAAAATTATTTTGGAAAATAACGATTTTATTAATAAAACTGTCAATGCGCGAATTTGGTTATATGAAAATATTATAGAAATGCTTGAAACGCGTATTCATTGTTACAATGACATAACGAAAGAAATATTAAAGACATCATCAACAATTTCTCATTTACCTGCTTATTATTCGGAAAATATTTACGATTATTGGGCTATTGCCGGTCTTCCGCAAATTATAACAGGAACATTTTATTCTCCCGGAGAACGTAATCAAACTATACAAAAACAAGCAAAGTTATCTTTCGTTAATTTACAGTCTCAAAGAAATATTTCAGGGTGGTATCTTGCTATCACAGATAATTTAAATCCGAATTCTGATGGTTTTTCTATTTTTCTTGATCCGCGTAACAGCATAAAAAAAAATTATTCCCGCCGTGGAAAATCGCCTGAAGAAAGAAAATTTCAATTCGAGTGTATTTTACACATTAACTATGGAGCTAATAATCCAACAGAACAGGATGTAATTGAAAATTGTTTAAAACCATTTTTTAATGGAATAAATAAAAATATTAATGTAAGAATTTCTTTTGACGGAAGAAATTTTGAAATAAGGGAATATCCTGCAAAACGAGGCAATTCTCTCATTTTCAAGGGAATTTGATATTCAGCATTATAAGCAGTTCCGGTCTCTAAATCAAAACTGATATGTGCGTTAAATATATACCTAAGGACACTTGTTTTTTCTTCTGTTTTAAGGAAGAATGAATAAAATGTTTAAAGCTGATTTTGAATCATTGAGAAATTTTGAATGCCCTGAATGGTTCCGTAACGCGAAACTTGGCATCTGGAGCCATTGGGGCGCTCAAAGCGTGCCCATGTGCGGTGATTGGTATGCCAGAAATATGTATATCGAAGGAACGCCTCAGTACCTTTATCATCTGCGCCATTACGGGCACCCGTCCAAATTCGGTTACAAGGATATTGTAAAACTCTGGAAAGCTGATAAATTCAATCCTGATGAATTAATGGATTTATATGTAAAAGCCGGAGCGCGGTACTTTGTAGCTCAGGCAATGCACCATGATCATTTTTTTAATTACCCTTCAAAATTTAACAGTTTTAATTCTACCCGGATTGGCCCGATGAAAGATATTTGCGGTCTTTGGAAAAAAGCGGCTGACAGGCATAAGCTGCCGTTTGGAATCGCAGAACATCTGGGAGCGACATTTTCCTGGTGGGCGGTAAACAAGGGAGAAGATAAATACGGCCCTTATGCCGGTGTTCCTTATGACGGCAATGATCCTGAATACCGTAATTTTTATATGGACAATTACGAACACATCAAAAAAGAAAGAGATGTTTCCGATATTCTCCAGTGGTATACAACAAATAACAATCATCACAAATACTGGCTTTCGGTAATAAAAGAAATAATAGATCTTTACACACCGGAACTTCTGTATACAGACGGCGGACTTCCTTTCGCCTATCAGCGCACCGATCATTTTGAATATACAGCGCCTGATAAAGATCCTGCCTATATATACGGACTTGAAGCTGTTTCATATCTTTATAATAAGTCAATTGAAAAACACGGAAAAAACCAGGCTGTTTATACGCAGAAAGACAGAAGGGAAGAAATATATTCTATTGGAGTGGTGGACATTGAAAAAAGTCAGCTTCCGCAAATAAATCCCAGGCCCTGGCATACTGATACCTGTATCGGGAACTGGTTCTATGACGCGAAACAGCAATATAAAAAGTGCGGACATATCATTGAAATGCTAGTTGATATCGTATCCAAGAACGGAACCATGCTGCTCAATATACTGCAGCTTCCTGATGGTTCCATTGATGATGAAGCCGCTTATATACTTAAAGAATTAGCAGCATGGACAGGAATGTGCGGTGAGGGAATTTTCGGCACTCGTCCATGGCGTACATTTGGTGAAGGTGTTTCAACAGTACAAACCAAAGAATTATTTAAGGAAGAGGCTGTAGCATGGACAGAGTTTGATTTCCGTTTTACCGCAAAAGGTAAAAATATTTATGCGTTTATTATGAAAGCTCCGCAAAGCAGGACAACTGTGATACGCAGTATATCTGCTGATGAAAAAGTCACTTCAGTTAGATTGCTGGGATACGGAAAAGTTTCCTATAATCAAAATTACGGAGTTATAACAGTAAAGCTACCGGAAACTCTTCCTACCATATATACCAATTGTCTTGCTATTGAGCTGGATTAATAAATTAGATAAATTTTTATCAACATTTTTTTGGAGGTAAAATCATTATGAAAAAACAAGGATTTAATCCGTATCTTCCATCATGGGAATATATACCAGACGGTGAACCTCATGTTTTCGGCGGCAGGGTTTATGTGTATGGTTCCCATGATAAATTTAATGGTTATGTTTATTGCATGAATGATTATGTCTGTTGGTCCGCACCAGAAGATGACTTAACAGACTGGCGTTTTGAAGGAGAAATATATAAAAAAACAGATGATCCTTTTAATTCTGACGGAAGCATGTGTTTATATGCGCCTGATGTTACAACCGGATCTGACGGAAAGTATTATTTATATTATGCTCTTGATAAAATGGATGTAATATCCGTAGCGGTATGTGATACTCCCGCAGGAAAATTTAATTTTTTAGGTTATGTGCAATATCCTGACGGAACATTATACGGCAGAAAGGAAGGCGACATACATCAGTTTGACCCCGGTGTATTAACGGAAGGCGAAAAAACATACCTTTATACCGGATTTTGCTGGCCAGATGACAAAAGCAGAAAAGGGTCCACAGCTGTAGTACTAAAATCTGATATGCTGATTATAAATGAGGGACCGGTATTTATCGCGCCAACTTCATGTTACAGCGAAGGAACGGGTTTTGAAGGACATGAATTTTTTGAAGCTTCATCTGTCAGAAAACGCGGTGATATTTACTATTTTATATATTCTTCCATTGCTTTAAATGAATTATGTTATGCGACAAGTAAAAATCCTTTAAAGGATTTTATTTACGGCGGTATTATAATCAGTAATACAGATAAATATATTGATACATATAAACCCGCCGGGAAACCTATGAATGACAATGGTAATAATCATGGGAGTATAGTGGAGATAAAAGGTAAATGGTATATTTTTTACCACAGACACACAAACGGAAAAGAATTCAGCCGCCAGGCATGTCTTGAACCGATTAAAATAAATGATGATGGTTCGATTAATCAGGTTCTTATGACTTCCTGCGGGCCAAATAACGGACCGCTTGCAGGAAGAGGTGAATATCCTTCTTATATAGCATGTAATTTCTTTTGCGCGGAGAATAATGATCAGCCTCTTGCGGGATACTGGTCAAAACGCGATCCGCTTCTTCCGTATGTTACACAGGATGGAAAAGACGGTGATGAAGAAACAGGATTTGTCGCAAATATAAATACCCAATATGGTATTGGATTTAAATATTTTGATTGTAAAGGAATAAATGCAGTATCTGTAAAAACACGGGGTTATAATGTTGGTTTTTTTGAGGTTAAAACATCCTGGGATGGCCCGTTGTTAGGTAAAATTAAAATTGATTCCAGCAATGTATGGAAAGAGTTTTTATCAGAAATAAAGATACCTGACGGAATACAGTCATTGTACTTTGTTTACATGGGAAAGGGAGCGGCTACATTAAAATCATTCAATTTATTATGTTAATAACAGCGGCTTTTTGTTTATCATTGGCGCCGCTAAATCCGGGATATACAGTTGGCAGATAGACTCTTATTAATGGTTTAAAGCTGTAATATAATAGATAATTATGAGACATATTTTTATAGTGGCATTTAAATACTCGGTTCCTGTTTTATTAGGTTATCCTGTAATCGGTTTTGCGTTTGGCTTAATTATGTCCGATGCAGGATATCCTATTTGGTTAACAGCGGCAATGAGTGTTTTAATGTATACAGGAGCGGGACAGTACATCGCCGTTGGACTTTTTGCCGCAGGCGTTAGTTTATGGGAAGCCGCTCTGGTGCAGCTGGTTCTGAGCGCCCGTCATATCGCGTACGGATTATCCATGATTAAACGAATGCCGTTTTCAGGTATCCGAAAAGTTTATTGCATCTTTGGTTTGACCGATGAGACATTTGCCCTGTTATCGTCTTTACCAGAAGATAACGGCGAAATATTAAGTATTTCCGGTATAAAAAATCCCATTCCTGCCGGCAGTATTGGAAATTTTATGTTTCTTGTAACGCTCCTTAATCAAAGTTATTGGGTCGCAGGTTCGTTAATCGGCGCTGCCGCAGGTTCGCTGCTATCCTATAATATTGAAGGAGTAAGTTTTGCTCTTACTGCTCTTTTCATAGTGCTTATGCTTGAACAAATTATAAAGATACGGAAACCGGGCATTTTTATTGTTTCTGCGATATCAGCGATTTTATGCGTTGTTTTTTTACCTTCGCGTTTTTCTCTTCTGGCTGCTATCGCTTTTGCCTTGGCAGTTAATTCCATATTGGGAAGGAAAAGGGCGTGTAATGAAAATTGATTCAGGGGAAGCGCTTTTACTAACGGTGGTAATGGCTATTGTGATATTTTTCTGCCGCGCATTTCCTTTTTTGTTTTTTATTGGTAAAAAGCAGGGACATAAAACAGAAGCTTTCATCGGTTTTATAGAGAAAGTTGTGCCGCCGCTTGCCATGACTGTTCTTGCGTTAAATGCCATTAGTTCAGTTATATACGAAAATATAAAACAGGATAATTTTTGGCAGGGCGGATTTGCGCTTGCCGCTGCGGCTGTTACCGTTATTCTTCATCTGTGGCGCAGAAATATACTTTTAAGCATATTTTGCGGAACAGCGGTATATATGGCATTTAACAGCATGTACGTGCACTTATGAAGAAAAATCACTGAGATCACGGAGTAACACGGAAGTTTTCGTACAAAAATCATCTGTTTTCTCCGTGAAACTCCGTGTTCTCCATGGTTAATTTTTTAATCAGAAAATAGATATGACTCCGCCTGAGTAGCTTCTGTTAATGAAGTCTTTTACTCTCTGGCTTAACAGTGTGTTTTTTAAAGCGACTATTTTTGGATCTTGTTCGCTTCCCTTACGGACAACCACAATATTCACATACGGTGAATCAGCGCCTTCAATAATGAGCGCGTCATTGATTGGATTGAATCCTGCCTGAAGCGCGAAATTTCCGTTAATGGTGGCAGCATCAACATCATTCAATGAACGGGGAAGCAGGGCGGCTTCAAGTTCTATGAAACGAAAGTTTTTAGGATTGCTTGTAATGTCCCGGGAAGTCGCTTCCAGTCCTGCTCCGTTTCTTAAAGTGATCAATCCGTTGGATTGAAGAAGGAGAAGCGCGCGTCCGCCGTTCGTCGGATCATTTGGAATGGCTATTGTCGCGTTGTTTGGTAAATTTGAAATATTCCCATGTTTTGATGAGTACAAACCAAAAGGTTCAATATGAACGCCAAAAGCTGAACTAAGCCGGGATGTCCAATCGGTATTTGATTCCAGGTAGGGAATGTGCTGAAAGAAATTCGCATCGATATCCCCGGAGATTAATGCGGAATTAGGCTGTACATAATCGGTATATTCCACTACTCTCAATGTGATTCCCTGAGTCGCCAAATCGTTCTTAATCAAATTAAGCAATTCAGCATGCGGAACCGGGGTTGCTCCCACAGTAAGAGTTGAAGTGTTATCAGAGCTACCTCTGGCCATGACAGTCTGAGAAAAACCCACTAATAACACACTTGCGATAAAAAGACTGATAAAAATCCTTTTTTTCATTTTTTCCTCCAATGAAATTAAATTAGTAAACATATCTGTATACTAAGTATTAGGATAATCAAAATTCAATTATTTGTCAATACCTTTTGATCAAATTACAAAATTAAAAATTCATTTTTTTGATATTTGAGGCTGTTCCAAAACTTTCATACCGAAGGTTTGCGTTTTTGGAACAGCAAGCTCAACTGTTAGTCTTTAACTGCTCTAATATAAAGAGCCGCCAAAAATGGTAATAACGCAATTTGTAAAATAACTGCTGCCAATCCAGGCATCCATGTTGTTTGTGCATACTCCAAAACAGGTACATTTAAGCGTCCTGCTATAGCCAATAAAATTAAGAATACAATTCTGCCTGTAATTAAAGCAACCGCAACAGATCCAAATGCAGTAATTTTATTTTTTAATAATCCTGTTAATAAACCATAAACAGCCAATTCAGGTATCATTAAAGGTAACATCATTGGCGCCGGCATACCAGATATTAAAAAAGAAACAACAGGAATTGAAGCGCCGATAATTAAACCTGATAATGGGCCATAAGTTAAACCAGCAAATAAAATCATCCAATGCATCGGCTGCGCAATGAGATAATTTAAACCAAGCCTATGTGTTAAAGTTGGCAGAACTAAAGCCAGAGTAAGGAACAAACATTGCCCCAATACAGCTTTAGTTGTTTTCCATGATAATTGCGTATAAGCAACATCGTTAATAAAACCAGAAGCGACCATAAAGACTCCTCGAAAAAATAATACCCGAACACAAGTTCGAATTTAATTTGCGCCCTTCTGAAACGCAGAATACCTTCATGGCATTATTTATTGGAAAAATTGAGAGTAAAACAAAGACTTGAGAAGCTATACCTTCATGGTATATGTTATTCTGATTATTACATAAAACCGGAAAGCGTATCAACGACTTAGCCGTTGCAAATATAAAATTATTAAAACATATTTTCATTTAGTTTATTTCTTTTTATCTTTTTTATTTGCTTTTTGACTTTCTTGAAACTTCTCGCCCCATTTCCACATTGCGTCATGTATAGTTTTTAAACTTTTACCGCAATCGGTCAGTGAATATTCAACCTTTGGGGAACTTCCGCATATACTTTACGATTTACAAGATTATGTTCTTCCATTATACGGAGATGTTCAGTCAGTGTTTTTTGAGAATTTCCTGATAATCCTTTCCTTAATTCTCAAAAGCGTTTTATTCCAGTTAACAACTCCCGAACAATAAGAACATTCCAACGGTTGCCCATCATCATTAAAGCTGTTTCAACAGGACACGCTGGAAAGTTAAATCTTTTTAGCATGATAACCTCTATATAAGTGCGGTTGTAAAACCGTAGAATTAAATCGAAAATTATACGCAGTTTCATTATAACCTCGATTTCCAATAGTTTCTTTTTGGAAACTATGTTACATAAAAAAAACTACCAAACAAAACGATGTTTACTTAACAAATAACACTATCGCTTATAATTTACTATTAAGGGCTTAAAAATACAAGCCAAAATATTTTTTGGAGGATAATTATGATTAATTATGAGGAAATCCTGAAAGCAAATACAAACAGCGTATTTGCGACTATTGAAGGGGATAAAGCATCGGACTTTAGTCCGTGAACGAGAGTATTTCAATACCTCTTTGCATAAGGAAACAAAGTTTATTTTTGCACCAACAGTGAAAAACCAGTATACAAACAATTAAAAGAAAACCCGAATGTATCATTTTGTACTTATCCGCAAAATATTTCACCTGTTTTATCAGTAAATGGTAAAGTGGTTTTTGTAGAGGATATAAAACTTAAAGCAAGAGCGCTTGATGAAAATCCGCCGATAAAAGGCGTTTATCAAACAGCGGAAAACCCAATTTTCAAAATCTTTTACATTGACGTTGAAGAAGTTATACATTTAGTTTTACCGAAGGACCAAAAACTTATAAGGTATAAATATTGGATGATAAAAACTCTTTATTAAGAAATTCATATTTGAATTGTTCCCTCCTTTGTTATCATCTGATGATCAAGAGGGGAACCTTCACCCTGCAGATTCGGTTGAGGTTACAGAATATCTTTGGCAATTATTCCGAAGCCTTGTAAACAAACTTTATTCTACATAGTTGACTATATCGCCTAAAGGTTTACGAAGCGAAGCGCCTGTTATCGCATCGGCAATATTCTCTACATGACCTATTGCCAGTATAGCTACCGTATCAAAACCATTTGGAA
>Ga0209755_10007431_pt1 | contig 11869 bp, 9 predicted proteins | sample TergutCo191P1_FD_187301 | JGI IMG/M metagenome (GOLD analysis project Ga0209755, IMG submission 187301) | Cornitermes sp. P1 segment gut microbial communities from Petit-Saut dam, French Guiana - Co191P1 (SPAdes) (version 2) | ecosystem: Host-associated > Arthropoda: Insects > Digestive system >...
AAACATCTGCATGGCCTTAAGATGTTGTAAATTATTGTACAGGTCCCTTTATCTCACTTGGTCATCGACAGCTAGTTCGCAGTTACACATTTATGATCATCTGTAATATGTGGCCTCAAAATCTTCCCCTTTCTGTTGCTGTAATCTGACTCATGAATATATTTAAGCACTTTTATTGCATAAAATGGGTAATTTATGTGTTTTGTCTCCACACAGGGACATTTAAATCAGAGGTGATGTGTTATGGGTCGCCATAACAGCAGAGTTAGGCATCTCTATTGCAGCATTGAGATGAATTTGTTTCATAACTGTTTGTCTATCTCATGCCATGGGTACCAAAACCCAGTCATAAAATGTAATACATACCATCCTCTTTTCTCTGAAGTACTTGCATTATGTTACAGGTTTCACTTTCAATTTTGGTGTATTAAACATTGGAAGAGCCAATGTCAATGATGTAGCTGAGAAGGGAAAACCCAATGATGGATTTCAGTTCAACTTTAATAAGAAGACATCTTCTGGAAGTTTTTTCAAATTGTTTTAAGTGTTATCATTACATTATTGTGGATTATTACTATTCCTCTTATTATTGTTCTGGCTGCTGTTACTGTTGTTGTTGCTGTTAACGTTAAAATGTTTTGGATTCAAACTTGGAAGTTTCTGATTGTCTGGCACACATAACTGGAGTCAAATGTTCATTTACAGTCGAAGAAATCAACATTCGAGAAGATGATAAGTGTGTATGCAACTGAATACTTGACTTCCATCTGCATTTATCAAGAACTTAAGTGGTAGTGATTTTTGGGCATTTCTGTTTCATTAACATGTTATTCTCATGATTATTAGACAACAAATGTTCAGTGTTATACTTTCATTTCAGCATTGATTAGATTATAGTATGTTATGTAAGGCTAATAAAAGAACCAGCCACTTTTTCTTGTATCTTTAATAAATTGTGATATTCATTATTTTGGCTCATAACTGATTCAAAAAGTAAACTGTGCAGCTCAGTACATGCAGTGACTAGGCTACAGGCTGAACAGTTGGTGCTCCATTTCCCACATGATAAGTACTTGTTCTCTTCATTATGGCCACTGGACTAGAAATGCAGCCCAACCATTTGGGTACTGGGAGAGTCTTTCCCACAGGAGAGGAGAATCGGGCATAAAACTGACCACTCATCTCCATATAGTACAAAGATTATGAATACACGGAATTATGCATCCACTGCCCCATACATCTCATTTCTTTGGTAAATCAAATATGATATCAAGTTTATGTTTTCTCTGGTCACAGAGTTCTCCAAGCCCCCTCATAATCTTTTGTAGAAGAATGAGACACACTTAAATAATTTAATTCAGTCAAATACAAACTTGCGGGTTTAATTCTGTCATTTTACTCTTAGCCAAGTAATTCTGAACCGCGTGTCCCTTGCAACTGATCTTATGTTATGACTGCCATTAACATCATTTTCACCAAACTTCATGGCTGACTAACATTCCCATTTTGTATTTTGAGGCCCCAGATTCAAATCTCAGCCCAGATACAGACTATCCAGAGGACTTCGTGGTTTTAGTACTCCTTCCATGCAAATACCAAGATATGCCTCTAATTAGAACATTACTGCTTACTTTCACATATTCTCCAATTCATTCTTCATTAATCACCTTATCAGCTGGAACTATGCAATTTAAGATACTGTGTCACTAAATAAACTTCAAATAAATAAAATAACAATGATTCTTTCATTGCCAAAGGCTCCACATTTTCCTAGCAGTTTAAAAATTGAAGAACTATGCACAGGATTTAACTTTTATGGATAAAATCCAGCAGTTAAGATCAGGATTAATCATTAAAATCTGCATGTCAGTGTAGTACGTACACATGGGTTTTTGGGCTCTTCCATAAAAACATGTTTTTTGTGATAAAGTTTGGTCAGCTGACCACTTTAAGCCAGTCTCCATACAGAGCTTGTGACCACCAGGCTGATGCTTAATGGTAAATTCAATGCTCATGTGTCAATGAATGAACAAAGACATATTAAATATCAAAATAAACAAGATGGTCAATATTTATTGACAAAAAATTCTTTTTAACACAACTCTTACCTCAAGATCTGGTTCAGTGAGAAGTTAAGGGGGAGGATCACTCTCTGGACAGGTAGATATTTAAAAATTACACATAAAACCTGACACATAGCACAGGACAAAGACACTGTACCCAATGTATAAGGTTTATATTGTGCACACTGCATCCACAATGTTCACCTATGCTTCAGCATGACAGTATGCAGCAGTGTAGTTCAGTTACAGGTCTAATCTTATGAAGCCTGTTGTACCTGCCCAACAGTGTCAAGGAATTATTAAAATGAAGGAAGCACAACTGTTTAAAAATGATTCAGTGATATTCCAATAATTTATGTCATCATTCCCACCACTGATGTTAGAACACTTAAAATGATACATTTATGTACATCTTCTTGACTCAAGATGAAGGGGCAGTCTGAATTATTTAGTGTATAGTACAGTCTATTTTCTTACACTGTTCTTTACATCGTCTTTCACTAGTCTGATACAGAATTTATCCCAGGCGAAGGTCAATTATATATACAGTAGGGTCTCATTTTATGATGGGGTTATGTTCTCAAATATTTGGTTGTAAATCGAATCGTCGTAAAATGAGTACTATTTAGATAGTTTAAATTGAGATAGGTTCATGGGCCAAATAAATTAGTCAAATAATGTTATAATTTACAACATTTCTTTACATTATGACAATTTTGATTTAATGAATTAGGTATATTGAAAATTATACAGATAATTGAAAAAAATATAAATTACATCACTTTTTATTTGATGAAGAAGGCCCAGGCTGTGGTTCAGAAGACATCAAGAAAGAATGTAATGTCAACTGTTCTAATTTTTTCTTCTCTTCTGTCTTTTTTATGGACATCATGGGTGGAAAAATCACAATCAACTTAATAGAACTGCACTAAAATAGAACAAGAAAAAACACATGCACACCAGAAAAGAGCTAGAAATGCACCAAGTAGAGAAAAGACGCTTGAGTTGTGACAGTGGTGCACCACAAGTCAGGAGTGCTTGGTCCCACTGGACAAGGGTCGTAAAAGTGGATCATCATAAAATGAGATCCTACCCTGTCTATATGCATATATATTTTTTCAACAACAAAGGCCCTAAAACTGATCCTTGGGGAACTCCATGTTTCAATGTACCCCAGTCAGAAAAAAAATGCTTAGTTGTACTAGGTGTTTTTCTTCAACTTTCTATCTTCTATAGTTATATAGGTCCTCAACCACTCTTCAGATAACACCTAAATTCCATAGAAACGTAATTTGCTAACAAAATTTCATGGCTCATGCAATCAAAAGCCTGTGCCAAATCATAGAAAATTCCTCTAATATGCATTTTTTAGTTAACAGATTTCAACACACTATCTGTTTGTCTGAAGGCAGCAATTTCTGTAGACACCCCTTTCCTAAAACCATGCTGTTCTGTGACCAGCTTGTTGCAGTATGCAGATGTTGGCTTAATCTACTGCACATAGCTTTCTCAAATACCTTCAAAAAACAGATAATAATGAAACAGGCCTGTAATTTGTCAAGCTACTTTTGTCTCCTTTCTTGTAAAGTGGTTTTACTACCGCATTTTTAAGACAGTCAGGGAAAATACCTGTACATAATGAGTGATTATAAATGTAGCTTAATCGGTGACTAATGAAAGACGCAAATTTTTTAAGATTCTACTTGTTATTTCATCATAACCCGATGATTTTTTTTGTATTTTAGGGAACATATTACACTTTACATCTTTGCCTCGGTGATTGGGCTTATTTTTATGCTGCAGAAGTTTCGAGAAAATGAATCGTTTGCAACTGAGATAGCATCTCCTTTCCTTATTTGTTAAATGTTTAATTTTTCAGTAGTTGTTGTAAAGAAAGAGTGTGGCCATTGTCTTCAATAATTATTGAAGGCAATGGTCATGTTTCTTGAATCCTTTAATTTGTTATTATTCACAAGTAAGGTGGAAGCCTGCTCCACTGAATGTCCTTTTCCCATCTCTTTCTTTATAATGTTATGTGCTGTTCTTTTTTTTTACTTTTTTTACGGTGGTTTTTTTAATACATTTTGCTGACCTTGCATCTCAGTATATTTATCTCAGTAATTAACCAACCTGATGCACAAAATTTTTGTTTTACAATAAGTTTATTTCATGCCTCTACATGTTTTGAGAACATGTAGAGGCATGAAATAAACTTATTGTAAAACAAAAATTTTGTGCATCAAGTTGGTTAATTACTGAGATAAATATGCTGTTCTTATTTTGTTATTAGATTTTGCTATACATCTACTATAGTGCTGCTTCTTAGCTTCATTTATAAACTTTCTTAGGATTTGGCAGTATTTAATAAATGTGTTTTTGCTTTTGGATCATTGCTGTCCTCAGTGAAGGCATATAGACTTGTTTTATATTTGCAAGATATTTTTAATTCTTTGTGGCAGCCAGTCTTTTTTTTTTTATACTGGTGTATTTAATCGGAAAACTAGCTTCGAATGTGTTTAAGAAAGTGCACAGAAATGAGTTAAACACAAGGTTGGGATCTTTATTTTTATAAACAGATTCCCATGTTTCTTTTTTTTAAAGTTCGTGGTTGTTTTGTTGTTTATAAATCTGGTTCTCTGCTTCAAAGAAACTTTGGTTAATCTCATAGATAAATTTTTAATTGTGAGAATTTGAGCATCGTAACCTGATAGGCCATTTATTATGGGAGAAACAGAAGATAAGTTTAGTCAACTGTAATTCACAAATATATTATCAATGGCAGTAATTGAATAATTTTGAATTCCTGCTGCAAAATTTACTTTGTGTGACAGATTATGTGTTGTTAATAATAAGACTAGTTGTGTTTTCAGTTGCTTTCAGTGCAATAATCTGTGTTTGTCTCCATTAATTAAAAAGTTCTGTTTTAGGTTTATACAAATATATCAAAGCATCATGTAGATTTTTTATAAATTGATTAAAATCTCCTGTAGTCACCTGTATAAGCTCAACACAATGAAATTACATAATTTAGTCACTACTTCAAGGTATAAATTTCCAAATCCTTTTCTTTACGGTTATGTGCAATATTATTTTCGCTGAAATACAGGACATTACAAGAAAGGAAAAAAAAAACTCCTCCCTTCCGTAGATTTTGACAGCAGAAACTTGGAGCGCGGTAATGTGAGAAGCAGCAGATGCTGTTCCTCCATGTGAAGCTCACTAAATCATACTACATGGGGATTAACGTTACCCATTTCTAATGAATGTAGTAATTCATCAGTTTTGCTTCTTAGTCCTTAACATTGTAATAGAAGATTTGTAGTGAATTAGATGATGGCAAAAGGAGAAAGTTTCAGTAATAACATCAATTATGAACTTCAATACGGGGTATGAAGAATGTCATTAAATATATAACAAACAAATAAAAACATAAAAACTTGGGGTATGTACAATGACACACATAATACTTGACAGTTGTAAATTATGTGGATTCAAGGCACTGGCTCGAACACTTGACCATGCTGGTCAAAATGGCAGCTTGAATATACCATAGTTGGCATAGTGACTAGGCTATGGGCTGGAGCATGTAGGATTCATGGTTCAATTTGTAGCAGGAGTAAGAGATTTTTTGTTCTCCAAAAATGTCCAGACCAGCTCTGTTGCCCATCAATTCACACATTCAATATTCAAAAGGTAATCTTTCCATGAGGGTGGGACAAAGGGTCAGAATGTCTGGGGCATGTTGCTGACCACTCATATTGACCTAGTGTTGAGATTAAGAAAGCATCGAGTTATACCTTCACTCCACCATATCTCATGACGAGCACAGGAAGAACTTCATTTTTACCTTTATACACCAAGACGGTGAACAAGGTCAGATTATTAAAGTAAATTTTCTGTTGCAAGACATCTAAGAGGTATCAGGTTATTCACCCATTTCCCTCATGATTCTATCAATTTGCACAAATATTAGTATATCGAATCTCTCAGTTTACATCTTGTACCAAATAGATCCTAAGGACTTTTCACCTCTATTTTGAATAAGAAGGCATTGTTACTGCATTAAAGAAACCTATGACCCAGCCAAACAGAAACAATTGAAAAAATAAACTAAAATAAAAATGGAATCAAGTGGAAGTCACAGTCAGCAATAAAGGCACTTTATTCAAAACACTGGCAATGTGCATGTCAATGAAACATTCTGGCATGTTGGCAAAACCAATATTGCCATGGAAAAGCAGTAAGTATTACATATTCCTGAGTGTGTGTCTGTAGCCTTAGTTAACCAGCATGCAAAGTGCATGTCCCATATTATATAGTCATCTGTGGCCTGTCTGGCTCTACAATATTTTTCCACATTATCTCATAAAAGGCATGATTTTCAGAAAAAAGTTACTGAATATAAAATGTGTGTTTTGATTGTCCCTAAAACTCTGTCAGAAACATTTCTCATTCTAAAAAGAAATCGGCCATATACTATCATAAATGTAAATAGACCTTCATGCGAAGTGCCCATTATTCCTGTCAGATTTTAATCACCAGGTTTTTGGAGAATACTCAAATATCACATTTCATGAAAATGTATATAGTTGGAGCCAAGTTGTTCCATGTGGACAGACAAATGTACAGACAGACATGACAATGCTGACAGACACCTTTTGCAATTTGCAAATGTGCCTAAAACTTTCTCACAGAATCATAATAAATGTGAACATACCAATATGAAGGAACACATCCAGTTCTTCCAACAAGCTTGTCCGCAACTCTGTCAAGGTTTTTCCCTGTCCACTGAAGCAAACAAATATTCAGCTAAGAGAAGTGGATCTGCATTGCACCCACAACAATGACAACTGTAGCAGAAACTCAACACTAAGTTATCAAAAGAATTATATGATACCTGTTTACATTGTTGACAAGACACCAAAAATCCTGGTAAGTAATCAATATTTTTAAAAACACAATGCCTCCATTGATTTGGGTGTATAGGAAGGGTGACAGAACATGTTACAGAAGACAGAAGAAGTGGCCCATTAGAGCCCAGGATGTGAAAGAGGAGACTAAACCCCACGTGGACAAATGGGAACTGCAGATCATGAAAATGGCTACAATACAATGACAGAAAACCTTACAGGGGCAAACATGAAAACACTTGAGACCCCAAAACTGTGCACATACACAAGGATAGTGTGCAGAGGAAAATAAACACAGGCTAGAAATGACAAAGAAATGTTATAGGAATGAAGTATACCATACTAAATTAACTCAGAACAGGATCTAAGCCAAGTTTTTATGGCTATATATGAATTTTGGTTACATTAACCACTCAGACATAAAATGAATTTAAAAATGTAACAATCTTCTCTATTTACTGCATTTCAATTTCAATTTATTTCATCCTTTTGACAACAATGTGTATAGGATACATCCATCATATTTTATGCTAAGTTTTTATATTTCTATTTAGCTAGTACAGTAGTATTAAGTACACAGCAAATAAAAGAGGTGTTATACTATGCTTTCATGGGTCAGTTAAAATAGTGTGATGTACAAGACTCATCACAATCTATACAGAACCAGGTGCAACACCATATCTTGAAAATCATTCAACATACACAAATATCTTATGTACTGCTTAAAGGGTTTTTAAATGCAACTGTTAACAGCTCTGATTATATGGAACAATGGCAGGAAAACTGGTAAATGGTAAATCAGAAAGTATTCAGAAGGAAGGAATGGTAAACTAACATGAATTACTGTTACAAAAACTGACTGGACAAACTAGAAAAACTGTAAAACCTAAGACATGACAACTGATCTCTGGGTCAAGATTTTAACCTCAGACGTACAAAATATGAAGCAGGAGTGCCACACACACTGGATCATGTCGTTAGGTAAGGTTTGATATAAAACAAATATGGCAATATACTTCAGTGGTCACTGGTTATGAAATACGCAATGTTTTCATACACATTTTATATTATGACTAAAATCTCTAAGCCACTCTCCCCATACAAAATCAAAATCACTCCATTACTGACTGTGATAATGGTCAAAAAGAAGTTCCATGAAACATACTATTGAAAGGGGGCTAGCTGGTGTTCAAAGGGTTATTTGATCATGATGGATAACCCCAATTATAAAAACCTTGAACCAATTCTCATTTACCATAATTACAGGAAACAAACTAAACTAATAGATGAAGACATGGCAAATGAACAGAAAATTCATTTATGGAAAACTGGGAATCAGTATTTTTCAACCATGGTACTGATTTCAAGTTTAACAAACTTCTAAACATGCCCCGAGATGAAATACTTGTGGTCTAACAGCAGACTGGAATGTACACACTACGAAGATGGAGGCAACAAGTTCCTCCTAACCACTGGTAACTATTTACCAATTGACATAATACCATATCCTAGAAAATAATGACATTAAAAAAACAACAAAGACTCTCTGATTCAGAAATTCATGTAGTTATGATGAACTACTAATCAAATTACTGACAAGTTACACAGATTACATCAGTGCTGCAGTAATCAGTCAATGACAGTGGGTGCTTTGAAACATGCATATGAAAGGTTAAAAAAAAAACCCCTCCATATCCAAATGGAGGCCAATTTGAAAATATATGGAAGAAAGTAATTTATTAAAACAATACAACATTCTAGCAGATGAATAACTTGGATTGAAAATGCAATTCGCAATAAAAAAAAATGTTTAAATCATGTCTTCATAACAGAAAGCAAATAGTGCCAAAAACGCACCATTATCAGATTAAAGCATACACTCAAACTGGAGCATTATAAAATAATGACTCCCTGAAATTTTAAAACATGGGCCCTCCATATATATCCACTCCCAATCCAAACCATGAAAATGCTTTCATCCAGAAATTAAATACTTTCAAAACTGCCTGAACAGTGCATTCACTAGCTTCAAAATATGGCCTAAACCAACGAACTAAAATGAAATTATGCAGATATAATTTCTTGAAATTTTGTCCCAACAACAAAAGCTTTACAAGTTTGCTGGCTGGCAAAGCGGTGCAGTTAAGAACTCCCTTCTTCTGGAATGCTGCACAATGTCACAGCATGTTCAAATATGCAATATCCCAGAAAAACGGAGTTCTCAACACACCTTGTTTTCACCAAGATGTTGGACATTATGAAACAACTGAAGAGGTAGGAACAACTAAATTTCTTTGGCAGCAAGTTGACTATTAAATGAAAACATACATTGCAAACAGTACTCTGCAATAACATGGCTCTGTTGTGAGGATAGACACATCAATCACGGAAGCAGAAAAATATTAGTTTCAAATTTATTTCCATTCCATCATCTCAAAAGGAATAACACTCACCATTAATCACACCGATAAAAAAAAATACGCCTAACGAAATAACCAAAAGAAACTACATTCTAATTTGTGACCTAAAGTTCAATTAACAGCACTGATGTTATAAGTCCTTAAGACTAAAATATATCTGGCCTACTTACAAAGGTTCCAATACTGTTATTAGCCATGACTTAAAAGCCGTTGGGTCACCTATAATCATTTTTTTACCACAATATACAACCAATACAACCGCCACTATATGAACTCTGGACTATAGATCTCTGGACACTACCATCGATTACTACCTGCTCTATGGTCTGTGGCCACCCGTAACCCACAAACGTCAAGCTGGAGGGGGTGTCAATTCACGATGTCAGAGTTGCATAACAATATCACGAACATTGCATGTTACGGAGGATGCCATTTATCTACGGAAACAGTTTAACTGAGATGTAACGCCGTTCTACTTGGGGAGAGAGTGCAACGATGTCGTAGTCTGCCGAGTGTGGCGCTGCGGTCGTTCCTGAATGATACGCAAATCTCCGAAAACACGACATGCTCATGCGCTTTTATTTGTGGGTGGAGACGCAGTGAAGGCGGGCGACGAGTTGAAGTTTGTTATGTGAATAAACTATTCTTGAAAAGTATGTTACTTGCAAATTATAATGATTAATATTTACCAATTATAAAGTCAAAGATTTAAAAAACGTTGAATGTTTGAATCATTAAATGAATGGTTCAAAGCCAATCGACTCTCACTGACCGCACGGTAAGCTTTTGAGAGCACACCTCCCTCCACCAGCCTCGGGATAACGCTTTATTTTCGCGGACTCCAGTCAACCAATCATTTTTCGACAGACACAAAGGCCATAGGGGGTCCAGGCCTGTATTACACTATCAAAGATCTGTGACAAGCATTGTGGAATATTTCGTGAAACGTATATAATTAAGGAACATTTCTATGTGTGGTACATTAAGTCAAAGTTTTAATCAAATTTCTAAGGTGATGGACCAATATCTGCTCCATACCTGTGCATCAATATAAGCGCAATCACGACAATTGCTTTAATATTAAAGAATACAAAAAAAGAAAATTATTTTGTTTAAAAATTACATAGGCACGCGTGGAATGAAAGTGACCCAGTAAGCCTTATCGAAGGAATTAAAATGTGAAGATATGAAGTGCAGCATGCTGCGCGCATGCGCTTTTACCTGTGATTGGAGAGACAGTGAAGGAGGGTGGAAGACGATCTACGATTCTGAACACAGATCATCTAGTAGGTTCTGAAGGTGCTGGACATTCGCTCCAGTCGATTGTGGCGATGAGGTGAAGGAACTTTGTGAATTGGTCCACCTTCTCTGCCCTGCACCTCACCGCGAACATGTAATGAGCTAGGTGATGTATGTAGTCCCCCTTCCTGTTGTAGGGACTCAGAAAAGCCTTCACATGGCGCCACGTGCTCTCTATAATGCTTGTGTGGACGCCTGTACGCTCGTCGACCAATTCAATGGTGTGGTTAACGGTGCGGTGGGTGTAACCTTCCGTGTCGAGATCCCGGTACGCTCCCCAGGAATCACTGATGACTGTAGTGCCGGGTTCGATCCAAGCATCTATAACGGCCATCAAAGAATCGACGGTTCTGTCCGGAACGGGAACGAGAAACGTTTTACCGGACTTGCGCTCAATTCTCGGACCTTTATTTTTATTATACATAAATGATTTGCCTACAGTAGTAACAGCTAAAAATGCTAAATTAGTGTTATATGCTGATGATACTAATCTCATAATTACCGATCCTAGTCCTATAGAAGCTGAGGGTGTTTGAGAACATGGTGTTGAGGAGAATATTTAGACCTAGGAGGGACGAGGTAACGGGGGAATGGAGGATATTGCATAACGAGGAGCTAAATGATTTGTACTCCTCACCCAATATTGTGCGGCTGATAAAATCGAGAAGAATGAGATGGGTTGGACATTTGGTGCGTATGGATGAGGTGAGGGGGTGTATAGGGTCTTGGTGGGGTAACCGGAGGGAAAGACACCAATGGGGAGACCTAGGTGTAGATGGGTGGATAATATTAGTACAGATCTCCAGGAGGTGGGATGTGGACTGAATTGGGCTGGCCCAGGATACCGAGACAGGTGGTGGACGCATGTGAGTGCGGTAATGAACCTCCGGGTTCCGTGAAATGCGGGGAATTTCTTGACCAGCTGCAAACCAGTTAGCTTCTCAAGAAGGACTCTGTACCATGGAGTAAGTAAGTAATTGTAAAATTCAGAAAATATTACTGTTTGCTAATAACTGAATTGACATTTAGTGACAAACGTTTGGCAGGTATGGTTATATTTAGAAACATAAAGTAATTTTAAATGTTCAAGGAAAATATTTAGAGTAAACAATTCCTTCGGTATTCCCTTTATAGATTCTTAAAACCGAAATGAAAGATGGAAGTTGTATTACATACC
>Ga0209755_10007432_pt1 | contig 11869 bp, 8 predicted proteins | sample TergutCo191P1_FD_187301 | JGI IMG/M metagenome (GOLD analysis project Ga0209755, IMG submission 187301) | Cornitermes sp. P1 segment gut microbial communities from Petit-Saut dam, French Guiana - Co191P1 (SPAdes) (version 2) | ecosystem: Host-associated > Arthropoda: Insects > Digestive system >...
TGGAAAGGATCCGGGCGGTGGGACTCGATGGGTGAATCGATGCTGCGGGCAAAAAACAGGCTGAATAACGATTTTGTAATCACCCCAACGGCCGAGGAAGCGTTTACCGCCATTGTCAGGGATGAGCTTTCCAGTTACCGCCAGCTGCCGCTTACGATGTACCAGATAAACACAAAATTCCGCGATGAAATCCGCCCGCGTTACGGTGTAATGCGCGGCCGCGAATTTGTAATGAAAGACGCGTATTCATGGCACACTGACGAAGAAAGCCTGGACGGGACATATCAGGCGATGGGGCGCGCGTACAGACGCATATTCAAGCGCTGCGGGCTTTCGGTAATTCCGGTAAAAGCCGACTCGGGAGCGATGGGCGGAAGCGGCTCGGAAGAATTCATGGTGGAAAGCAATGTAGGCGACAATACACTCATCCTCTGCAAAAATTGCGGTTATGCCGCCAATGTGGAAAAGGCCGCCTGCAGGAACGACTTTACGGCGCAGACAATTGAAAGCGCGAAAGCCGCCTGCGCGAATACTCCCGTTATCGAAAAAATAGACACGCCGCAGGTAAAAACAATTGATGAACTTTGCGCCTTTCTGAAAATGGACTCAAAAAACTTTATAAAAACACTGATTTACCGTGCGGAAAATGTTGAACTCGATCTTTCTTCCGCACCGGGGTGCGAAAAGCTGGAGCGCAGAAAATCATTATCTGACGCGTTATCTGACAAGGGCGGCGTGTCCGCGTACAGCGAAGCGTTTTTCGCCGTAGCGATCCGCGGCGACCTGGACGTAAACGAGGTGAAACTCGCCGCCGTCCTCAAGGCAAGCGGGGTGTCTCTTGCGTCCGATGCCGATGTTACGCGCCTAACAAACGCGCCTGTTGGTTTCGCGGGCCCTGTCGGACTAAAAACGCTGCCTGTAATAGCCGATTTTAGCGTAACGGCAATGAATAACGCCGTAACAGGCGCGCTGGAAAAAGACAGGCATTACGAACACGCCGCTTACGGACGCGATTTTGACTCATGGATGACAGAAGATGTCCGCACGGTAAAAGCCAAAGACAGCTGCTCTTTGTGCGGCGGCGAACTGTACGCGAAAATGGGCAACGAGCTTGGCCACATATTCAAACTTGGATACAAGTACACGCGTTCCATGAATGTCAGTTACCTTGATGAAAACGGCAAAAGCCAGACACCGGTTATGGGCTGTTACGGCATCGGCGTTGATCGCACACTTGCTTCAGTTATCGAGGAACATCATGACGAGACCGGCATAATCTGGCCGGTTTCTGTCGCGCCGTTCCATGTAATTATTGTGCCAATCAGATACGACGGCGCGGTTAAGGAAACCGCGGACAGACTGGCAGCCGGACTGACTCAGGCGGGGATCGAAGTTCTGCTTGACGACCGCGATGAACGCCCCGGTGTAAAGTTCAACGACGCGGATTTAATCGGTATCCCCTGGCGCGTTGTAATAGGAGAAAAGGGCATAAAACAGTCACCCGCTGCCGCGGAAGTGAAACGCCGCGGCGAAAAGGAAAACCGCATGATTGATTTGGATAAAATCATCTCCAGTCTTGCGCGGGAAATAAATGAAGAACTGGCAAATTATTTACCTGTATGCGATAACGTAATATAAAAGCCCTATATATTCGTGTAACGCAAGCCATGTATTACCCAGAGAACCCATCGAAGGCAAAAAGCTGAAAAAATCAAATTTTGCGCCGCGGCCGCATTTATAATCAGTTGGCGCGGGAATGACAGAAATTCCGTTATTTTCAAAACAGTATACGCCGCGCTTTATATGATAGGCAGAAGTGACAAGAATGGCTCTTTTTATTTTTTGATCTCCTGAATCCGGATTGCCTATAACTACCTTTGCCGTTTCCCGCGCGTTCTCCCATGTGTTGCGGCTCTTGTCTTCGGGGATGAAACGTTCTGAGGGCAGTCCCAGTGATTCAAACAATCTTCCGGCACAGACCGCTTCGGCTTCCTGATCATTTTCAAAAACTTTACCTCCCGAAAAAACAACCGGAACGGGAAACCTGCCGCAAAGGGTGAACGCATAGACGGCTCTTTTCATCGCGTCCGGCAAAAGAACGTCTTTACCGGCTCCGGCTTCAGGAGAGTTCCTGACAGTCCCTCCGCCTAATACAATTATCGCCTGCGGCCATTCTGACATTACATCTTCTTTAAGAGGCGGGCAGGCGTTTTCCAGCGGTTTAAGAAAAAAATCGGAAACAGGCGCAATGGAAAGAAAATAAACAATAAACGATAAAAACAAAGGAAAAACTTTAAAACGGCGCGGCAGAAAAATGACAAGAAGAAGCAGGGCAATGATAAAACATCCCGGAGGAAGTAAAAGAATTGTGGCGATTTTTGAAAGAAATATCATTGAATCCTTAAAAACTCCCCTACCCTCAGCGCAAGCACATTTTCTCCAAGTTCAGGACGCGTTTTTACGGCGTTTTCAATTTCAAATAACGGATAAAGCAGCGGTTCATCGCTGAGACTGATAACGCCGAAATGCATTGGAATGGCGCATTTCGCCTTTAAGTCGCCGGCCGCCAAGAAAAATTCTTCGATATTCATGTGCGAGTAATGCATAAACCAGCGGGGATCATAAGCGCCCGCTCCAAGAATCGCGTAATCAATATCCCACCGTTTTCCGAATTCCTTGAACCCGATAAAATAACCAGTGTCGCCGGAAAAATAAACGGTTTTTGAGCCTTGAATTAAATAACCGCCCCACAAGGTCTGCCTGCTTCCCTGCCCTTTCCCCAAACGGCGCGACCAGTGCTGCGCGGGCAGAAGAGTGTATTCAACCGAATCAATCCTGACGCTCTGCCACCAGCCAAGCTCGTGAACTTCTTTCGCGCCGTAACCGCTGACAAGTTTTTTTAATCCCAGCGGAACAACAAATACCGCGTCTTTTTTTACCAGCCGCTTAATTGAATCTTTATCAAGGTGATCATAGTGATTGTGGCTTATTAACACAACCGGTCTTTGAGGAATTACGGAATAGTCAAATTTAATATATTCGTCTTTCGGCATAATAAATGCGGCTCTTGAAAAAAAGGGGTCGGTAATAACCGTTTCACCGTCCATCTTGATAATCGTTGTCGCATGGCCGCAATAGGTAATGCTGTTAAAACTTTTGTCGCGAAGATACGCGTAATCGTTCTTTACGCTGCCATACCGGGTTTTGGAGATCTTTTCATATCTTTTCTTTTTGCTGAAAAACCACGAACCGCTTTTATGCTCTCCCTGTTCTAGCCAGGGATTAAAAAAAGAACCGTCAGCGGCCGTATTTGAAGCATACAACATTCCGGCGTCAGCCGACTGAGTTCTTTCATGCCACTGAACCTCGGAAAATTCAGGCGGCTGCGAAACGCATTGGGTAAAAGTAAAAATTGCAGATAACGCAATGAACGGGAGTAATTTTTTCGCGTTCACCGCCTAAATACCCATTACATTTCTGAAATTTTTCACAATTTCGTCTACCATCGGCCTTGCGTCAATATCAACCAGCAGCCCTTTTTGACGGTAAAAATCAATCAGCGGAGCCGTCTGCTCGCGGTAGACCTCCAGCCGCTTTTTAATGGCTTCGGGTTTATCATCTTCGCGGATATAAACTTCACCGCCGCAATGGTCGCAAACGCCTTCCTGTTTCGGCTTGTTGAAGACTGCGTGAAAATTAAAGCCGCATTTACGGCAGACCCGCCGTCCGCCAAGGCGCTCCAGAACTCCGGAATCTGGAATGTCAAAATTAACTACCTTGTCTACCGCGGAGAATTCCGAAAGAGCCTGCGCCTGCGGTATGGTTCTGGGAAAACCGTCCAGAATATATCCTTTCTGAACATCTTCCATTCCAAGCCGCTCTCTAACAAGCGCAATTGTAGTTTCATCGTCAACAAGCTGCCCAGCGTCCATTATGGCTTTCACTTTTAATCCAAGGGTGCTCTCCGCTGCTACAGCGGCGCGGAAAATTGATCCGGTGCTTATCTGCTGAATTTTCAAAATTTCAACGGCTTTAACTGCCAATGTGCCTTTTCCGGCTCCCGGAGGCCCTAAAAATATTAATTTCATTATTTGCTCCTTTTGTTTATTATATGGCGATATGGCAAAATGGACAAGATAAACATTTAATTATTTCTGTTCATTTTTTTTCTTTAATGAATATATAACCGCCTTTTTGCCGGAAAGCAATATTGGCATTTGATCTTCCAGCATAAAGCAGTCAGGTATTGCTTTTATAAAATTCCCGTCATTCGCGTAAAGCACAACCGCTCTGCCGCCGTCTTTGAGCAACTCTGAAAATACGTCAAACATTTTTTCCGGAAAGGAACTTCCGGCGTATTCTTTATAAATGCCCCACGGCGGATCTGTCACAATGGCGTCAATGTTTTTTTCTCCCAGAAAAGAAGGCAATTCGCGGAAATCCGAATCATAAAAATAAAATTTGCCGGTCTTTCTTTTTTTTATTCTGTTTACGGTAAAGGCCGCCGCTTCCCCACTGTTGTCACAGGCGACGAATTTTGCCAAATGAAAATGTTTTAACGCGGCGTCCGGGATTGATCCGTATCCGCAAAAAGGATCAAGGACAGTATCGCCGTGTTTCAGCCGCGCAAGGCGGCACAGAGTCCATGCCAAAGGCGGCGGCAGTTCTCCCTTGTGCAGGGTTTTGTCCCATGAATGGCGAAGGGTAAGGCGTTTCATGAAAAGAAAAAAACCTTCGCTCCTGTATAAAAACCAGAACTCGGTATCGGGCAAAGATCTGTTAACTTTCAAACCGGAAAGCCGCGCAATTCTCTTCTCCGCTTGTGCGCGAATATTCTCATCAATCGCCGCTGGCACATTTTCATTGGAAACAACTATCCTGAAACTCTTAATATTCCTGCTGTTATTTTTAATTATATTCGTATTGCCAATTCTTTCTGCGGCTGAATTAATATACTCATTAAGAATATTTCCTCCGTGAACCTTCGCGCTCTTTATGCGGGTTCCTTCAAGCAAATCTATCACGGCGAAAATATTGTTAAAACAGAAAAAATTGAGTTTATCGTAACCGGTTTCAGTCTCAAAAATAACAGCGCCGTCTAAAAGTTTATGAATCTTCGCGTCAGAAAGCCGCTCTTTTACCGCGTCCGCGATACAATTCTGCAATCCGGGAATAAACGCGGCATAAAATAAAAACCTTTCACCGTTCACTGCTCATTATTCACCTAACTGCATCCCGTGGTGCCGCCGCAGGTGTCGCATTTCATGCAGGTGCCGTTCCTTACAAGCGTAAAGGAACCGCAGGAAGTGCATGGATCGCCTTCGTATCCTTTAATGCGCGCCTGAATGATCTTTATCACTTCGTTTTCTTCAGGATATGTCTCCTGCATTACAGAAACCTGCGGCTGGGGTGCGGAATGGGAAACGGCTGTTGGCGTAAAAGCGCCGTATGCTTTTGTGCCGCCGTCCTGGTTTTGCGGCTTTACCGCGGATTTGCTGACAGCGGACGCAAGCGGAGAAGCCGGCGCGGGTACAGCCGCGTTCGGCCTGAAACCCGCGCTCTGTTTATCTCCGCGAGTTTTTGGTTCAGCCGTTGCGTCAGCTTCGCTTTTGGTTCCGGTGGCAAGAAGGTCTTCCGGCTTTACCTGACCCAGATCACTGCGCTTGAGATAACTGATTGCAAGATCACGGAACACATAATCAATAACGCTTGTAGCCATTTTCACATAATCGTGGCCCTGCACAAATCCGTTCGGTTCAAACCTGCTGAACGTGAAAGCGTCTACATACTCTTCCAGCGGCACTCCGTACTGAAGGCCGAGGGAAACAGTAATTGCAAAACCGTTTAACAGGCTGCGGAAAGCCGCGCCCTCTTTATGCATGTCAAGGAAAATTTCGCCAAGGCTTCCGTCTTCATATTCGCCTGTTCTTATAAAAATTGAATGTCCGCCAATTTTCGCTTTTTGCGTATAACCCATCCTCCGGTTCGGCAGAGGTTTGCGTATGCCGCGGACATTGGTTTTTTTGCTTGCCGGCATGTTGACGGGAATATCAAGCCCTTTTTCCACCCTGATAATAGTGTCAGCTAACGGATCGGTGCCGGGAGCGAAAGTGTTTAAAGGCTGGGAGAGCTTGGAACCGTCGCGGTAAAGAGCCACGGCTTTCAGCGCGTTCTTCCACGAGAGCATATACGCACCCTTAACATCGTCGTAATTGGCGGCATTCGGCATATTGATTGTTTTGGAAATTGCGCCGGAAACAAACGGCTGCACCGCGGCCATCATGCCGATATGCGCGGTCCACGGTATCGACCGTTTGCCTCTTTTTCCAGAAGGAGCCGCGGTATCAAAAACGGCGTAATGGTCTTTTTTAAGCCCCGGTGCGCCTTCAAGACCCATAGTGCCGCAGGCGAAAAGTTCAGCTTCTTCAATATCTTCCTGACTGAAACCTATGTGTTTAAGAAGGCTGAAGCCGCCCAGAGACCAGGTTGATTCCGGCACTTTAAGAACATTCTCCACGAACAATTTTCCCAATATGTAGGGATTAAACACGCCTTCCAGGTTAAGAGCCGTTTTTACGGCGTCTTCCGCGACTGCGATGGATTCCTGGGTAAAACCTTTTGCTTTAAGGGAATCCTGATTAATCGCGGGAGCACCTTTCAATGTTCTTCTGCCCATAGCGTAGGCTACAATTTCCTCTATAGCCTGCGGCGGATAACCAAGAGCTTCCAGCGCCGGAGGAACCGACTGGTTAATTATTTTGAAATAACCGCCTCCGGCCAGTTTTTTGAATTTGACAAGGGCGAAGTCGGGTTCAATGCCTGTGGTATCGCAGTCCATCAAAAGGCCGATTGTGCCTGTGGGTGCAATCGCGGTCACCTGCGCGTTGCGGTAGCCGTGAGCCTTTCCCAAATCGAGAGCGGAGTCCCATGAGGCTTTCGCCGCGTCCAGAAGGTACGCCGGACACCGTGCCGGATCAATTCCGCGCGGCATAATGTGAAGCCGCTCATATTCGCCGTCCGCGGCGTTATTGACCGCCCGCCTGTGGTTTCGAATAACGCGCAGCATATCTTCGGCGTTATCACCGTAACGTTCAAACGGACCGTGCTCAGCCGCCATGCGGGCGGACTGCGCGTACGCTTCGCCGGATAACAGCGCCGAAAGCGCTCCGGCGACAGAGCGGCCTTCGTCCGAATCGTAGGCAAGCCCCATGATCATAAGAAGGGTTCCCAGATTGGCGAAACCAAGGCCAAGCGTGCGGTACTGGTAGGAAAGTTCGGCGATGCGCACCGACGGGAACTGGGCCATTACTACTGAAATTTCAAGAATGGTTGTCCAGATGTCAATAGCGTGCAGATACCCTTCCACATTAAAAGTTTTTTTTACCTTGTCATAAAACAGAGCGAGGTTTATGGAAGCGAGGTTGCATGCAGTGTCATCCAGGAACATGTATTCGGAGCAGGGGTTAGAGGCGCGTATCTCGCCGCCGGCGGGGCATGTGTGCCAGTCGTTGATCGTTGTGTGAAACTGAAGGCCGGGATCGGCGCACTGCCAGCTTGTTCTTGCAATATCGGTCCAGAGCTTGCGGGCCTTTACGGTTTTAATGGTCTGCTCTCCAGTCCGGCTCTTCAAATCCCAATCGGTGTCGTTTAACACCGCCCGCATAAAATCGTCCGTCAGGCGCAGACTATTATTCGAACTCTGGCCTGATACCGTATTGTAAGCCTCGTCATCCCAGGCGGTGGAAAACTGCAAAATGTCAATTTCATCATCGCCCTGTTCAAGGCGGCGAAGCTGCTGATACAGATAGGAAGGCGGTATTTTATCACCTAACGCCGCGCGCAGAACGGCGGCAAGCTCATGATTTTTTTCCGCGTTAAATTTGTCGTCCTCGGGGCCGCGGAAACCGGCCAGCGCTTTTTTTATCGCGTCGATATGTTTTTTTAATATGAGAGAGCCTGTCACCATTGAGGCGACTTTATGCTCCTCCCCCACTTTCCAGCTTATGTACTTTTCCACATCAGGATGGTCAACATCAAGGGTAACCATCTTGGCGGCACGGCGGGTTGTTCCTCCGGATTTAATCGCGGATGCGCTGCGATCCCCCACTTTCAAAAATGACAAAAGGCCGGAAGAAACCCCGCCGCCGGAGAGAGTTTCGTTCATTCCGCGGATGCGGGAAAAATTGGAACCTGTTCCGGAACCGTACTTGAAAAGCCGCGCCTCGCGAGTCAGCAGATCCATGATGCCGCCTTCGTTGACAAGGTCGTCGTCTATCGAAAGAATGAAACAGGCATGAGGCTGCGGCCGCTTGTAGGAACTCTCGGATTTCACGACATTTCCGGCCTCAGTATCGAAGTAAAAATGCCCCTGTGCCGGTCCGTCTATCCCGTATACTGAAAAAAGCCCCGTATTGAACCACTGAGGGCTGTTTGGAGCCGCAAACTGATGAGAAAGCATATAGCAGGTCTCATCGTAGAATGCGTTTTCGTCTTCTTCATTGTCAAAATATTTGTTATTCCTGCCCCATTCAAGCCATGTATAGGCAAGACGGTGAAAAACTTGCCGGCTGTCATGCTCGGCGCCGTCTTCCGGCAGATTATTGCCCGGATCTTCGGTATTTTCCTTGGTTTTTATCCACTTTTTCCACTCATAAATCCTGTCAGACGGGACTCCGGCCTTACGAAAGTACTTTTGAGCCAATATATCCGACGCGATTTGGCTCCAAAAAGCGGGTACAATTACGGTATCTTCAGAAAAAATCGCCTTGCCATTAGGGTTCCTGATCTCGCTTTTCCGGCGTTCCCAGACAATATCATAATACGGACCGCTGTCACAGTCCGTGAAAAGACGCTTAACTTTCATTACCAGTTCCTTTTTGCAGTAAACAATGAAGACCACATATATAGCGGTGTGTAAGTCAGTGTACACCATATACAGAGTATATGGCAAGAATATTACCGAAAAAAATAAATATTTTTTTTTAAACTATGAACCTGATTTCCTTCCTGTCAAAATATCGCACAATTCATCGAAAATAAACATCAAATTAAACATACATCTAACCAGCATTAATATCACTATATATTACATTCCATATCCTCTATTCCTTACTCCCCATATTTTAATATTTCCATTATTATAACAGCATGGAATTTTTACCAATTTCTTCCGAATCCTTAAAAAAAGGAGCGGAAATAATAAAAAACGGCGGTCTTGTGGCATTCCCGACCGAAACTGTTTACGGTCTCGGCGCGGACGCTTTTAATCCGCGGGCTTTGGCAAAAATTTTTGAGGTAAAAAACCGTCCTTATTTTGACCCGCTGATTATCCATATAGCCTCTGTTGAAACCCTGGAAAAGACCGCTAACCTATCCATTCTTGGCAAAGATACGCAAAAAAAGCTCTTTTTACTGGCGGAAAATCTTTGGCCGGGACCTCTATCCATTGTTTTGCCAAAAAATGAAAAAATACCCGGCATTGCGACCGCGGGAATGCGGACAGCCGCCGTCCGCATTCCGGATCATGACGGGGCGCGGGAACTTATTCTGCTTTGCGGCACGGCGGTGGCGGCTCCAAGCGCGAACCCGTTTGGCAGCCTAAGTCCGACAAGAGCGCAGCATGTGCTGAACAGTCTTGGAGAAAAAGCGGATTTGATCCTTGACGGCGGCGTTACGCGAATAGGACTTGAGTCTACAGTGCTGGACATTACAGGCGGACAAATAAAAATTCTCCGTCCCGGAGGCACGCCGAAAGAGGCGATTGAAAAGCTGATTGGCCCGGTGCAGGAAGCGGACAGTTCCGGACGTGAGGTGAAATGCGAATTGAACTCTCCCGGCATGCTTAAAAGCCATTACGCGCCAAAGGCCGCGTTATATGCGTTAAGCCGCGAAGATATAATCAAAAAGCGGCACGAAGAAGAGACGGACACATCTTTAAAAATTGCATACATTTTTTTTGACGGCCATACAGGAGACGAATGGAAAGCGGTTCATAAAATGACCGAAAATGTCATTGCAAAAATTTTGTCGCAGACAGGGCAAATGCGGGAAGCGGCATCGCGTTTTTTTGATACGCTGCATGAACTGGATAACGAAAACATTTCCCGGATTTACGCGCAATTCGCGCCGGATCGGGGACTTGGAGAGGCTATTAATGACAGACTGGCGCGGGCTTCAAACAATCAGGATCGCGGCAAATAATCTAAAAGCGGTAACCGGCGCTGATTTTAATAATAGGACTGCCTGTAAGTCCCTTTAGTTTCGGATTGGTGATATTCATCAGATATTCAAGTTTCTCTAACGCGCCCATTTCATATTTCGTGGGCAGCCTGAAACCGAAAATCGACTCACCGCGCAGGAAAAATGAATCAGTAATAAAATAATCAAGACCGGCTCCGATGTTTATCCACCACGAGTTCCACGCGTAAAGCGGATATGGGTCGTCATTTTTATCCCTGTCTTCCGCCAATTCTCCTTTAGCGCGATCATAAACAAAATCGCCATCCGGCTGCCGTCTTTGAATTAAAGCAATCTGGTATTCCGCTCCGAGCATGGGAAACACTGAAATTTTTTCATTTAAGGAAAAAGGAAATTTTCCCATTAATGAGAAACCCAGATTAAGTTCACTGCCTCTGCCTTCGCCGCCAGGCAATGGTGAGTTATCATGAGTCATGTTTTCCGAATACGCACTGTTCCCCCCGATAATCATTACAGATAACTGCACGAAAACGGCGTCAAAAAACAGAAACCCGCCGTAATTAAAACGGTCCATGGTCTGCTTTGATTCGGCATTATCGGCTTCAAGAGTATATCTGGAAAAAGTGTAACCGGTCAGAGCGCCGCCTCCGGCGGAAAAATCAAGCGCGAAAATATTTCCGGCCGCAAGGAAAATCAGGAAAGCGAAAATACTTCCTTTTACCTGCGCCGATCCTGGCAAGAAATCAAGTTTAGTTAACATATATGCCGTCAGTTTATTTTTGTTCAATTTCTGAATCTTTAAGGATGATTTTTTTATAAACAGCCTCTGTTTTACCCTCTACCATAGAACTCTTTGAACGGAAATCCATCAAACCTGAGCCTTCCCAGTTTAGACTGCTTTTTCCCTTATTAAAGGTTAAACCGCCTTTTGCCCAAATGGCGAAACCCTTTTCTTCCGGGTCAGCGGATATATCAATACTTTGAGGAGCAATTATTACTGTAAAGTAATTAGCCTCGCCTGACCAGGGATCGGTTTCTTTATTTATATCATCACTTTCATCCAAATTCGCCTTTTTTAAGTTAATTAATACCGTGTGCGTACCACCGGTTTGCAGCGTAGCTTCAGAAACCTTCGCGAATCCTTTAACTACAGACGGATCTTCATCTGACGTGGAGTTCGACGCGAAAATATATACCTTAAAAGCGGAATTGGAATCAGTTTCGTTTCCTTCTACAGGGATATTGACAGGAATATTTGTTATTGTAATTTCACTTATAGACTTATCTTCATTTTCCCCTTTATCTTCAGCGCACCCGCAGAAGAAAATCGCCATAATCAGACAAATTGCAGAAATTTTTACTGCGCCGCAAAAAATACAGGATTTTGATTTAATTACATTCATTTTAAATTTCCTTTTTAATAGTAAAGATTTTATTCATATTTTATACAAAATGTCAAAATATGTCAATATGGCATAAAAGTCAGATAATGAGAATATACCGCAAAATAATTTAAAAAACAAAAATATTTATTATAAACACTAAAAATATGGTAAAATAAATTTGACAAAGTCGCAGGGAGCTTAAGTGATGAAAAGAAATGTTTTATTTGCTTTGATTTTAATGTCTTTGTGTTTTTCATGCTCTACCAGTCAATTTAAGGATATAAAGG
>Ga0209755_10007433_pt1 | contig 11868 bp, 7 predicted proteins | sample TergutCo191P1_FD_187301 | JGI IMG/M metagenome (GOLD analysis project Ga0209755, IMG submission 187301) | Cornitermes sp. P1 segment gut microbial communities from Petit-Saut dam, French Guiana - Co191P1 (SPAdes) (version 2) | ecosystem: Host-associated > Arthropoda: Insects > Digestive system >...
AACAATGCCAATTACGCCAAAAATAGACACTGCAATCTCCGGCACTGTCGGCGGGTATTGGCTTCCCCTTAAGACCATTCTCTGGGGTATAAATAAAAGAACAAAAGCCAGGACAGCCCCTAATATAAAAATAATACCAACCAATATCGACAAAATTACATTCCTGGCAGTGTACTGATATCCAATCTTTTCATTAGCGCTCATTAATTTCTCCGCTTACTGTTTTTCATATTTAAATATTTTATGCAAATAAAAATATATTTTCAAGTGACATATGCAGTGGGCGCATTGAAATCAATTTAAAAAATAAGATAAAAACAAAGGATGGGAAGGGAGAAAATAAAGATAAGAGAATATTTCTGCGATGAGGGAACTTATAGAGCTTTTAGCGATAGAAGACTGCATGATAGTCGCCGATGCGTTTAACTGCCAGAAAGAAACGGCAAAAGTGGTAATTGAAGGCAAAGGGGGATTATTTATTTTCAGTTAAGGATGATCAACAGCCGCAGTCTGACGGCGGAAGAATTGCTTAGACACGCTCGTTTGGAATGGTTCGTAGAAACAATGCATCGGCTGCTTGCTTGACGTGCATTTCGATGAAGATTTCTGCCGTGTTGAAGATCGGAATGTGCAGCAAAACTTAAACATTGTCAAGAAGATCGCTCTCAACACAATAATAGGAGCCTTTTCCAAAACTCGGTTAGTTTCGGAAAAGACTTTCGAAAAACCGGCTTAAAAGCCGATTTTTCTGAAAAATCTAAGGTAGCTTTTCCAAAAACTGAAGTTTTGGAAAAGCCTCAAAGATTACAAAAATAAATCGGCTTCCAAACGCCCTGTGTCCAAACTCATGTTTGATTGTTTACTTGAATCCGAGAACATTTTGTCTGTTTTGAATATTATTGAAAATTGATTTCCGTGAAGCGGCAGCCACACCCCCCTTACATTCACGCTATTACAGGCTGCGGCTGGAAAAAAACGCAGGGGGACATTTCTACTGCACGCCGACAAAAATGAGTGATAAGTATTGACAAAAAATAGCGGAAATGATACGATTTTTTATCAAATTAAAGGAGGTTAAACAGCTTATAGTTACATATTCATGCCACCTTAGCTCAGTTGGTAGAGCAGCAGACTGAAAATCTGCGTGTCTGGAGTTCAATTCTCCGAGGTGGCAAATTTTAGAGTGAGCTAAGTCCTTATGTAGTAAGGAGTTACGAAATCGGTTTTTTCTGTTTTTTCATAAAAGCGTGTGATAGTACGATTATCGCGCGTTTATCCTGTTGTCTTGCAGATATTCTCCGTTATTCTTCTCTGCGTAGTTCGTCTTCTTTCTCTTTTTTTCGCAATTCTTTTGTTAACTTTAAATGTTTTTCAACCTTATAATTTAATTCATCCGCCTCGAAAGGTTTTGCGATAAAATCAGACGCTCCAAGCAGCATTGCGTCTCTTACATTTTTAAAGGTTCCTTCGGTGGTAATGATTATTATAGGAGTTATTTCATAACCTTCCATGCCTCTTATTATCGGAATAAGTTCAAATCCGTTTATTTTCGGCATTAAATAATCCAAAATGATTAAATCGGGTTTATTGCTGCGCAGAAAGTCAACAACAACTTCAGGATTAGACAGTAAGAAAACCTTGTATTTATTATGTAAAGCGTAGTGGATAGTTCTTATCATACTTGTGGTATCATCAACAATCAGAACGCTGTCACGATACCTAACGGTATCTTGACACATAACGGTGTCTTGACACATAACAGTGTCTTGATCATTTTTATCGGCGATTTTATTTTCTTTATCTTTCTCCGGCAGAAATTGATTTTCGATGCTCTTGATTATTTTTTCGATATTAATTGGTTTAAGCACATAATCAACAGCTCCCATTCTTAAGCCTTTTGCGATATCCTTTTTTTCGATATTGCTTGTCAAAAAAATTACCGGTATATTTGAATAACGATAATCATTCTTAAGCTCTCTTATTATTTCATATCCATTTACATTCGGCATATTGACATCTAAAATAATTATATCCGGCGTAACTTTTTCTAAAATCTTGTACATATGAGGAGCGGATTCTCCCAGATATATTTCATAGAATTTACCAAGCCCTTTATTAAAAGCGACAAGGTTATAATTCACATCGTCAATATAAATAATTTTTCTTCTCTTTTCCGGTATTATTGTCATATATTAATTCCTCCTGAATTACTCTTAATAATAAAATTGTTTATCATTTGAACCGCTTCTTCAAATTTTACCATATCGATATTTTCCCGCAGTGAAACAACAAGACCGCCGTCTTCTTTATATTGATATTGCTCAATCTGTGACATTACCATTTCCGCTCCGTCCATATAATGCCTGCTGCACGCGTCAAGAAGTTTTAACAAAAGCGTTTCATCAGGTTTGTCTTTTTTTGGTTTTTCGGTTTTCCCGTTTAAACCGGTAAGTTCCCGCAGCGAAGTTTCCATCTCCTTCGACATTGTTTCCTGCATAGCCTCAATATTGGATATTAAAGCCGTTACCGCTTCAATGAACGGCGGATTATGTTTGTTTATAAATGCCATATCGCCGGAGGCTGCGGCTTTTTCAAGCAGAGCGGCTTCTTCGCCTATTTGGAAAGCAAAAATATCGAAACTGGTTCCCTTTATTCCGTGTACGTTTATTTTATAATTTGTAAGATTTTCTTCGCAAGCGTTTTTTATTATATCAATTTTAGAACGGATACCGGATGAAAATACGCGCAGTAGTTTAAGGTAAAATTCAACGTCATCATTAAACTTTTTGAGTCCTTTTGCAATATCTAATCCTTCGATTCTTTTTTCTAATAAATTTAATTTAACAGCGTCAAATTTCTCATTCCTGATGCTGTGAACATCCGAAAAATTATTACGCGCGGTATTAATTACATACCGCGGCTGTTTATCGCGAATAAATTTATTAAGGATATTATCTAAATGCCGTACATCTAACGGTTTGGAAATAAATTCGTCAAAACCGTTTTGCATGAACATTTCCGACTGCCCTGAAACCGCGTTGGCTGTAAGAGCAACGATAGGTTCTGTGTAACCTAAACCGCGAATTTGTTTTGTCGTTTCAACGCCGTCAATTCCTGGCATCATGTGATCCATAAAAATTATATCAAATACTTTGCCTTCTTTAATTAAGTCAATAGCTATGTATCCGTTGTTTGCTGTTGTTATCTGTAAATGATACGGAGTCATAAGTCCTTTTGCGACATAAATATTCGCTTCAACATCGTCAACTATTAAAACATTTCCGTAGGGCATAGGTTTCCGCGTAATCCGCTGTTTTTCCTGTTTTTTGCTGATGAATGTAAAGTTATTAAGCCGCTTTGCCAGTTCCGCTCCGATAATTTCGCTGTTTATATTCTTTTGAGGGATTTTTACAGTGAATACGCTGCCTTTGCCGTATTCGCTTTCAACATTGATTGTGCCGTCCATCATTTCTATAATACTTTTTGTTATATGTAATCCAAGACCTGTACCTTCAATTTTGCGGTTTGCTTCTTCGTTGAAACGGGTATATTCGGAAAATAATTTTTCCCTATCTTCAATTGTAATTCCCTGTCCTGTATCTTTAACAGAAAATATAAGGACAGTTTCTTCGTTTATGTTTTCGTTGTTCGTTTCCAGGGAAACGCCAAGTTCAACCTGTCCTTTTTCGGTATATTTAATCGCGTTGGAAAGCAAGTTATTTAATATTTGTTTTATCCGCAGTTCATCGCCGTGCAGTAATAACGGTAAATTTTCATCTATATTTAATCTAAAATCTATTAGTTTAGATCCTATTCGCACAATGTTAAGCTGAACAATGTCATTAATCAGGCTTGGCATATCATACTCAACCGGATTGAGTTTCAGTTTTCCTGTTTCAATTTTAGACATATCAAGAATGTCATTGATAATACCAAGCAGATGGCTGCCTGAACTTTGTATTTTCTCATACTCCGTAATATGTTTTTCAGTTAAACTGTTATCCATCATTCCGATCTGGGTGATTCCAATAATTGCGTTAAGCGGCGTGCGTATTTCATGCGACATTACGGCAAGAAAGTTACTCTTGCTTTGATTTGCTTTTTCTGCTTCTTCTTTGAGTTCATGCAGTTTTTTATTTTGTGTTTCAATATGCCAGTCCTTTATTCTTCGCGTTGTTTCCACAACAATCATAACGGCGAAAACAAGAACATACGCGGCAATCATTCGCAATATTACATCAATATGATAATTGAAACTTGATAACGCGGGAATTAACATTTGCGCCGACACGACGCACAGAAGAATCGCCGCGGCAATTACGCCCCTTTGCATTCCAAGCAACATTATCGTAAGCAGGGGATACATATATATGAATAGAAAATTTGCTCCCTGCGCTTCTCCAATCCAGACAAGAATTACACAGAGCAATCCGTAGAAAATCAGCATAATATATGACGGAATAATTTGCGGTATTTTCAAACGGATTATTATAAAACACACTACACCGATAAGAGACATAACGATACAGACAATCGCGTCGGAATACATTTCTTTTCTTATGTCGACTACCGCAAACGTCAAAAGAATTACAGAACCGAAAATAATTATGAAATTCATCAGAATATACCGTATAAGATAATCGGATATACTGAACGAAAGATCTCCTGAATACTTGCCTGATGTTCCGATGTTAAGAAGAAATCGTATTAATTGGTTTTTAAATTTATTTAATTTCATTATTTTGATACATACTATTTACCGGTTTGAATAAAAACACCGTCCCAGTCCTTTGGCGGCGGATTACTGTAATACATGATGCATCTCTTGCTCATAAGAAGAGCGGGCGCGTCATTGGGGCGATCTTTTACAACATCGTCAAAATACTTTATCGCTTGCTGCCAGTTGCGCTCAAAATAATATTTTAAACCTGTTTCGTAATTTTCATTTATTTTCTTTTCATTCATATCAATTCCGTTTTTAACGGATATGAGTTCATAGATTTTCATTCCTTCATAACGTCCAAGAAGAGACACGAGATCCAGAAGACGAAACTCAAAATCATTACAGCATTTTTTATAGACGTTTTCACTTACGATAATTTCTGTTCCGTAAATTTTGTTAATGGTTTCCAGTCTGCTTGAAACATTAACCGTATCGCCGACGACTGTATAATTCAGTCTTTCTTTGTAACCCAGATTTCCAACAAGCACACTGCCGGTATGAATACCGATACGCGTCCGAAACGGAACTTTCCCTATATTGTCCCATTGATGGAAAAGATTGCGCAGATTGTTTTGTATTGTCAGCGCGGTCAGACAAGCTTTTTGCGCGTGATCTTCCATAGGTAAAGGCGCGCCCCAGAAAGCCATGACAGAGTCTCCTATGTATTTGTCGATTGTTCCTTTGTTTGCCAGAATATTTTTGGAAATGTTTTCAAAATATATACAAAGATCCTGAATGAGTTTTTCAGGTTCCATCTTTTCTACGATGGAAGTGAATTTTGAAATATCACTGAAAAAAACTGTCAGTTCCTGCTGTTTACCGCCTAAATCTGGCTTGATATTTTGGTTGATTAACTGAACTACAAGATCGGCAGGAACATATCGTTTAAAGTTTTTGAACAGGCTGCTTTCTTCATGCACAAGAATTCCGTAAATAACAATTACTATCAGGAAAAAAGCGTACGGCGAAAACCAAAATAAAGGAAACGCCGCCGCGGTCAGAAGCAGCATATCGCGCAAACTTGCGGCGATAACCGATAAAGTTGTAATCAGCAATAATAAAATAACAAAATTTCTTTTAACTATGATTGAAATAATCAGAATAATAAGGCTGCTGAGCAAAACAGGTATAAAATAAAAATTAGTCATTAAATTAAACGCGGCGTTTATAGAATATTTATCATTTTGAATAAAGGGATATCCCGCGCACGCAATGCTGTAAATAATAAGCCCCATAAAGATATATTTTTTTTGTTTAACAAGAAATCCTGTCGATTCAATAATATACATCAGATAAAAACCAAGAGAAAGAAGCTGAAAACTGCGCGTTAATTTTACAAGAACGGTATAATTTTTTGAATCAAAGGCAAACCCGATATTGGAATAAGCAAGAGCGAAAGACAATGAAAAGAAAGCGAAGATAATATACTTTGTATCCTTACAGCCTCTGGAAATAAATGAGCTGAAATGATAAAAGGCGACAAGTACGGCAAGAAACTGAGCCGCGATAATAAGATACTTATTAAGCAGGTTTTTTAAAAACACTTTTGCTTCATTGTCTTTATATTCAGCGATTGAAATTTCAGGCAGTGAATTGGTTTCAAATTGAGGAAAAACCTCGATAATCAATATATTCTCTTTATCAAAATTTATTACTCCGGTTTCAAGCGGCACATGCGATACGGCAGATTCTCCCGTAGAATACGCTCCTTCAATCTCCGGTCTAAGCCCTTTTTTATATACGACAATATCATTTACACGGATTACAACAGGCATATCAAAAATGTCTACATAAAGAGATAAATTTTTATCCTTAAAATATTCCGGTATTGTAAAATAAGTTTTAAACACATGATAATTACCGCCGGCCGCAAACCCTGTTTGTGTATTATTAACAAGTAATTCTCTGTTATATGGTTTAAATTCCTCTGATTCAAAATTATTTTCAAGCAGTCTTTCTCTGTCGGCGCTCTTCCCTGTAAATATTTGATAATTTTCAGGGTATAGCCTGTTCACGCCGGAATTTCCGCCTGTTTTACAGGATGTAAAAACAGACACGCATACAAGTGAGAAAATGATTAAAAAGTAAAATTTCTTATTCAACATTGATGGCTGTAAGGTTTACCATGAATCTACTCATGTTTATACCCCCTCGCATTATAATATAATACGGAATCAATTAAAAAGCAAAACAAAAAGAGTAGCGTAGTTTCCATATATTCACTTTTGTACGGATGTATAGTACAGTTAGGGTCAGATGTAAGGAGATATTGATATGAAGAAATTTACCGGGACTGCCTGTATTTCGGCTTTTATTACATTAATTGTTTTACTTTTAAACGGGTGTGTTAGTTTCTTTATATCTCAATATACGGTAAGAATAAGTACTGCTAATAATATTACTTCGGTGATTTCAGGCGGTTCTCTTGCTTTAAGAGCTTCGGGAAGGGAGCTTGTATGGACGGTAAGTTCGACGAGCGATGGTACCGGGCGTGTCGCGGACGGAACTTTTATTAACAATAACGGATTGCTGACTGTTGATTACAGAGAAACCGCGTCGTATCTGTACATTATTGCGAAATCGAATCAAAACGGTTCGACTGATACTATACAAATCAGAATTGTTACTGTTTCAGGATTATCAATCAGTCCTGTTAATCAGATTGTTGTCGCGGGCAGGACTCAGCAATTCAAAGCGCAGGTTACGGGAACAAATAATCCCGATCACGCAGTGACATGGCGGGTTAGTTCTAATCCTTCCGGCACAGGAGCCGTTTCGTACGGAACTCAGATCAATTCAAGCGGAGTGTTGTCTGTAGCCGCCGGCGAAAGTTTATCAACACTTTATATTTTCGCGGTATCAACAGTTGATCCTTCCAAATCAAATAGTGTTTCCGCTTCTGTTGTTATTCCGACTGTAACGTCCGTCAGCGTTAGTCCCGCTAATCAAACTGTTGTTGCGGGCAGAACAATGCAATTTTCAGCTTCTGTTACGGGAACATATAATCCAAGCAATAACGTGACATGGACTGTTAGTTCAAACGCCTCCGGAACGGGAGCCGTTACGCAGGGAACAAGAATAAGCGGCGGCGGATTACTTACAGTTGCGGCGGATGAGTCGTTATCGGCATTGTATATTTTCGCGGTTTCAACAATTGATCCTTCTAAATCAGGGAGCGTTTCGGTTTCGGTTGTACTTCCGGTTGTTTTAAGAGTTACTGTTAGTCCTTCCAATTCGTCGGTGATAGTGGGACGTTCCCTTCAATTCACGGCTCAGGTTATAGGCACCAACAATCCTTCCACCAGCGTTTCCTGGAAAGTAAGCACCACTGCATCGGGATCAGGAAGCGTCGTGTCAGGCACCAAAATCAGCGCAAACGGACTTTTATCGGTTGCAGTTAATGAGACAGCGAGAACTCTCTATATTTTCGCGATTTCTTCATTCGATAGATCAAAAATGGGCAGTGTTTCAGTTGTTGTTTCTCCGGCGCCTGTTACACCGTCAGAAATATCTCCGACACCGGTGAAACCAACGCCCACACCTACGCCAACACCTACACCAACGTCGACACCGACACCGACGCCTACACCCACACCCACACCCACGCCTACATCCACACCTGCTACAGTTACCGGGGTTAGTATCAGTCCGTCAAGCGTTTCAACGCAGACAAATCGGACTATACAACTTAACGCTGCTGTTACGGGGACAAATAATCCGCCTTCCTCTGTAACATGGCGGGTTGGTTCTAATCAGGATGGAAGCGGGTCAGTCGCGACAAGAACGACGATTAGCGCGAGCGGCTCGTTATTCGTAGCGCCTAATGAGTGGAATCCTGTCCTATACGTTATTGCCGTTTCCACGGCGGACTCGTCAAAGAGAGCGTCTGCGGCGGTAATGGTGACTAACGCTAACCCAAACCAGGGATCTAATCAGGGCAACTAAACTTTTTCAAAAAAAATTGTGTTTTCTCATTGACAGATGTATCCATGCTGAGTTATATTTATAGTTGAACAATAGTTCAACTGTTTGATTGACTTTCACGTTGGAGGTACACATGAAAGATAAAAGACAAATTCAGTGTGATTGCGATGTTATTCACGAAAATGTCGTGAAACGGGTTCGCTCTAAAATGCCAGGTAAATCTGATTTTTTCGCGCTTTCTAATCTCTACAAAATGTTTTCGGATTTTACGCGCGTAAAAATCCTGTGGGCTCTTTCCTGCAATGAAATGTGTGTATGTGATTTGGCGGTTTTACTGGATATGTCAAAGTCGGCGATTTCTCATCAGTTAAAATTACTGCGTCTTTCTAATCTTGTAAAATTTGAAAAACAGGGTAAGGTTGTCTATTACTCGCTTGCTGACGATCATGTTAAAGATATTTTTGAGAAAGGGTTTGAGCATATTAGTGAATAGTGAACAAAAAACAGAGAACAGGGATTTATGGAATAACTAACAGAGAGGTTTTTTATGAGTGCGTTAAAATTTTTTAGTTTGAAGATTGATTTTAATGAAAAATTTAATTTGATTCGATTGATCGCCGGGGGTGTTATTTTCGCTGCCGGGTTTGTGCTGGAAAAAACGATGCATGAAAGCGATTTGACTCTCGGCGTTCTTGTTGCGGCGTATGTCATTTTGGGAAGCGATATTGTTTTCAGAGCGCTTAAGAATTTGGTTAAAGGGAAATTTTTTGATGAAAACTTTTTGATGAGTATTGCTACAATCGGAGCTTTCTTAATAGGCGAATATTCCGAAGCTGTTGTTGTTATGCTTTTTTATCAGGTGGGTGAATATTTTCAGGATAGAGCTGTCCAGAGATCTAAAAAATCTATTACCGATTTGATGGATATAAGACCCGATTACGCGAATGTAATTAAAAACGGAGAAACAGTTAAGGTTTCTCCCGAAACCGTCGCAATCGGCGAAACAATTATCGTAAAACCGGGGGAAAAAATTCCGCTTGACGGGATTGTTATTGAAGGATCTTCAATGATTGACACATCGGCATTAACCGGCGAGTCTGTTCCGAGAACAGCAAATGTAAAAACATTGGTATTATCGGGATGCGTTAATATAAACGGTAAATTGACAGTTGAAGTTATTAAATCGTTTGGCGATTCGACTGTTTCAAAAATTATCAATCTTGTGGAGAATTCCGCCGGCAAGAAAGCTCAAACGGAAAAATTTATTACTAAATTCGCGCGCGTGTATACGCCTATTGTCGTAATTCTGGCGGCGTTACTCGCAATTCTGCCGCCGCTTCTTTTAAAAGAAAATTGGAATGTGTGGATTCACCGCGCTTTGGTGTTTCTTGTAATTTCCTGTCCCTGCGCTCTTGTTTTATCAATACCAATGGGATTTTTCGCCGGAATTGGGCGAGCGGCGAAAAGCGGAATTCTTGTTAAAGGGGGGAATTATCTTGAAGCGTTCAACAAACTGGAAACAGTTGTGTTTGATAAAACAGGAACTCTTACCAGAGGGGTTTTTAAAGTTACCGATATAATAACCGCGAACGGCTGCGGCAGGGATGAACTTATTGAAATGGCGGCTAACGCTGAAAAATTTTCAAATCATCCGATTGCGGTTTCTATCAATGAACAATTAAAAATTAACAGTGAACAATTAAAGGTTAGCAGCGAAAATATTTTGATTAGCGATTATACTGAAGTCGCCGGCTGCGGCGTTAGTGTTGTTGTTAATGGAAAAGTTATTCTTGCCGGCAATGAAAAATTGATGAAATCGAATAATGTAGATTATACTGAATGTGTGTCTTACGGCACAAAAGTTTATATCGCCTGTGAAAATATTTTTATGGGTTGTATCGTTATATCCGATGAAATTAAGCCTGACAGCAAAAGCGCGATAACAGCGTTACGTGACAGGGGAGTGCGGAGAGCTGTTATGCTGACAGGAGATGATCCGCGTATCGCGAAAGAAATAGCGGATGAATTAGGCATTGATGAATTTTACGGCGGACTTTTACCTCAGGATAAAGTGAGGATAGTAGAGAAATTAAACACCGAGCTTGCGGCAAAGTTACCCGCGCAGCCTGCAATGAACTGCGTGCTCTCTAATGCGAATATCAGCGCGCCGAAAAGCGCGTTTGGGAAAAACGCGAAAAAGCGCCTTGCGTTTGTCGGCGACGGAATTAATGACGCGCCCGTTCTCGCGCTGGCGGATATAGGAATAGCGATGGGCGCTTTCGGGTCCGACGCGGCAATTGAAGCCGCGGACGTTGTTCTGATGACTGACGAACCTTCAAAATTAGCGCAAGTCATCGATATTTCCCGCTTTACAGGAAAAATCGCGGCGCAAAATATTATTTTCGTACTTCTTGTAAAAGTTGTTTTTCTCACGTTCGGCGCTTTTGGCATAGCGTCAATGTGGGAAGCGGTTTTTGCCGATGTCGGAGTTTCTCTTTTAGCGGTTTTGAATTCGATGAGGATTTTGAAATGTAAATAAAACATTTCATTGTTAAATTTAATATTCGCTCTTATAATGATCGAATGGAAAAAGACTCAAACGCTAAGACTGATGAGAAGCTTCCCGATCAAGCGTACAAAGCGCAGATAATAAAGATTGCATCGCTTACGGCTCTTTTTGGTAACGCGGTTCTTGCAGCCGTAAAAATCACGGCGGGCGTGTACGCGGGCAGCCTCGCGGTTATCGGCGACGGTATAGATTCATCTGTTGATGTTTTAATCGCGATAATGTCTTTGTTTGTCGCGCGAATCATCGCGCAGCCCGCGGATGAAGGGCATCCGTGGGGACACGGCAGAGCGGAAACAATCGCGACAGCTCTTTTATCGTTTATGCTTTTTTTCGCGGGCGCTCAGCTTATTTTCAGTTCGGTTCAGGATATAATCGCGGCGAAACCGAGAGAAGTTCCGAATTTCGCCGCGGTGTTAGGCACTCTTTTTTCGATAGCCGGAAAATTGATACTTGCGTGGTCTCAATATTTATTCGGGAAAAAATCAGGTTCTTCCATGTTAAAAGCAAACGCGAAAAATATGACGGCGGATGTTTTACTTTCCGCTGGAGTGCTTGCGGGTCTCGGTCTTTCAATGATTTTAAATATCGGACTTATCGATTCATACGCGGCGATTCTTGTCGGCTTGTGGGGAATAAAATCAGCTTTGGGAAT
>Ga0209755_10007434_pt1 | contig 11867 bp, 12 predicted proteins | sample TergutCo191P1_FD_187301 | JGI IMG/M metagenome (GOLD analysis project Ga0209755, IMG submission 187301) | Cornitermes sp. P1 segment gut microbial communities from Petit-Saut dam, French Guiana - Co191P1 (SPAdes) (version 2) | ecosystem: Host-associated > Arthropoda: Insects > Digestive system...
CTTGCCGGAGTCAGCAAAGTGTAATTGCGAAATTTTATTCCATGAAAATCGTTTTGGCTTTTCCTTTTTATAAAAGGATTTATGCGATTTTTGAATAGCCTCAGTATAAACCTGCAAACTATAATTTGCCCGGCAACAACCGCAAGCGACAACCCGACCATGCGAGAAATATTAACCCAGTCAATATCATTCAAAAAATCTAGCATATTTTCCCAACAAACCTCTTAGCTTCTTCTCTAGCAGAAGAATCTACAAAAAGAACTTTTTCCAAATTAAGCTCTCCGCTTTGTTCCTCAATTTTTTCCAAACAATGCTCAATGCCGCTTGGAATGTCAATGAACTTGATTTTTTCTTGTATAAATGCATTTACCAAAATTTCATTTGCGGCATTGAGAACCGCTGCTCTTGTGCCACCGGCTTTGCCGGCTTCGTAGGCAAGCGACAGGCATGGGAATCTTTTCATATCCGGTTCAAAGAATGTTAGCTTTTGAATTTCCGGCAAGCTTATGCGCTTTGTGTCCAGGCAAAGCCTCTCTGGAAAAGTCATTGCGCAAAGAATTGGTATTCTCATGTCCGGAGCACCGAGCTGTGCCATCATGCTGCCGTCTCTGAACTGCACAAGCGAATGGACAATGCTCTGCGGATGAACCGTAACCTTTATCTGCTCATAAGGAATGCCAAAGAGAAAATGCGCCTCTATCACCTCCAAACCCTTGTTCATCATGGAAGCGGAATCTATGGTTATTTTTTTGCCCATGCTCCACACCGGGTGGTTCAGCGCATCTTTAAGCGTGATTTGCGAAAATTTTTCCGCAGGCAATTCTCTGAACGGGCCGCCGCTCGCAGTGATGTGCAAAGTTTCAACTTCGGTTGCTCCACGCCCGGCGAGGCACTGGAAAATTGCGTTGTGCTCGCTATCCACAGGGGTTATTTGAGATTTTGGATTTTTTGCAAGAGCCTCTTTTATTATCGTGCCGGCCATGACAAGAGTCTCTTTGTTTGCGAGCGCAATTTTTTTGCCGTGCTCTATGGCTTTTAATGTTGGCTCACAGCCTACAGAACCGATTAAACCGTTGAGCACAAGATCACAATCTGAAACAAGTTCAAGCAAGCCTTCCATGCCTGCCAAAACATCTTTGCCTGTTATTTTTTTCAATTCCAAAGCGGCATTTTCGTCAAAAAGAGCGAGTTTAGCGTTTGGATGCTCTTTTGAAATTTCCGCCATCTTTTGCACATTGCTGTGCGCCGCCGCAGAATGCAGCGAAAAACGATCCTTATGTTGCTTTATAACATCAAGAGCCGAGTGGCCTATGGAACCTGTGGCTCCAAGTAAGCATACCTCAGACATCAGGGTCGCTGAGTTCCGTTAGCTGGTCAACATCTAAAAATCCGTGCCTGCGATAAACTATTATTGCTATTGCCAGCGCTATTGCCATTTCGCAAGCAGTGGCGGCTATGGCAAACAGGGCAAACACTGCGCCAGCCGTTGCATCAACCGCTTTATAATGCGCAAATGCTATAAAGTTTATATTTGCGGCGTTGAGCATAAGTTCCATGCTTATCAAAATGGCTATGGCATTGCGGCGAGTAAGCATTCCGTAAATGCCGATTGCGAACAGCAAAAAAGCGAGCAGCAAACAGGCTTGCAGGGTCATTTATCCCCCGTCGGTTTATCTTCTTTTGGTATATAGGCTATTGTTATGGCACCTATCAAAGATATTAAAAGGAGCAGGCTTATGGCTTCAAACGGCAGTATAAATCCGGTATCTTCTGGTGATAGCAGCCTTTTGCCTATTGATGATAAAGATGCAAAGTCTTCGGTTTCAGTTGGCGTAACAGAGCTTATTTCTCTCAATAACATAACAGCTAAAACGGAGATAAGCACAGCTACAAATGCGGATAACACCTTCCTTCGCCTGCTGGCTTCAAGGGCTTCTTCCCCGAGGTGGCTGGTCAAAAGAATTGCGAGCACAATAAAAACAACAACGCCGCCAATATAAACCATCACTTGAGCCACACCGACAAATTCTGCATGTAGCAAAAAATAAAGCACAGCCGAGCTAAAAAACGTGCCTATAAGAGCAATGGCACTATGCAAAACATTTTTCACAGTGACCGTAAGCAAAGCTCCCGCAACCATAATAATTGCAGTTATGTAAAATAGTATGTCCTTTAACGGCAAAGCATCCATGAATTAGAATATAGAAAACGAGTTTTTCTACTTTTCTAATAATGTCCGCAGAATTTATCAGAAGAAGACTTGTTATTCGCTTGAACGGAACTCCCGATAAAGTTTATATTGATAAAATTGCCAAAGCGATGGTTGCCTTGGAGAAGGAACTTGAATCTGAGGTTGAATTTGTCAATCCTCCTGTTGGGAGCAGCATTGCGGCCAAGTTTAAGAATGGGGAGTCTTATGAGTTTACCAACTACCAAGATCCTAGGCGGGACAAGCCCAAGCCTCCGGGTTACAAGCCTCCGGAAATAGAGTACAAAAAGCTGGAAATAGCAATTAAGGAAGACAAGTCTTCGGGTTCCGGTGAATTCGGGATATTCAACTTTTGCGTGTACGCATTTTTTGTTGTTATAGCAGTGCTGGACGTGGTTATTTTCTTGGCTGTTATTGCGCAGTATCGATAATCTTTTTTAACCGTTCCTTATATAAATGCTCTTTCAAAATATGCTCTCTTGCATTTTTTATAATATCGGTTTTCGCATTTGGATTTGTTAAATAAAATTTAGCCAGTTCCGCATACTCTTCGGGAGAATCTGCAGCGCAAACGGCATTGTTGGGGAATAGATCGAATAAATCGCTTTGGCTGTCGCTGATCACAAACCGTTCGCAAAGCGGAATGTCAAAAACTCTTTGATTAACTGCGCCGAACATTTGGCAACTTGTTATGTTTATGTGAATTTCTCCTTGCCCGTAATGCCGGCACAATCCTTTGCGGTAATCTATATCCGGCAATGTTTTTACTCTGTTGCCAAACATTGCCTTCCATCCCTGCGCATCTCCTGCGAACTGCAAGCCCAAGTTCAGCAAGGGTTCCAGGCACAAACGCCGTTTTTCGCTGCTGGCCAAGTGAATGCAATAGCTTGCAAACCAGGCTTCGTCTTTTGTGTCTCCCGGTATCTGGTCTGCTCTCATTTTTCCGGTTAAAATTTGAAATGCGCTCTCCTGCGCTATGGGCAAAGCTTCTTTTTCATTGTATGGAATGCGTTTCCATATTTTGTCTAAGAATTCTCCGGCCATTGCCGAACCAGTGAACATTAAATTATAAATAGGCTTTGTGTTTTGCGGATAAAACAAGCTTGAATCACCTGCCAGCGGCAGCCACTCTGCGCTTGCGAATCCTTTTTCTTTTAGCCACGGAATGTAGGCTTTTTCCCAAGTCCATGCGAAGATGTTTGCGCACTGCGATTTGTTCAGCAAGCAAGCTATGGGTCGTGGGTCGTCAACAAACCAGATATGCACAGGCACCCCAAATCTGCGGCAAACACTGAGCAAAATACCTTCAGAATCTATGCCTTTTGCATTCACACAAAGCACAAGCCCGGGAGTGCGCGCTTGAAACTGCTCCATGAGCATAGATTCCAGCGCAGCAGGGTTTTCGCTTTCCTGAGGAAGCGTAGCATAAGGAACTTCCAATTCTTTAAGCGCATTGAGAATCTCCTGCTGCAAAAAGTGTGTACCAAAAGGCACAGCTAAAGAAAATTCCCCTTTAGTAGATGGATGCCAAAAGGGCAGCGTGTATTCTTCGCAGTACCTTGCGGCAGCAGGGTGGCGAATTACTGTTATGTTGCCCGATATCTGCGGTAAATTTTCGTTGAATAGCATTACGGGCAATCCGCTTAGTTTTTCTTTTACAATTTCCAGGTTTTCCGGGAAGGCGTCGTAGAGGATTATGAGTTTTATTTTGCCCGGTGGCAGGTCTTTGAGAAATTGCAAATGATAGCCCAAGCCTGTACCGTAGGCAAAGACTGTTTCGGAGATGTTTTTGGGCCTGAACCAGGTTTTTTCCTGTTCTGGATCTATTGCGCTGTGCAGCAGCCGTTCAAAGGCGTTGCTGTGAATACGCACACTCAAGGCTCCAGAAGAGGCTTTGAAGTGCTCGCATCGCATTTTATTTAACTACTTCAGCCGTTGGAACGCTTTTATGGTCGCGAGCTTTTTCGGTGTGTTTTGAAAGCTGTGCCTTTATTTTTGAAATAGCCATATCTAAGGCTTTGCCAAAGTTTTCTTCTTCTGCGGTGGCTGCAAGTGAATTACCCTTAATTGAGGCTGTTATATCAACCTTGCGTTTAAGCTCAACGCCGTTTGCTACTTTTGAAATGCCTTCCACCACAACGGAAAAATCTGTTATGTTGCTAAAATGGGTTTCCAACTTCCCGATCTCACTTTGGATAACAGGCTGAAATTTAGACGCAGGCTCTTCCAAGTGCCTGACGGTGACGTTAATAGGAATATTGCTCATAGGGGAGAATATAGAAAAAGGCGAATTTGGTATCTGGCAGGGGGGTATGAGTGTAATAACTTTGTCATTCCATTTTATATATTTAAGACTGTAAGTTCAACAAAAACCAGGAGGCCTGTATGGCAAGCTCTATCAAATTCAGCCCTAAACTTTTCGCAGTTGCGCTTTGCGCTGCATACTTTTCATGCCTCTCTTGCTCCAACGGCGATAGCGATACCAGCGGTGATGGTGCAGGAGTGACAGAGACTTATGCAATACAAAACATAACAGAGAGCTCTTTCACTATTTTGGAAACATATTATAGTTGTTACGATGCTTCTGTATGGAATAGTCAGGGGGAATTGGAGGTACATAATTACTCCGACATTGTAAACTATGCAATAGATAATAGAACTTTGGATCTTTCTGGCGGTGGCCCTTTTTATGAATCTATACAGTTCAATGGAACATCAACTTCCTTAACCGGCACTTGGACAAGAACGCCAGGGACGTGTGAACCGGACTATGATAATTACATTTATTGCGATGGAGATGACATTACGAAAGTTGTGTTTACAAATAATTCTCTTCAAGTCACGCAAAATATTTGCCCATCACGTTGGCTCGAAGAGGAAGCAGAATATCTTATGAATGAATATGGCGCTGTAGCAAGCGTTTCCAATTGCAATAATTATACAGTATCCAAAGGCAGCGACAAAATATCTGTAAATCTTGCAATAACAGGGCGTGAAAGCGGCAATATTAGAGCTATCTATAATAACAAGCCGGCTTGCTCGGCAGTAATCAAGGAACCTACTTTTGTAGAGAGGCAAGCTGCTTGCAGAGCAGCATATAGCCAAGCAGCAGCGGAAGGCGGAGACAGATATGATATGGAAGAATATTATTATGATATTATTGAAGCTGATATAACTCGGTTTTATAACTGCCTTGTTGAAGCCGGTGCGCCTACGGATCTTATAAGAGCTATTCTCTAAATTCTATATTACCCCCTATGAAAAAAATACTACTACTCTCCGCAGCCCTTATTAGCTTTATGTCCTTGTCCTGCGAAAGCGCAGAAAAGAAGCAGGAAGCCAAAAATAAGGCTGCGATTGAAACGCAAAAAGGCAAATTCAGCTATGCTGTTGGTGTGGATTTTGGAAAAAGAATGAACCGAATGGAGGCTGAGGTTGATTTGGACCTTGATTTGGTACTGCATGCTATAAAAGATCGTCGTGATACCACAAGAACCCCGCTCATGAATGATAGCCAGGTGACTGTTGCATGGCAGGAATTTATGGTGGAGTTGCTCAGATCCCGCAGGACAAAGGATTCCTTAAAAGCTGAGGAAAACCTTGTGAAGCAAGCCGAATTTCTGCAGAAAAACAAAGAAGCCGCCGGCATTGTTGTAACCGAAAGTGGATTGCAGTATATTGTTCTAACGGAAGGCTCCGGAGAATTGGCCCAGCTTGACGACACAGTAAGCGTGCATTATGCAGGTTCGTTGCTTGATGGCTCCGAATTTGATGACTCCTTTAAACGCAATAGGCCAATAAGAGAGCCGCTTAAAGAAGGCAGGTTGATCAAAGGCTGGATAGAAATGCTGCAGTTGATGAAAAAAGGCCAAAAGGTGAAAGTCTGGATTCCGGCCAATTTGGGTTATGGTCCGCAAGGCAACCTTCCGGTGATACCCGGCAACTCTTTGCTCATTTATGAGATGGATTTGCTCGAGATAAAACCTGTTGCTAAGAAATAAGTGGAGATTTGAGAGTGGAGAATGGAGAGTTTGCGGAGCGAGATGGTTCTGAAGCTCTCTCTATTTCCAGAGGAGTTGTGGATAAAAATCTTGTAAATCCTAATATAACAGCGGTGCTCGCCGCAAAGCGACGCCGCAAAGAAGCAGATGTCGATGAGCTCTTTAACGGAATACTTAGCGGCAACCGGGTAGCTTTGGCCCAGGGCATAACCCTTGTGGAAAGCAGCTTGCCAGAGCATCAGAGCAAAGCCCAAGAACTTATACAGAAATGCCTGCCGCATTCAGGCAACTCGCTGAGAATTGGAATCACCGGCAGCCCTGGAGCCGGCAAAAGCTCGTTTATAGAATCTTTTGGCTCTTACTTGATAAACGAACACAAGAAAAAAATCGCAGTGCTCGCTATAGACCCCACAAGCCAGCGCACAAAAGGCAGCATATTGGGCGACAAAACCAGAATGAACATGCTATCCGCAAATCCCGATGCTTTTATTCGCCCATCGCCATCCGGCGCGTCGCTTGGCGGCGTGGCGCAAAAAACAAGGGAATCCATACTTCTTTGCGAAGCGGCGGGTTACTCAATAATTCTGATAGAAACCGTTGGCGTTGGCCAAAGCGAAACCGCTGTGCATGGAATGGCAGACTTCTTTTTGCTTTTGATGCTTGCTGGCGCAGGTGATGAATTGCAAGGCATAAAGCGCGGTATAATGGAAATGTGCGATGGCATGGCAATAACAAAATGCGATGGAGAAAACATTGCAAAAGCGATGAGCGCACGCAGTGAATATCAGGGAGCGCTTCACCTGTTCCCCGCAACTTCCTACAACTGGGCGCCAAAGGTGGTAGCTACATCTTCCATGACAAACGAGGGCTTGCCCGAAGTTTGGCAGATGATAAGCGATTTTGAAAACACCGTAAAACAAAACGGCTGGTTTGCGCAGCACAGAAAAGAGCAGCAAAAAAACTGGATGGAGAGCCGAATTCAAAGCAGCGTAATCTCTGATTTTTACAATCACCCTGAAATAGCAAAAGAGCTGCCTCTCCTCGAAAACGCCGTTTTGGAAGGCAAAGAAAGCCCATTCGCAGCAGCAGAGAAGTTGCTCAACATTTATTTTAAAAAGCTCGGCGGCGGCCAGCGTGGGTTTTTTGAAGACATGTCAACCATGTAGAATTGTTTGCCCAAATCGCTATAGTCCATATCGAACATGCGAAGGATATAGCGAGCTATCCATTGACCGAGTTTAAGCACCACTATTTTGCGCCGCAGGCGGCCCTGGCAATCCTTGTTTAGAATGTCCGGGAGCGTGTTGGTGGTCATTATTTCGTCTATAAATGGGCTGTTCAATTTTTCACGAGCTTCCGGGCTTGAATAGAAATGCGTTACTCCAAAACAGACTCTGCGTGGGTGAGCCTTGTTTTTTAGAAATTCGCAGCTTTCAACTATGGTTGAGCCTGTGCGAACCATATCGTCCAGGATTATTACATCTTTGCCTGTGAGGTAGCTTATATCAACGTCGCTTGCCGGGTTCAGGTTTACGCTGACTTCACGCTCGCCTGTGCGTTTTTTGTCTAGGATTATGCGTTTGCATTCCGGGAGCGCAAGTGCTTCACGCACTCTGTAGCCAAAGGGTGCGGCTCCTTTGTCCGGGGAAACTATTACCAGATTGTCGCCGTCTTTGCCTATTTGCACAAAGTCTGATGTTTTGATGTAGTGCGCATAAATTTCCGCAGGAACAAGGTTGTGAAAATTACCTTCAAAAATGTCTCTGAACAGAACTTCAACTTTTACGGAGTGGTTGTGAACGGTTATAATGGTGTCAACCCCTGATTCTTTGAGCAGTTTTGCGTAGAGCAGAGATGTGAAAGCCTGTCCGTCGAATTTTTTAAGGTCTGCAAGTTCTCTATCTTTTTCAATATTTCCAAAGCGGTATGCGCCTCTGTCTTGTGCGGAGTAGAATAAATCCGGTTCAACCAGAACCACTTGTTTGGCTCCGTTGTCTTTTGCTGCTCTTGCGAGGATCATGTTGCGCATGGCGCAATCATTTCTGCTTCTTGTGGAGAGTGAGACTGAGCATATAATCACAACTTTGCCTTCCAGGTATCGACCTACTCGTTCAAGGTCTTCTATATCTGATATATAACGTGGGCAAAACTCGCTATTAGCATAAGTTTTGAGTGAGACTTCATCTGCAATATCGCCACGCAGCCCTAAAAACTGCGCAACATCCATAGCAAATGAATCATCTGTGAAGGTGCCTGTTACAACAATGCCGTCTGACATAATGGGGAATATAGTAAACGCTAAAGCTAATTAATCTTAAAAGTCCCGTTGTTCTCCGAGTACCAGGAGATGAAATTGTTTGCGGTTAGCGGTTTTGCCATAAAGTAGCCTTGCCCAATGTCGCAGCCTACATCGTCTAAGTATTTGTAGTCCGGTTGGGTTTCAATGCCCTCTGCTATTGTTTTGATGTTTATTGAATGGGCCAGATCAACTATGGCTTTTACTATTTCCTTTGATTCCTTGTTCTCTCCCAAATTGCGAACAAAAGACTGATCTATTTTCAGATAGTCTATTGGCAGTTTTTGCAGGTACTGGAAAGATGAATAACCTGTTCCAAAGTCGTCTAGGGCAATTTTTATATTGGCGTTGTGAAAGCGGTTAAGACCTTCAAGAACATGGTGAAAATCCGCAATCATGGCACCTTCAGTTACTTCTATTTCCAAGCATTGCGGAGGCAAATTTTTTTCTTGAAGCCAGCCCAGAACCCTGTTCACAAAATTCGGTTGCAGAAGGTTGTAGGTAGAAACATTAACCGCTATGTTTACATCTATGCCACTCCGTCGCCAAAGTGTGAGTTGCAGAATAGCCTGCTTAATTACGAAATCAGTGATGTTTTCTATAAGAGTGCTTTGCTCGGCTTGAGGTATGAACTGCCCGGGCGGAACAAATCCCTTTACCGGATGATTCCATCTTATCAACGCCTCGGTTGAACGCACTTTTCCGGTTGCGAGATCTATTTTCGGCTGATAAACTAGGAACATCCATCTGCTTCTTATTGCAAGGTCTATTTCACCGAGAATCTCGGAGTCTTTTGAATGTTGAGCTGTGTTTGTGGGAACATACACGGCAAGATCTTTCATTTGCCTTGCTGCTGTATCTGCGGCTTCTTCTGCGTAGCGAAGCGGCTTGTCTCCCGAGTTGATGTCTGAAAATTCCGTAAAGCGGTAAAAGCCCAAATGAGAATCTGCGTGTATAAAAAAACCGCTGTGGAGAAAATTCTTTTTTGTTATGTTTTTAAGGCTGTCTTCAAACTTTTCTTTTTCCCTCCGAATTTCTCCGTCTTTTTTTCTAAAGAACAGCGCTATTTGGTCGGGGTTTATAGAGTATGTGTCTATTTCCGCGTTTATTGTGGTTGCTAGGTTAATGCCTCTGTTTCTGAATTGGTTGAATATGCTTTTAGTCACTTCGTTCCCGAATGTTTCCGAGAGTTTTTTCTTGTTGGAAATAATGATTGTAACTATTGCAAAGTGTCCGTGCTGTTGCGTGCTTGAGAGTTCTTCTAATTTTTCACATAGAGCTTGCCTGTTAGGCAGCCCGGTTGATATATCCACAAGCCTGATGCTTTCTTCAAAGTTAAGATATTTCCGCAGCACGTTGCTCAAGCCTCCGATGGCGATGCCGACTACTGCAAAACAAAAAGCGATAATAACCCATCTTGCCGAGCCATAACCGCTTAAATCTATTCCCAGCGGGCTAAAGCATAGAGCTACTGCTACAGCAAAAAAAAGCCCGACAAATTCACCGAAAAAGAAAGCTGCGCAAATTACAGGTATAAGGCTAAGGTATGTGGTTTCCGGTATGCGTGATATGCCGACTATTATAAATATGAGAATTTGCAAAACAATAATGCCTGCTCCTATTCTAATTTTGGAGCGTTTATCTTTTATTTGCAGAAGTTTCTTTATGAGCGATGGCATTGTCAGAGAAGTAATGTAGAAAATTTTTCTACCTTCTTTCCGTGCCAGCAAAGAAAGCCAATATCCAATACGTATGCCGTGAATGCGGCGAGAGATTCGCCAAATGGGCCGGCAAATGCCCGGAATGCGGCGCATGGAGTTCATTGGATGAGCGAGAATGTGAAACAAAAAACCGTGGCATTGCCGCCGTGGGCGCAAACCCCATATCGCAAATTCCCACAGAACACACAAAACGCCTTTCCACAGCAAACCCCGAATTCGACAGAACGCTGGGTGGTGGCATGGCACCTGGTTCTCTGGTTTTGATAGGCGGTGATCCCGGTATAGGAAAATCAACGCTTGTTTTGCAAACTCTTTCCACAATGGCTGCGGCTGGTTGCAAAACTCTGTATGTGAGCGGCGAAGAAAGCGCAGCGCAGGTTAAGCTTAGGGCAGAAAGATTAGGCGCAGCGGGTAGCGATATGCTTTTGCTCTGTGAAACCTCGCTGAATAAAGTGCTTGAATGCGCAGAGCAAGTCAAGCCGCAAGTGATGGTGATAGATTCTATTCAAACAATGTACAGCGAGGAATTGCCGGGAACGCCGGGCAGTGTTTCTCAACTCAGGGAATGTGCATTGAAGCTGATGGTATATGCAAAAAGCAGCAACACGGTGACGATGTTAATAGGCCATGTTACAAAAGACGGTCAGATAGCAGGGCCAAGAATTTTGGAGCACATGGTGGACACCGTTGCATATTTTGAAGGCGATAAAAAAGGTCAGTACAGAATTTTGAGAACCGTGAAGAATCGTTTTGGAGCAACGGATGAGATAGGTGTTTTTGAGATGACATCGCTTGGTCTTATACCTGTACAAAATCCGTCCAGAGTTTTTTTGCAGGAGGGCGCAGAGCTTTCACCGGGCAGCGTTGTGAGCTGTACAATAGAGGGCAGCCGTGCGTTGCTTTTTGAAATTCAGGCATTGGTTGGCAAAACCAGTTATGCTATTCCGCAAAGAGTTTCCGCTGGGGTAGAAGCGAAGAGGCTCACAATAATTCTTGCATTGCTTGAGCGTTTTGCAAAGCTCCAAACCGGAAATTCGGATGTTTTTGTTTCCGTGGCAGGCGGCCTTAGGCTTGACGATCCCGGCATAGATTTGTCTTTAGCCTTAGCCGTTGTGAGCAACGCATTGAACATAAGCTTGCCGCCACGCAGCATTGTGATTGGCGAACTTGGTCTGTCCGGCGAAATTCGCACAGTGAGTTCTCTTGATTTGAGGATCAAGGAGGCGCACAGGCTTGGCTTTGAGAAGATAGTTGTGCCGGCAAACGCTAAAATTGGCGTTGTGAAGGGAGTTGAGGTTAAGAAGTTTGCGAGGTTGGAAGAGGCGGTGGGGTGGCTGAGAGGGTAGAGACCTGAAACGCAGCAGGAAGGAATTGAAATGGATAAAAAACAACAACTAGGTCAATTCTACACAACAAATACCGGCTATATATTGCAGGGTTTGGCTGGCTTTGTCAAAGGCAAAAATGTAACCGATCCTTTTGCTGGCGCAGGTGATTTGCTAAAATGGGCAACGGCAAACGGAGCGAATTCGGTTGCGGGCTATGATATTGAACATGACAGCTTGCGGAATCCTCAGAAATATGAATTTGTTTTGACGAATCCTCCTTATCTTTATCAGAATAAAATGAAGGATAAAAGT
>Ga0209755_10007435_pt1 | contig 11866 bp, 7 predicted proteins | sample TergutCo191P1_FD_187301 | JGI IMG/M metagenome (GOLD analysis project Ga0209755, IMG submission 187301) | Cornitermes sp. P1 segment gut microbial communities from Petit-Saut dam, French Guiana - Co191P1 (SPAdes) (version 2) | ecosystem: Host-associated > Arthropoda: Insects > Digestive system >...
CCAGGCTCAACATAGTAAGGCCGCACAAAGGGATAGTCAATCTTAAACCTTGATTTGCCCGAATCCTTGCTGACTGCCAGATGCCATTCATGTGGTATTCTGTCGCTGTAGTCATGATAAAAGAGGGCCGTATCCATGTTCAGGATACCATCTGGGAAAAGCCGATTGATTATGCATGCGTCGCTGAGGTTGTCCGTATCAAGCCATTGGTAATAGCCGTGCCGAATCTTCTCTATAAGGCCCTCTTCGACAAGTCGATGGATATCGTGATAGAAGATCTTGTTGGCGTACAGTTCTTTCGTCCGAAGCATTTCTCCGTTTTCGCCAAATAGCCTTCTGATTTCTCCCATTGGTTTCATGCCATCACTCTCTATTTTTTGTACCCTATCATACAAACAAGCGGATGAATATATAATACAAGCATACTTTTCAGGTAAGTTTTTGTCAAGTCGGCAAGTTACCCTGTTTTAAAATGGTATCGAATCCCCTTGCATACCGTTAATATTGGAATTATCGCTATGATCTATGACGACCTTGTTTCCGAGCACAGCCATTGCTCCAGCGTTACCCCATAGCGAAGGAAGCTGGCCGTCAAGTTTGGCAATAGTATTAGAGCCTTCCTTAAATAAGATTGCCATTCGTTTATACCCATGAAGGGCTGTTTTAGTTCTGCTTTTTCATAGAAATGCACAAATTTAGTCCAAAATATCGTAGTTTCAAGCAATTTTTATGTCATCCTGTCGAGCTTTTGTTATTTAAGGATAAGCTCTTAGTGTTCGCGTCGTACATCGCTATTTAAGATGCCGATACCTAAGGTGGTACCGTCACGGCTGACAAAGCCAAGGTTGGTATTTTTCTGAATTTTGCCGTCATCTGGAGCCTGTTTTCGCGCAATGAGCAGGTGGCCATGCGCGTTTTTTATCCAAAAATTGCCGTTTTTTCACAGAAAGTGCTTGAGCATTCATGCGTTTCGTGGTATAAAATGGTCATGCAGGTTGTAGTTGCAGAGTTCTGGAAAAACATGAAACAAACCAACCTCCTCGACAATTCTTGCCGTTTGTACTACCACCATACAATCGCATCTCAATCTCAATTATATGCCTCTGATTGGGTGCAACGGAGCCGTTTGGGGGATTTTGCATACATATCCGCCAAAACACTGGAAGGGGGTTGTGTGTGAAAAAAAGGATATTCTTGGCATCACTCTTGTTGGCAGTCATTGGCACAGGTGTTGTTTTTGCATGGGGGCCACCCGTGCCGCATCCTCTACCTCCTCCACCTGGTATTACAATACACGTTGGTAGTGGTGTCACTCCAATTGTCGTTCAAAATTCAAGCGATGAATACCGCACGCTCACACTTGAAGTAACATTTGCTGACGGTCAAACAGAAAATATAATTCTAACCGTGCCTGCAAGGCAAGCTCGTAGCAGGAGTACCATACGAGGGGAGAGGGATAGAAGCCCTAACGCTGCCATTCGAAATGTCTGGATTATCAGCTGGTCGTAAGCGGGTTATGTGTGGTGCTAAGTACAGAAAAAGGGGAATCTACATGTACTTTCAGGAAGGACCATTGCTTCAAATAAATGTTCACTTGAGGAAAAATGTTTGTTCACCTGGGTTAGCCAGAGTTGTCCCCTTCGAGAGATTGCCGATGCCTCTGACACTACTTTTCTTCGTATTCATGCTATTTTCTATAACAAGCTGCGGGATACCGAGGGTATTTTTGGAAGCAGTGCCGTCTGATTACGATGAAAATGCAACCGAACCAACCCTGCCCCCCCTGCGGATTAACTATTTCTTTGACAGGACCTTTTCAATGCGTGGGTTTTCTGAGGTGTTGGACTCCGCATATATAAGAACTATACCTTTGTTATGGCGGGTGGGCGATTCCCTTTGGCCAACGGTGGAAAGTGCATACTATGTGTATGGAACTGTGCAGATTGGTCGCACAAGCAGAGCTGAGTTAGCTAGTATGCAGGACGGGCTTAGAGTGCCTCGTTTTTACGGGGACGGTCCCAATCGTGGAAGTTTTGTCAGACAGGCCATTCCCAGACGTCCGTTTTATGCACTTTACCATTACGTTCATGACACGATTCACCCTTCCGCTTGGGCGAGGAGCCTGAGCGTAATAGTTACGGACCTGTATGAGGCGGACGACCCAGCAGTGTTTTCCAGATTTTTCCAGACCGCATTCGCCAAAAACTTATCGGGAGCGTTCTTTGCTGTAGAGTCCGAATTCGACGGAGTTGTATGGGATGTACGCGGGTATACCCCACAGGGGGTTCCAGTACCTTTTCCATGGTGGGGACAAACGACCGGTAGGACAATGTCAACATTTTTCATATTGATTCTTGGAAACAGTGTCGCGGTTGAGCACTACTCGAAAAGACTGCACTCGGAGCTTACGGCAAGTGAAATAGCGTTCAATCATGCTGTTTTTATTATGGATGGTCGTGAGTTCAGTATGCCAGTTGAAAGAGTATATCACACCACGGGTACTGATGGCCAACCCAATATGATAACCGTCCACACTACCGCAAGGGATATTTTTTCCGCCGTTCCGCAGGAAATTTCTTTTCCCGAGACAGGCAATTTTTTGACGATTCCCAATATCGCTCGGTTTGAATCGCAGGATGCAAGGTTTTCCATGGTGAATCTGCGCGCGCTTAACAATAGACAACTGGGTATTTTCAGATGGCTCGATGATGGCACTTCCGTTCCTGCCAGTGTGGAGGCGTACCAGATAATGGGTAGGATAGGCTCGCGCTATTCCGCACTGCTTGGCATTACAGCTCTAGCTGGTGACGCTTTTGTCTACAGGGTAAACGGGCAAGTGTATTTTCACCCAGGCGAACGGAGAAATTTGTCCCTGGGCGAAGTAAGCGAATTTCGCCCCTTTGCTGCACAAGAAAATCACTTTGAATTGCGCGTTGAACCAGATCCCTTCGCCGCACAAAATGGCGGTTTTTTCCAAGGTCTGCGCATTACAATTGAGATAAGAAATCTAGATGCGCTTCCTGCGGGATTTTATAAAGTGCGCTACACCGTGAATTCACACGCGCTTATGCCCGAGTGGGTAATCGAAAAAAGCGCCGATACAATCGGCGCCTTCGAGGCAATGCACGAAAGAGTCGATTCTGTAGGTATGCGCGTAGGGCTTGGTGTCCTGGGGCTACGCAGTGTGTATAGCGACATAATAACTGCGTATACTCACTCGCGATTTAATAGACATTGGCAAGGCGAAGTGTACTTCGTCAGAAGATAAAGCGTACTTAAATGTAAGGAGAGGGAATAGCATGGCTAATATTTTTTTGATATCATCCTTGAGGGCACTGGCATTTATAGTTTTAATGCCGGTGGTTGCGTTTGCGCTGTTCATGTTTGTCGTAAATCAGCACATGAGCATAATGGGATATGTCTATTCCGTTCTAGGCACATGGGAAAGTGCTGCGTTGCACGGCAATGGTGAGGGGCTGGTTTGGATGCTGGTTATTATGATATTTTCTATTTTGATGAATTTTTTGTTTGTTATGGTTCTTCCTGCGATCGTAGGCGGTTTGGACTCAAAAGTGAAAAAAACACAGTTTTATATTGGTCTTATTACAAACAGTGTTTTCGTGATTTTGATACCAGCAGTTCTTAGTCTGCTATACCAGTTTAATCATCTATTGACGATTGTTTTGACAGGCCTCTGCGCAATGAGCTTTATATTGGCGTTTATAGTAAGTGCCAAATTTGTAGCCCCAGGGTACAGGCGTGCATTTTCGTTTAAACTTACCCCAAACCCCATAAGGAGGAATGTACATGCCTAATTTGCACTTTATTGCCGTAGGCGGAACAGGTCACAAAGTTTCAGAGTCGCTCATTCATCTTGCCGCCTGCGGTGCTTTTAAGGACAGCGGAATAGATGGCCTTCGTATTATTACTATCGATGGTGATGATGGCAACGGAAACCTGAACGCAGCGAAAGAGACGCAGCAGTCGTATAATGCGTTCTATCGCTGCCTGGGCGAAGCAGCAGCAAAGCTGGGCCTTGTGAATGTGGTAGAAGCTAGGCACTTAAGCATTTCCCCTGCGTCTGATGGCGTGAATGGTGTGGAGAATAGCATTGAAGGTATTTTCAACGTCAATGCCTTGTATAACGGGATGCCACAGGATCGACTTATACGTTTTTTGTATACCGATGAGGAGATAGGGGAAAATCTCAGGCATGGTTTTTGCGGGCACACCACGGTAGGCACCTTGATAGTTAAAGATATTCTCACGCAGCATGATGCCTGGAAAAAATTTCTGGCGGAAATAAACGACGGCGATTTTGTTATGGTTGCAGGCTCCGTCTTTGGCGGCACTGGCGCTTCTTGTATTCCTGTTATCCTAAATGAGCTTAAACAGTATAGGGAAAATGGTGGGCCAAAGAATTTCAAATTCGCATCACTTATGCTTATGCCATATTTTGAGGCCGTGGGAGAAATCAAGGAGGCTGGTGATCTTCAGCCTGATGCCAGAAAATTCCAGATGAAAGCAAAAGCGGCATTGCACTATTACAGAGAGCAGGCACAATATAATATTCCTGATGCCATGTATGTGATAGGGGAACCTGAGGAAAATTATTCCAAGGAAATAGCTTCAAGAGGTGGCGGGCTACAGCACAACAAGCCACATCCTGTAGAACTTTTCGCTGCATCAAGCGTTTTTGACTTTGTGGGAACCACAAGTGGTGCGAGTAACGAAAGGGTACGGACAGCCTGGCGCGATGCCATACATGATAATGCTGGCAAAAAGCATTTTTACACATGGGATATGGTAAACACCGTTAGGTCGTTTCTTTCTGGCAATATGCAGCGCTTCGCCAAGATAGCTGTCTTTTACAATAAAGTCATCTGTGGATCTTTTGTGAACGGCCAAGATCCCGGTATCTGGCGAGATATGTACAAAGAGCTTGACGTTAATGACAGCGACAGCAAGCCTGCATATGAGAAAATTGCCAGCTATTGCAAACGGTTTGTGGACTGGCTATATGATCTGCACATGAAAAATAAGGAGGAAGCATATGAAAACACTGTCAGGCTAAATTCTGTACGCAACGAGCAAGTAAAGCTGTTTGAGCTTCTTACCAGCGGAAACAAAAAAATTTTTGACGATATACCCGTTACGACTGATTGTGGACTGAAAGGCTTTAGCGAAATGGTTTTCGACCAGAGTAAGGGGATAACGTCTGAGCAAATATACAACGAATTATGCTCAATAAAACCCAAGGGTAAGGATAAGGGGTTTGCAGCACTGTTTTCGATATTGTACGATGTTGTAAGCGAATCTTCTAACGAAAAGGCCGAATCGGTTTTGGTGACGAGAAGCAAGGAACCGCCTGTCCCATTTTACACGACAGCCGATGCGGCGGGGGACGGTGCCAAACCTGTTCCAGGTAGGCTTTGGTCAGCAGTTGGAGCCGACAATGATAGGCTGGAATACATAGCCAAGGGCTTGTCGTCGAGAGAAACAATTTCAAGAAACGATCTTTCCATCCCTTCGCCGTGGTCTATCTTTATCATGAACGAAATTGTTTTAACTGGTGATATTGCCGTCAGCGATGCTGATGACAAATCTTACTATCACCAATGGTGTGCCCTGATAACTCTGATTGCGCTGCGGGAATTTAACCGTTATGCGAAAAACGAGTATAACCCAGACGGACTTGAGATAGTACCTATTCAGAATGACGGAAACAGCTTTTTCAAGGCTGTTAGCGGTACGTTGGAGCCAAAAAACAAAATATTTCAGGAACACAGCTGGGTACAAAGTTCGTGCGTCACTCTTGGTGGTGAAACCATTGCTTTTTTAGCAAACAACACGCTGGTATGCCCTGCCTTTTCGTTTGAGAAAACCAAGGATCTTTTGCACAAGATTGCTCCCAGCATCGTACGCATCGAGGCCGATGATAAAGATAAAAGGGTGGTCTTTATGCCCCCTGAGACGTACTTTAATGACGCTCAGGATAAGAACTCGAAAGATGCGCTGCTCAAATTCCTGAATGCAGCCAAGACCGTAATTGCCGAGGTGGCCAAACAGGGCACTGGGAATTCTTTTGCTGGCAGGATCAGGGACAAACTCGATTCGTTTATAGGCGACTTACGCAAAGGTGGCAATGTTCCTGAAAACACCAACATCGTTATACCTCCTTTTGATGCAGCTGACGTTGTTAGCCCAGACAATATTTTTTGCAAGTTGATTCCCTCGCCTTTGAAAATGACGTCAACCTTGCCTTTTGAGCTGCTGGGTATTAATGGTGAGCGGACAGTCATTGTTGGGCCTGAAATTGCCGGCATAAAGCAGACGGATCCTAAGGCTGCACATATATGTATTACGGAAGATTTGCGTTACAATCGCATGGATTCTGCGCAGTTGGCCAAACTGACAGGCGAACTTGTGAAGGAAATTCGGCTTATTGATCCCGATACGCTTCTTCTTGATAAGATGGTGTTGGTGGAAAAGACAAGCCATGGATCTCAAAATGGCTTTCATTCCCTTGACATCAAGTATGCGTGCGATGCGGAAAAATTTAAAAATAAATATGTAGTGATCTGGCCTGTGAGTAATAAGCTACTTGAACTGTACCCTGCGGGAGAAGAGATAAACAGCATGTTGACTATTGAAAGTGCCAACGAAGACAGCGTTACTGTTTCATTGTGTCTTGCTATAGGTGATGCAATGAAACATGTTGTGCGTAAAACCTATCATAAAAACCAACCGAAGAAAGGTGTCTGTACTCTTACTGTATTGTCTGAAAACAAAGTGCCCGTTTGGGCTGTCTGGCCTTATGCCCGTTACATTAAAGATGGGCAAAATGCTTGGAAAATGTACGCTTATATGTGTCTGAAGCCAGCTGCAGAAGTGAAGGACTGGCTCGAGATAATACCTCTTGGCGCACAATTGCACAAGCCTATGGAATTGAAGGAAAATAATCTACATTTGGGCGAGCCCGAAGTCCGAAGGCAGGCATTTTATGCGAGATCCAGTGAATTGCCCGTTGCGCTTAAGATAATGCATAAGGAGCCTGTCGAAGGGAAAAATGAGTATTGTGGTACGGTTTTCCTGAAAGAGCCCAAGGCATATTATGGGAGTAAGAAAGATGACAAAGATTGGAAAGTAGGGCTGGATTTTGGCACTACTTCGACTACGGCCTTCTTCAAGCCAAAAGGTGGTGATGTACAATTTGTGAATGTGCTTTCTGAATACAAGATGATGGATGGAAAGAATCCAATGATGCTGGAAGAAAAACCAGTTATAAAAGACCACGAAGTGATTGTAAATTTCGATGGCTGGGAAAATGTCGAGAGATACTTTGTGGACAAATGGACCCTCGATCAACAGAGCTACATCACGGTTTATGAGGATTTTGGTGGAAGTTCTGATGATTCCGATGGGAATATCTTTAATCAAGGGCGTATTTTCTGGCATAATTGCGATGCCATTGTGTCTCCATTCGAGCATGAGCATGATTTATCCATGCAGCGGAAAATACGGGAACGCTGGAAAGATGGCATAAAGTGGGAGGGGAATAAGGCTTATACGCGTAAGTACCTTACGCAACTTATGACCCAAATTGTTTTCAAGGCGGTAAAAGAAGAGGGGGTTGGAAGTATAAAATGGCATTTTTCCTATCCTACAGCCTTTTCACAAGACGACTTCGGCAATTTCAAAGATGCGCTTCTTGATATTTTGGTTGGCTCTGATCGTGCGAACAATGGTGGACTTCAGGCTGTCTCTGGTATAGATGTAGTTGGTAGCGTAGACGCCAATTTTAGGCAAAATTTTTCTAATAATTTTTTTACGGAAAGTTTTGCTGCCGCACGACACTTCAAAAAAACAAATGATAAAGCGACCACTTTTCTTTGCATCGATATTGGCGGTGGCACAAGCGATATTTCTATTTGCGTGGACGGTCTTTTTGTATTCCAGACCTCGATTCCCCTTGCGTCTAGGGATATGTTTGTTTCTCCGTTGAATAAATTTTTGAATGCCGGTATTTTACAAAAGCTTCAGAAAAAAATTGGCTACAAGTCTTATTTCTGTAGATATCTTGAGCCTAAGATGGACGTTGAGGGTAACCATAAAAGGCACGCACTTTTTATGGAGCTTGCTTTAGCTGAATTTCGTACGGATGTTCAAAGGCATTTAGACGAACTTTATGATGGGGATGATGATGAAAAGGCGGAAAAGGAGTTTCAAAAGTTTAGGCAAAAGGTATTCCGCTTTTATGCTGGGTTGGTTTACTATATCGCCTGCGTGATAATCAAGTTGCGTAAAGACAAAAAAATTCCAAGTGAAGCTTATTCCATTGTGTTTGGCCATTCTGGAAAAGGCTCTCTTCTGCAAACTTGGATAGAAGAAAACTGCAAGTGGCTACGTTCGGGGGCAGAGGATTTTATCAACAAGAATGTGCAAGGTGGAAAGATAACATTCCAATTACCCAACAATTCTGGCTTAGAGGAGGCAAAAACAGGAACGGCTAAAGGTCTTATTTGTGATGTTGATATGGACTTTACGCCAGCCGAGCCTAGCATCTTTTTGGGCTGTAAAATAACAGCAACAAAGGCTGGTGGGAAAACGAAACCATTCAACGAAGACTCTTTTGCGAAAATAGGCGAAACAAGTGGTGACGAATTTTTTGCCAAACCACGGGATCTTAGCGTGAGCATAAGTCGTGAGGCAATAAAAGAAACGCTAGATAATTTTGTCAAATTCCACAATGGATTAAAGCTTGGAAAGATGGATGTTATCAAATCCGACGGGATCGATTGGGATCTAATTCGGGAAAAGGTGAACAGCGCTTCCCGCTATAATCTTAATAATGGGCGTTTTGAGCCACCTTTTATCACCATTCTTAAGGAATTTTTCGATAGCTTAAACGAACTTGAGAAATAGGTAGGGGGAGCTAGATGGCAAATCATAAAGTGGGGAGTAACCTTACTGTGGTTGTGGCGATGCTTTTTTTCTTTCTTTTTGTGCCGCCGGTATACGTGGCGGGTGATGATAATGGCACTGTTGCTGACTATGTCGAAGCCGCCCGCGTCGCCGCCGCCGCCGCTTCTGCCGCCGTTGCCGCCCACAATGCTTCCGTCGTCGCCGCTCGTACCGCCGTCGCCGAAGCTGCCGCTGCCGCTGCCGCCGCCGCCGAAGCTACCCGTGTCGTCGCAGATGCTGTTAGCCGTGTCGAAGCCGAAGTTGCCATCGCTGTTAACCGTGTCGAAGCCACCGTCGCCGAAGCTATTAGCCGTGTCGAAGCCGAAGTTGCAGATGCTGTTAGCCGTGTCGAAGCCGAAGTTGATGCTGTTAGCCGTGCCGAAACTGGTGATTTGCCGTTGTTTATTATTCCTGTCTTTATAGTGACAGCTTCTCTTGCCTTGTTGGGGCTTGCGGGTTTTATACTTTCGCTTGTATCTCTCAGAAAGATTCGCATTGCTGTGAAAAAGCTCGAAGGAGTGGCGCATAAACAAAAAAACAAATTGGAAGAACAAGAGCGAAAACTTGACGAGCAATATGCTGATTTAATTAATCGTCTGAAACAAGATAGAGGCTTTGTTGATAATGAAGTAAAGAATGAAGTAAAAAATTTGCGCCGTGATCTTGAAAAAGCGACGTTATTAGAAAGCTCCGTGAGCAAACTCGATAATAAGTTAGAACAGCTTACACAGGCCATGCATGCCAGTGACTCCAGAAATATTCAGCAAGAGGTGCTTCCAAAAGATTATATCGTGCTGTTTAATTCATGGGCAAAAGAGCCGCAAGCACCTCTGCCGAAAGCTTTTTTTTATTATGTAGCAGCAGATCCAAAAAAAAGATTTGACAGCATAAATGTGGTTTCCAGCTTTTCTGAGACCCCTACAAAATGGATTGCAAACAAAACAGATGATAAACAATCCAAACAGTATCTTTTTCCGAATCCTAACTTCTTTGATGAAGGATTTGACACAAGGCTATACGGCATGAAAAACACTTGCTATTTACAGGCAAGAGGCGAGAACAAAATAATAATAATAACCGCCTGTGAAATACAGGACAATGAAATAATTTCACGCGGAGAGCTTGAGGTGCTGGCATGATCGCATGTCGCACGAAGGGGTAGAGCGACATGGACGGTAATTCTGATTCGCCATTTAAAAGAGATTGTGATTTTTTGTTAGCATGTATTGTAAAGAATCATAACAAGTGCTGTGGACAAAATACGGTGTTTGATGCTATGTTAAAAGTACAGATTGATGCTTTTTATTCTAAGCAGAGAGATTCTTTGGGATCTGTATGTACAGCCGAATATGAGATAGAGATCGAACGATTAAAACAAGAAAATGCTGATTTGCGAAACAAAATAAATGTGATACAGAAAAAAATAAATCTTTCTGACGAAATGCAAAAAAGAAGTATAGAGCTAAATGAGGCGAATAACCAATTAGCTATCGAATTATTTGAATACAAAAAACGTGAAGATAAAACTGTAAAACTGATGGAAATAAACACAGAATTACAGCGACAAATTAACAATTTGGGTGAATGTAAAAGCGAAAATACGAAATTAAGAAATAAGATTGATGGATTTTTCACAGAAAATCATACATTGAAGGATCAAATTCAGAAGTTAAAAGAAGAACGTGACTTTCTTGAAAGGGAAAAAATGAAGATAGAAAACGCTCATGAAAGTTTCAGCAGCGATTTGCCTGTTTCCAATGAGATATCAGTTCCCACTGGCATGACCTCTCACAACGATGCTATCGCTAGATTCAACACATGGGCGACAAAATCAAATCATCCTTTGCCACAACAATTTTACTTTCTTGAGGGAGATCCAAAAAAAAGGTATGACACTGTACATCTAGCCAATGAATCGGATAGTCCGACAAGGTGGATTGTGAATAGGGTTGGCCATGGACAACACAGACAATATCTTCTTCCAAACCCTGATTTCTTTGATGAAGGCACGGACATAAGTAGATTGTATTTAATGCAAGATACAAAAAATTTAGGGGGAAGGGGGGAAAATAAAATCGAAATTATTAAGGCTTGTGAAATACAGAATGGTGAAATAATTTCGTGCGGAGAGCTTAAAATATTGTGAGCGTGATGAAGAGTTAGCCTTGGCGGGTTCCACAGATTAAGGTTTCTAGTTTGTTCTCTGTTTGCCTGATTTTCCCCTGATTCACGCATAGTAGTTTGTAAAGCATGCCGTCTTTGCGTAAGAATAACGTCAAAAAATTGTAAATTTAGAATTACTGGTGGCGGATACGGTTATAATATGTCTCGGCCGCCTCTTGGATAGGCTCGCATACGCAGACAGTGGTATACAATTGAAAGTAAATCACCTCTGATGCGACAAGCAGTGTCACATCAGAGACATCAGAGGAAAAAACCTTTTTCCAATTTTTTGCATTAGCGAAAACCTATCAACAGCGAATGAGGGGATCCGCCTTAACCCTGCGGCTGCCGCAACGCGGGCATTTTGGGGGAAACAATATTTTCACCCCCCAGAACCTGCGTCCGCATTTCCCGCAGAGAAAAGGCTTCGGCTCATGCCATTCGGGTCTTCTGAAATGCAAAGTCGCCGTCATATCCGTATCACCTCGTTCATGGCGTCGAACTGCTGCCTGAACCCGTCTATCCCCGAGGAGGGGCTGTCCTGGTAGATGTTCTGAATACTTTCCAAGGCTATGCGCAGGATCTCGTCGTTGTCGATTTGCAGGGCCGTGTCAATCAGCTTGAAATACTGGTCGTACAGCGCGCCACGCTCGCCGAACCGCTGTTTCAGGTACCCGAGCATTACGTGGCGCTCCGAGCGTATGACCGCAATCGCGCTTCTCCGTTTCCGCTCCACGTT
>Ga0209755_10007436_pt1 | contig 11866 bp, 9 predicted proteins | sample TergutCo191P1_FD_187301 | JGI IMG/M metagenome (GOLD analysis project Ga0209755, IMG submission 187301) | Cornitermes sp. P1 segment gut microbial communities from Petit-Saut dam, French Guiana - Co191P1 (SPAdes) (version 2) | ecosystem: Host-associated > Arthropoda: Insects > Digestive system >...
ACTGCGTAATTGCCATAACAGCGCCGAACATCAGCATCCCCTTCATATTCGGCAAAGTGATATACCAGAGCTCCTGCCAGCGGTTAGTTATACCGTCAACAAGACCGGCTTCATAAAGCGAAGGATCGATTGTAGAAAGACCGGCAAGGAAGGCAAGGAAGCCCGCTCCTAAACTCATCCATAAAATAACTATTAATATAACCGGCATCATATACTTGGGATCCGTCAGCCAAAGAACAGGTGAATCAAGAATGCCAAGATTTAATAAAATCGCGTTTACATAACCGTAAGCGTCGCCGGAGAAAATCAAAAGCCAGATTAAAAAGACTGAACCGGAAATCGAAGGCGCATAAAATATCAGCGTTACAAAAGCGCGGATATAACGGGGCAGCTCATTAATAAACCATGCAAACAAGAAAGCCATAATATAGCCGATAGGACCTGTAATTGCCGCCATAATAAATGTGTTTTTCATTGAAATCAGAAAGACATCATCAGCTAACAGAAGGTTTATATAATTGCGAAGCCCGATAAATTTCGGCGGCTCAAGAACGTTAAAATATGTAAAACTCAGGAAAAGGGAAATAACAACAGGAGAAATGTAGAAAAGGAGAAAAACTACCGCAAAAGGAGCAAGAAACAGATAGCAAACCCTGTTTTTGTATATCTCTTTGGCGCGGATTTCATCCCGATCCTTTATTTTTGCAAAATATCTTCCAAGACTCATTTTTCCCCCTATTCCAGACCAAACTCTTTTCGTTTTTTAATTAACTCATCGTTAATTGTAAGCGTATAATCCAACAAGGTTTCCCGTGTGTCCATACCTTCGTTCAGAATGCGGCGCGCAGCGTTTGTAATATGACGGTTGATAAAGTAACCGCCGGGCACTTCCGGCACGCCTACTGTCCACTGGCGCTGTTCGTCAAGAACTGCCATTTGCTCGGAGCCCCATGAAAGCTGTTTAAATGCATTGTAATTGGCTGTAGGATAACGCGCCGCAGCACCCATGATACTTTCAAGCTCGCGTCCAAACCTGAGCTGTGTATCAGCGCTAATCCACCACTTCATCACTTCCCATGCCAAGTCGGGGCGCTTTGAATTGGTAAAGATCATCGAAGCAAGCGTTCCTGTAGAAACAGAACGATTTACCCTTCCGTCTTTTTGCCTAAGCCCCGGCATTCTCGCAAATCCCCAAAGACCGCGAAGCTCAGGCGCGAATACTTCCAGAGTGTTAAAGTTTGTATAATCCGCAAAGGCAAGCGGCATTTCACCGGTGCGGAAACGGTTTACAAAGTCGTAAACAACAGGCGTTTTATAATGCGTAAAGAATTTGGTATAAACATCAAAAGCTTCTATTGCTACTTCTGTATCCAAAAGAGTGCGCGAACCTTCTTCGTTATACATCTGACCGCCGCGCTGGAATAAGTGCGCAAGGAAGTTTGAAAAGTCGATATTTGCCTGAACGTTAGTTGCAACAGAAGGAATACCTACGTTCATGTTATTCTTTTGAATAATGGGCAGAATCTTTGTTAAATCTTCCCATGTATCAGGAGTTCGGATGTTTAACTCTTCAAATACATCTTTTCTGTAAAACATTACATGGAAATACTGTGTTTCCGGCAATGCATATACCGCGCCTTGATATGTAAACGGAACAATAACGCTCGGATGCAATTCCTTAATAACCTCGTCATAGCCGGGGAATTTTGAAATATCTACAACTGCATTACGAATAGCATAGTTAACAGGGTCTCCCTGAGGAACTGTAAGCGCCATATCAGGACCGGTTCCTGCAACAACGGCTGGCATAACAGCATCAGGCGCGACAAGTTTAACGTTAACCTTAATCCCATTCGGTCTTTCTTCTGTCATGGTCATTGGAGTAAAAGTATCATCTATCATCGCTTTTAATATGGTGCTTTGATCGCGTCCTGCTAAAATCCATACTTCGATAACATCAGGATTTTTTTTGCCTTTTTTTCCGTGAAAGTCTCCGATGTTATTGTAGTCAACATAGAATGACGCAAAGAAAGATCTAATCTCATGCCATGCTGCGACAAAGAAATTTTCGTTTATTTTCGGCATAGCAGCCTCAGATGCGCTGATGGTAATAAAATCAACATCAAGCTGTGACTGAGAGAGAGCAAGCAAACTATCGCCAAGTGAGCTGATATTTTGCTTGAAGTTAACAAGGGTTCTTGGAATCCTATTGGGACGTTTTACAAAGAACTCAAGCTGCCTTGCAAGAGTTAATGTTGCCGCAGCCTGCGCGCTTCGCTCGCCAGCATAACGCGTTAAATCGTCTACCAGCCTATAAAGTATCTTGCTTTCAAATTCCATCGCTTCGATTACTTCAGGATATACTTCTTCAACGCGGTAATCGCGGTATATATCAGGTTCAGGTCCGGTTAAAACAAGTATTTTACGGTAGATTGAATTAAGACGGAATACACTTTCTTCCATTGTACTCAACATCGGACCAAGACCGCCGAGCGTTGCCTGAAAACGAACTGTGTTTGTACCGGCTTCCATTGGGAAATAAAAATCTTCCTTAGCGCTGCCAAGTGTAGTAAAAACCCATTTGTTGTTATATCTGAACGGCACTGCCAAAAGTTCCTTTACAGGAGTTTCTCCGTTTACTAAAACAGAACGATTAGATACATAACCGCGGTTATAATTTTGTCTGCCTTTAACTGATATGCGGTACATTCCGCTTTCAGGCACATCGAATTCCCATTCAATCCACTGCCCTGCTACGCGCCAGCTCTGACCGCCAATCATATTGAGGCGAATTTTATCAACGCTGGCAGGCTCAGTTGCCCCGGAAGATCGATCGTAAATCGGATACAGGGACGGGTCAGATCTTCTTGCCGCTTTCTCACCCTGTATTTTTACAAGGTAATTATTGCGGGTATTTTTAAAACGGTTTTTATCTACAGTAGTAATAAATTCATCATAAGGTTTTGTTTGTATCGGAGCTCTTACAGCAAGAGAGCGTATCGCCATCGGTTCATTTATGCCTCTAAGCCTGATTCTGTTTACGCCTGCATTCAGATAGAAAGAATACGGCTCTGTAACATAACCGACAGTATCTCTGAACCAGCCTGATTCCCACCGCGGTTTTTCAACCTGGGAAGGGCGGATTTGGTTACCCTGATTATCATATTCCCTTACGTTTCTGCCGTCACCCCAAACGCGCAGAAAGGAAAGCCTGTCTGCGCCAAGGAAAGGAATCTCGCCGTTGATATAAACAGCGCGTTCCACAGGTATCCCGCGCGAAGGAAGCGGGAAATATTCTACATGCAGGAAGTAAAAACCTGCCTGATCAACATTAACCGTATACTCGACAAAACTCGATTCTTCGGTACGAATAACATTGAAATTTTCGCTGCGATCGACCGTAATGCCCTTTGATTCCCATTCATTGACGATATCACGGTAATCTATAATTGAAACCCCTTCTCCGGCGCTCCACCTAAAAATGTCAATTGGGATATCTCTCTGCCCAAGCGGCGCGCCTGCATGGCGTTCCATGTAACGCGGATAAGTGTTTGTCCTTCCGGTACTGGCGCCGCTTAGATCAAAACCGGCATACTTCGCGGAAAATTCCTGTTCCGAGCCGCTGTTAATGATAAAAAAGAGAGCCAACAAGATAATAACAACTCCGGTTATCATCCAACCTTTAAATTTTTCAAGTTTTTCTAACATACCGTTAACAGCCTCTATTCCTTTAGTTTATTTTACTGCATTTACCATCATTTTGATAAGAGCTTCGCTGTCCGGCGAATTCGGCTTGCCTGTTCTTCGATCAAACAGACCGAATTTCTCGCCGTTTCCGCTTGTTACGCCATTGTCCCAGTATATTGGAACCAAATGGTATCTTTTAGCAGCAGAAAACACATGCGCAATGTAGTCAGATCTGCTTTGACGCGCCTGTGCCTCTCTGTTCTTATCGCTTGATAATTGCAGCACAGCGCCGCATTCTCCGATAATAACCGGAATATTTTTATCTATAAAATGAGTTTTAAAAGGAGCAAAATCGTTGTCAATTTTTAATTTCTCCTCCAATGTCCCCCACGATGCGCGGGAGCCTAGAATTCCAAACTCGTAAGGATCGTAGTAATGAAACGTAACTATCAATTTATCGGAAACAGTGTCTTTGGGCAGGATAAAAGTATCCGCCAATGTCTGCTTGGGAATCGTACAGTACGCAGGAATAATCAAATAGCGGGTTTTATTATTTCCGCCCGTCATACGCACTCTATCCAGAAAAATTTGATTCCATTTATTAATGATATCCAATTGTTTGCCGGGAAACATTTTAAAATCATCACTCCAGCCCCAGCCGCCGTCGTGAATCTCATTCATTGACTCAAACATCAGCCAGTCGCCGTAATTTTGAAAATAAGCCGCAATTTGGTCCCACATACGGGCAAATTGATGCGTTATTCGATTGTATTCATTCTCGTTTCTCGATGCCTTGGAAATTAAAAGCCATCCGTCGCTTTTTCCCTGCTCAGGCGTCGAACCGTCATGATGCAGATTAATAATAGCTTTTAAACCTGCCTTATGCGCCATATCGACAACTTCGGCGACTCGTTCAAGGCGGCTCGGCGTAATAATATGATCAGGTTGTCTGCCGATAGAACCCATCCATGTTACAGGAATACGGATAATATTATAGCCTGCGGCTTTTACGCCGTTCATTAAATCCTGATTAACATAAGGGTTACCCCATGTTGTTTCTCCGCCAATTCCGTCCCGCCATGAATCCAAAGTATTTCCTAAATTCCAGCCGACAAAAATCTTTTCATCATGGAAATAGGAAAATGCTGTTTTTCCGCCGGCAGCTTCCTGCGGATAATCTCTTACCTTGTCAGGAGCGCTCAGGACAAAAGTTTCAAGAAGATTTTCACCTTTTGACGAAGCTGAAGAAATACCGCAGGCAGTTATCAGGAGAATTAATACTGCACATCCAACAAACGATGTTTTTCTAACTTGCACTTGCTTTCTCCTGACTAACTGCGTTTAATAATTAATAATTAATTGTGTACTTTAAAGTTCCAAATTTTTACTTCAAATGGATTGTTTCTCGGGTCCTTTCTCCAGCTTTCATGCGTCTGCCATTCAATGCCGGTTACTAATTCCTGATTCTTTCTTGCAGGCGCCGCCCAGCTTGGCTGAAAGAAGAAACCCATGGGAACTTCTATATACATTGCCTCTCCAGGTTCGGTAGCAAAGCGATATTCAAAGTACCCAAAATCCTGAATATTACTTGTTTTGAATTTAATGGTATATGCTTTACCGTCGCCGAGAATCCAAAAGGAAAAGGCTTTGGCAGTTTTATACTTTTCTATGGTTGCTTCATCTGCATCAAGCCCCCAGCCTGCAAAACCGTACTGAAATTGCGTTGTTACATTTCCAACTATACGGTGAGTTATCACTTTCTCGCCGCCGATTTCTTCTTCAGAACTTGTAATTACTGCAGTAGATGATCCCTTGTCGTTCACATCGGTATAAGCATTCCATTCGCCTGTCGCAAGAACTCCGGCTCCTATACCTCCGCTTTTTTCTTTACCGCCTCCGGCAAAGACCAGCATTGAGGCAATTAAAAGAATAACTGCAAATAATAAGATTTTCTTCATAAAACTCCTCCCTAGAAAAAAAAATATTCGATATTACATCGAATTTCCTAGATTATTATAAAAAATAACCTGCGGTAGAAGTAATAATACCCTTATAAAAGGCTACCGTCAACATTTTTTTTTAACAACTCAAGAAAACCAGGGTAAGTTACAGCTGCGGACTCGGCAGTAGTTATCTCGACAGGATATTTTGCGCCTAAAGCCGCCGCAGCAAACGCCATTACAATACGATGGTCGCCATAACCTTCAATTATTGTTTTTTGAGGCGGAGATATCGTACCTTTTCCGTGAATTATCATGCCGTCCGGTAACTCAGTACAGCAAACGCCAAGCTTTGCTAACTCTTTCGTCATAATGGCAATGCGATCAGTTTCTTTGATTCGAGCATGGGCTACATTTACAAGAGATGTATCTCCGTTTGCATAAGCAGCAACTGCCGCCGCCGCCGGAAGAAGGTCGGGTGTTTCATTTAAATCGAAGGTTCCGCCGCACAAGGAGCCTTTGCGGGAGACAGTAATGGAAGAATTATCCCCATTAGTATGATTTATTATAACTTCGCAGCCCATTTCTTTTAATATTTCAAAAAAATACTTGTCTCCCTGGGTATCATTCAGGTCTAGACCGAGTAAAACAGCGGAACCGCCGGAAATTGCGGCGGCGGCGGCAGGAAAGGCAGCAGATGAAAAATCTGCAGGAACCGGGCAATTAAGCGTTTTCCAGAACGACCCCCCATGAATTCTAAAGTGCGAATAATCAGCAGAAGCTTCGAAAGGGATGTTGTGAGTTTTTAAATATGAAAGCGTCATTTCGACATAAGGCTTCTCATTTAACAGCGGAACATCAATCTCGGTAATCGTGCCGGCTGGAGCCAGCGGAGAAGCGATTAAAAGCGCCGATAGATATTGGCTCGTGGGACAGGAAAGGCTGACTCTGCCGCCCTTCAAGCCGCCTTTTATCGTAATCGGCGCACAGCCGTTATTGCTTTGCACCTGAACATCGAGCCCTGCCAAAGCGTCAAGAAGCGGAGCGGCGCTTCGTTTTTGGATCGATTCATCGCCTGTAAATTCGATTGGCTGAGATTGAAGAGCAGCTACAGCGAGTGCAAGGTAGAGAGTTGTGCCTGAATTGCCGACATCGATACTGTTAGACACAATCGGCATTTTAAAGTTGTTGTTTCCAATAATCTTGAGAGAGACCAACTTGCGATTGTCATCATACACTTCAATTATTTTTGCGCCGAAAGCTTTGCATGCTTCGATACATGAACGTGTATCAAGCGAATCAAGCGGGTCTTTAATTTCTGACTCGCCGTCCGCAAGCGAGGCGATTAATAACTGCCTGATAGTGTGGGACTTGGAAGCCGGGATTTTTACCGTACCTGTAAATTTATGCGGGGTAATGATTGTGTTCATAATTGTAGTATATCACACTCCAAATTGATTTAAATCGATTTTTCCTTCTTTGGAAATTTTCACTCCTTCCTTGCGAAGCAGTTTAATCTGAAGCGCCCTGCCCTCTCCCTGTAAACCAATAGTGCCATCGCTGCGTATTATTCTGTACCAGGGCAGCTTGTGTTTCTCGGACATTGTATGAAGCGTCCTTACAGTTTGCCTTGCTCCGTTTGGGAGTCCTGCCTTCATCGCAATATCACGGTAACTGCAAACTTTGCCGGAAGGAACCGCAAGTATTTGCTCGATTATTTTTTTTGTGTTGTCGGTCATGGGTTTATTATTAATCAGCTGTATCTGCTTCGCCAGCCGGTAATTCCGGGATGTCCCAGGTGTCCCATCGGCGCTGAATTGCGTTGACTGTTTCCTGCGCGGATCTGTCGGTATTAAAAAAGATTTCCAGCTCTTCAAGGACAGAAGCTTTGTATTCCATCGCGTGAGGTTTTCCGGTAAAACCTTCGGCAATAAGAGCGGATTCAAAAATGTCCCATGCTTTGGAATAAAAGAAATCATCCTGTACATAATCGCCGGGAATAATATTTGATACTACGCCGGGAATTGCTTTTAACTCGGCGCAGAGAAGAGAACTTTTTTGCGTGATAAATTCGAGGAATCTCCATGCTTCATCGGGGTGCGTACTCTCGGCATTTATACCTGTATAGATTGCAGAAATATTGACATTATATTTTCCGCCGCTTCCGGAGCCGGGAATGGTTGTTATGCCAAAAGCTTCATCTCCCATTTTTTTTCTTAAGTACGGAATGGCACGAGCGGACGCAACCATCAGCGCTATCTTCCCCTGTGCAAATTGCTCAATGCGCTGAGTGCCTGTTGTTTCAAAAATGTCAGGAGCCAATAAACCTTCGCGGCAAAGAATACCAAGAAATGTAAGGTCGTTAATTATCGGTCTTGTATTAAAAACCGGTCCTTTTTCCTCAGTCCAAAAATTACCGCCGCTTGCCCATATCCAGGAAAAAATATCCCTTGAGAGAGATTGACGATCGTTGGGATTAAGGCTGATCGCGGCGCCTGATGCGTTAAACTCGCCCCCGGATACAGTTTTTGCATAAGTTAAAAAAGCATCCCTTGTTTTTGGCGGTGAATCAAAACCTGCTTTCGATAGAATATCGATATTATAAAAAAGCATATCCATAAACGAAACAAGGGGTATTGCCATCTGAACAAAACCGGAATCATAGTTTGTAAATGAGTTAAGCTCCAAAAGTGAGTTTGCGGCAACAAGAGCGCTGAACTCGCCTTCATCAAAAACAAAAATATCGTTAACTGCAGGGACAGCGTTTTTACCCTTATTTTCATCAGCGCTGCCTGTGTTTATACGGATTTTTATCCCGGGATTTTGTTCCTGAAATTCCAAAAGGAGCCTTTCCATTATTTCCGCGGTAAAAAGCTCCTCGCAGCGGGACGAAAGATACAGGTTTACCTGTTTTGCCTTCCCGCTTTGCCTGAGAAACAGGCTGGTAACGAGTGGGAAAACCAGAAGAACAAACAAAACAATGATGATTATTAGGTCTATTCTATTTGCTAAAAGTATCGACTTTTTTGTATTATTATGGTTATTATTATCTATGCTGTCTTTTTCCAAAAGGCTCATTTATGCACTCTCCAATAAAATCTGGCAAAGAAATCCGGGGGACTCGCTCGAAGGAAAGTTTGCAATAGATTTTGCCAAAGTAAATAAATCTCCTTTTGATATTAAAGCAGAATCTTCATATAATGCCAATCTGTCAAAGGGCGCACTTGAACTAGGAATAAAAAAAGAGAACTGTATCGCCTGGGTGGATATTCCAGAGCTGGAGTACGAGGATCATGTAATCGAAGCAAGATACCGCCTGGACAGTCTTGGGGGTTATGCTGCCGCAGGCATCATTTTTCATGTATTGGATAATGACTCTTACTACCTTGCCCTTATTTCCAGCAAAGGATATTTTCGTCTTGATATTGTGAAAGACAGCTCTCCCAAAACACTTATAGCATGGACAGAAATATCCGGTTTTAACGGAACAAATATAAGCCTAAAAATAATAACTTACGCAACAGATATTATCTTTATTGTAAATGATAAATGGCTTGGGGAAGTAAGCGATGATACCATTGAATACGGACGAATTGGTTTTGCGCTTGCCTCGTATTCAGAGGATAACGAAGAAAATACAGAAGCGCAGGAGAATGAACAGCAGGATGAAGATCAGCAAGCTGATTCGGAAATCAATTCAAATAGTTATATCTGCAAAGCCATGCTTGATTTTATTTCTGTGGAGACACGATCCAAGGCGATAGAAAACGAACATAAAAAATGGACTGATGACAACAACATAAATGCAGAAGGCAGGCTAAGGCTTGCGGAAACATTCGCGGTTATGGATGAGCCTGTAAAAGCCTTAGACCAAATCAGAAGAGCATGGAAACGCAGAGACGATGTAATTCTGACTGTCTCTGCTACAGCAGGAATAAGAACCAAAAGAGAACTGCTGCTTGCGGCAAGGATGGCTTTTCGTCTTACTCATTACGATGAAGCAAATGAATATTTGGATGCAATTATCGAATCATGGGCTGAGTCCCAGGAAGCCAAATTCGCATATCAGGAAAAATTAAAGGTGTTAAACGAGCAGAATAAGTTTGCAGAATTCAGGGATTTTGTTGTAAAGCATCCTTTCAAGATTGATAAAAATATTGATTATTATACCATGCTTGGCAGATGCCATTGGGAACTGGAAGAATATATCGAATCTGCGCAAGCCTGGGATGAAGCTTTTGAGATAAATAAAGAAAACGGAGTGTATGCAACAAACGCCGCCAATGCATACGAAAATACCGAAAATAAAAAACTTGCGCTGGCTCGCTATATTGACGCGGGGAAAATTTTTCTTAATCAGGATAATATGCCGGAGCTTGCGGCAATTATGCCGAAATTGTCTCTCCTTGGAGAAAAAAATTATGAAGCGCGCGCGCTTGCCGGGAAATGGGCATTTAGTATTGAAGACTATGCCATGTGCGCTAAGGAATTTGAAGCTGCCCACAAACTAAGAGGCGCGCTTAAACCGCGCCCGAAAGCGGATCCTGCGCTTTACTATTTATGGGGTCTGGTTTACTACATTAACGGAAAAAGTAAAACCGCAATTCGCCTGATAAGAAGAGCTGTCAGACTTGCCCCGGAATACGATCTCTTCCGCGAAAAACTGGAAGAAATAATTAAAGTTGAAGAAGCTGCCCAGGCGGCTGGTGTAACGGACACATAATAACGCAGAAGAAAACTCCATGCAAGTAATTAACTGGGAAATATTTTTACAAAATGGTTTGCCTCTAAACGGAAAGCAATCCTCAATGACTGTCGGCATTTTTGACGGAGTGCATCTGGGGCATCAGTCGCTGCTAAAATGCGTTGTGTCTCACAATGCAGAATTTGTGCCTGTTGTAATTACATTCAGAGACAATCACAAAACAGCAGGCAGAGATATCCAGAGTTTTGAAGAAAGACTTAATGCATTTAAAAGCATGGGTATTCAAATTGCAATTGTTGTTGATTTTACAGATGAGTTTAAACATATGCCCGGTATCGAATTTTTAAATCTGCTGATAAAACACAGCAGCGTCGGCTTTTTCGCGGTTGGCAGCGGCTTCTGCTGCGGTTATAAGCTGGACACAGACGCGGCGGCAATTTATAACTTTTTTAATTCGCGCGGCATTCCTGCAAAAATTGTACCGAGAGTCTGCTATCCTGCGAATGACCTTGAAAATTCTCAGCCAATCAGTTCAAGCCGCATACGCGCTGCAATTGCCGCCGGAAACACTGAGCTTGCGCAGGCTATGCTTGGCGCCTAATAAAAAAGCCAATCCTGCAGTTCGCAAGATTGGCTTTTAAATTAAACGTAAATAATATTATTTAAGAACCCATCTAAGATTGCTAGAATCCGCTGTTGTCATTGACATAGTTAATGAACCTGAAGCAGAACTAGGATCAGAGATATCAGCTAATGTTATTGTTCCTGATATAGAAGTTTTTAATATATTCCAGCCTTTTTTTAATGTAAAATCTATATTATTTGATATGATATCTACAGGAAGATCCAACATGTCTTCGACCTCAATGGTTTTACCTTTTGCTTTTACTGTAATATCATTTGTTGTATAAATATAAATAGCGCTTATAGAATTCACTGTCATTTTCGCTGTCGCAAGATCTACTTTTCTTGAATTATAAACTCTGGAAAGTTCAGTATAACCACCGCTTACTTTAAAAGATGCGATAGTGAATGTTTTGGTGCCAGTATCAGCGGTAATATCTATATCTAAATACATGTCATCCATTTCGGTACCCATACCGATAAAATCATCTAATAAACTATTATTAGGTATTTCCATTGAAAATTCGAAATTTCCTTTACCGCCGATGTACCCTTTTTTTCCACTGTCATATTCTGTTACTTCTAAGGGATCACTACCTACATAAGGCTCGTAAGTAACAACGAATGGATTTGCATTTTCAATGTACACCTTACCAGATAAATTTAACGTATCTCCTAACGCGCCGTCACTGCTTTCATCTTTGCCGTCATCCTCGATACAGGCTGCCATAACGAATAAAATTATCAATGAGAAAATGATAATTCCTAATTGTTTTGTTAAGTTCTTCATAAAAAACTCCTTACAAATTAATTTTTACCTATACAGGTAAAATTTATTAAAACAGGTTTCCACTGCCTTTTTCCGAGAAAATGAAGTTAATTACGCCGTTGAATGCTTTAGAATCGTCCC
>Ga0209755_10007437_pt1 | contig 11865 bp, 13 predicted proteins | sample TergutCo191P1_FD_187301 | JGI IMG/M metagenome (GOLD analysis project Ga0209755, IMG submission 187301) | Cornitermes sp. P1 segment gut microbial communities from Petit-Saut dam, French Guiana - Co191P1 (SPAdes) (version 2) | ecosystem: Host-associated > Arthropoda: Insects > Digestive system...
TGCAAACTCGGATGATTTAGTATCACGTTCTCAGGCGCGCCGTGTTTTAAGCGGTTTAGAATTATTTAAAGAGGTTATCCTGGACTTTAAGGATATTGAATATATAGGTCAGGCTTTTGCCGATGAGATTTTCAGGGTATTTCCAAATATGAATCCGGAAACCTCAATAACGGCGCAAAACGCTAACGCGGATGTTCAGAACATGATTAACCGCGCCATAAATACAAAGTTGTAAAGGAATTTAACCTATGTCCCTTAACTGGAAAGAAATAAACCTAATCCTCGATGAGCTTGATTTACAGGGCGCGCAGATTCAAAGCGCTGTGCAAAGCGCCTATGATGTAATAATACTGCGCTTTCATAAACATGGCGAAACAAAGCAGGCGCTAATCAGTTTAAGCTCAGGCGCGTGCAGGATTCATGAAACTTTTCGCGCTGTTCCAAAGAGCGAAAAACCCTTACGTTTCGCGCAGTTTTTATCTTCCAAAATTGTGAACGGCTGGGTTACAGAAATCAGCCAGCTTGGTGATAACCGCATTGTTAAAATTGTTGTTAAACGTTCAGGGATAGCGGTAGATTCTGAAAGCGAAACTGTTGTTTATAACCTTTACATACGCCTTTGGTCGAATGCCGCGAATTTTATCGTTACGGACGAAAGCGGCACAGTGTTGGACGCGATGCGCCGCAATCCCAAGCGCGGCGAGGTAACAGGCGGGCATTACGCGCCTGAAGATAAGCAGGAAGAAAAACAAAAACCTAAGCGCGAGTTTTTCATACGAGATCTTCCCGGCGAGGGTTCTTTTAATAAAAAAATTGAGGAATTTTACACCGAACAGGGGGGCGCGCTTTCGCTTGAAGCGCTGCGCGAGCAGGCAAGGCGAAATTACGAAGGTAGTCTTGGGAAAATCGCCGCGGCGCTTGAAAAATTAAGAGAAAAAGAAGCGTCCTTCGCGGACTGTGAAAGATTTAAAATATACGGTGATTTAATTTTATCGAATATCGCTGGTATTAAACCTGATGACAAATGGCTGGAAATTAATAACGGCGGCGAAATATTACGAATAGAACTGGAAGCTCGCGTAACGCCTGCGGAAATAGCGCAGAAATATTACGCGCGATACAAAAAAGCGAAGAATGGCATTACTGACATTCAAAGGGAGATAGAGCAGGGCGAAAAAGAAAAAAAGGAAGTCTCTGAAAAACTGGAAAAATTGTTAGCTGAAACAAATCCGCTTATCCTCGCGAAACTCTTAAAATCCGCCAAATCAAACCGCTTGGGCGTTTCTAATATTTCAAAAAAAGATAAATCTCGTCCGGGACTCACATTCAAGCGAGGAGATTGGTTAATTATCGTAGGAAGGGACGCGAAAGAAAACGACGAGCTCTTACGCCGTCATGTAAAGGGGAATGACTTGTGGCTGCACGCGAGGGATTATCACGGATCCTATGTGTTTATTAAACAAAGGGCAGGGAAGTCGGTTCCCCTCGATATTTTACTTGACGCTGGGAGCCTCGCGATATTTTATTCAAAGGGCAGGAACAACGGCAAGGGTGATTTATTTTACACACAAGCAAAATATTTACGCCGCGCTAAAGACGGACCCAAGGGCTTGGTTATCCCGACACAGGAAAAAAATCTGCACGTTAAAGTAGAAGAAGAAAGACTGCGTTCGCTTGAAAATTGCCGTATTTTGTAGTATAATAAGATATGGCAAAGACAGCAAATACAAAGAATGCCAAAACAAAATCAACAGCGAAAAAATCCGCTGTAAAAGAAACACTTATAAAAGAATTAAGAGGACTTGTTCCCAAACTTGACGAAGAAGGCCTGGCTTTTCTTATAAAGCAGGCGCATATACATCTTTACAACATGCAGGTGGATGCTCTAAATCAAACTATAATAAATGACACAGAACGTCAAAAAACAGAAAAAACAAAAACCGCCAAGAAAATTGATGTTTCGAGCGGCGGCTTTAGCGATATTAAAATCTCTGAAACCGGCTCGGGCTATCATATGTGCTGTAATAATCAATGGATTTCCTTTACAACAGGCGAGATTACCAAAATGGTAAAAATTGTTCTTGGCGAAGGAACAGATTTAGAAGTGAGAGAACGGCTATACAACTGGCTTTCCAAGGAACGCGCCGACCTTTTAAGTGCCGCTTTTATCGCTAATAAATTCGATGATAAAATAAAGCCTCTTATCAGTCTTTTAAAGAAAAATTTTAAACTTAAAAAATAGCCGCTTTTGGAGATATAACTATTTTATAAATTCCACTGTTTTTCCTTGCATATGACTTCGGCAAATACTAGAGTTAATATATATGGAAGCTATGCTTGCCCAGAAAAGAAGGGTCCGAGGTCCTATAGGCTCAGGAATTTTCTATCCTGAAGAAAGGAAAGAGGTCCTCGATTACCTTAGATCTTTTGACCTGGAAGACGGCAAGGGCGGCTACGCGCAGGCGATAATCGCCCCCCATGGCGCGTGGAGTTACTCAGGACAGCTCGTTGCTGACGCGTTTTTCTCCGCTTTGGGGCGAAGTTATGACATAAAAAGAGTGGTAATCCTTGGTCCGTGCCACGATAAACGCGAAAATGGACTCTTTTTATCCAATTCCCACGCTTTTCATACCCCTCTTGGCAATATTCTTGTCGATCAGGAGATGACAGAGCAGTTTGAGTTCTGCAGCAGCTTCTTTGAAATCAATGATATTCCCCATCTTGGGGAACATTCCATTGAAATCCTGCTTCCTTTTGTAAAATATTGCTTTCCGCAAGCCTCGATAGTGCCTATTTTGATGGGACAGCCCAAGGCTCAGTATATTTACGACCTTGCCCAGGCCTTAAAAACCGTAATTACGCCCGTTTTAGACGAAACTTTGATAGTGATTTCATGCAATCTCTCCTGCGATAACGATAGAGCCACAGCCCGTCTTCTGGCGGAGGAGGTTTTACAGTTATTTTCGGAAAGAAACTCGCCTGCTCTTGCCTCCGGTATTCTGGACGGCCGTTTAAACGCCTGTGGAGGAGCCCTTGTGGCGAGTCTTTTTGAAAGCGGTCTTTTAAGCAAGACCAAAACCTGCTCAATAGCTGATAACCTTATAAGCGCTGTTAGTTCCGAAAATAGCACTGTATATTACGGTGAACTATCTTTTGGTTAGCTAACCAAGTTTTATAACAAGCTCAACCACTCTATATAAAACGCCGATAATTAGATATGCGTAAAATCTTATTTTTTTTTACGATTATTTTATTATTATCCGCGTGTAAGTCAAAACCTCCTGCCGCGCCTCCGCCACCCCCTCCTCCCCAGCGGCTTATATTAGAGCCCAAATTTGATATTTTATCGATATATATAATTCAAGCCGATCTTGTCGTTACAGAATTCGAAGCTCTGATTAAAATTGATAATACCAATGATTTTGCCATGGAACTTTTTTCGATTGATTATGAATTATTCGGCAATGATTTTTTCTGGGCTGACGGAACAAGCGACAATTTCCGCGCCGCGAACAATCGTTTAGAAGCCGCGACATATCATACGCATAAGGATGTTTTTAAAATCCCAGCAGAAGCGAGCGCGGAAGCAAGATTTACTTTTAAAATGAATTTTATCAATATGCCCCGTTCTCTTTTAGATGACGTAATCGCCATGCGTCAGGTAAGTTATCGCTTTAAGGGGCATGCTCAGGTGCGTCCTGTAATCGAAGAAGCAAATATTTTTACCGCGGAATTTGACTGCACCGGTTTTTCGGACGTGAAGAAGCGGGCAAGAGACTGATTATTTTAAATCGTATAGTTAAAAATTTTATTAAACGAGGTGAAGCTGGCTAGGCTTGCCAAAACGTTAGCAGAAGAGTTCTCACGGAGACACAGAGGATTTGGAACCAATATCTTAACCATATTTCTATTTCGGTAATTGGTATACAACTTAATAAAATAGTAATTAAAGCAGAATGTTGTTTCTAGCTCCCTCGTGCCTCCGTGTGAGTTCTTTGCTCCTTTTTTTTATTTATATTTCATGGGAATAGGAAAAAGATATCGAAGCAAAGCTTTGTGTTGATTCGAGTGGCGCCAAATTATTCACGCGTAGCGTGTTGTTGATTTAAACTAGCGAGGCGTGGCGCTGGATAAAAGTCAATGAGAGTGTTAACGCGCGAAGGTTTTAACCTGAGCGGCGCGCCCGGCAGCGTGGTTAAACTCTTCATCTCTCAAAATTTTTCACTTTTTTTACGAATTTTCCCCGAATCGATAAAGCAAAACCGCAAGTTCAACCCACATATGGGTATGAGTTTTTTGTTTAGAAACTCAAATTTTCAACAGTTTTTATATGCTGTTTTGGGGGAGCTCTGTTCATGTGAAAAAAACCGTCATTCGGTAGACGGAATTACATATTTTGAACAGTTAATATTTGTAAATAATAATTTATACAAAGCTAAAATAGCGACAAAAGAAACACACGGAAACAAATCAAAGTACTATTATCATTTTTTGGAGGTTAGAACAGATGATAAAAAAAATAAACCCAATTAGGTATATGGTATTCAATATCAATGCAATGATACGAGCCAATCACCCAATTGGATTATATATTATTTTATACGGCAAATCGGCTTCCTTGGCAAGTATTACGCATACAGTGTTTATCACAGTTGTTTTTTCTCATTTCGCTCATTGACCCCAAAGAAAAAGCCCTATTCAAACAGCGGTTTGCAACCTTGCCACAGGGCAGAAGGGGTACATGGTGAAGCAGTGGCAAGTATTGTCAAGCGAACAATGAAATGCGAATAATTTAAAAAGTGTTAGACACGGAAAAACGTTAGTCATTGCAGTTCGGCGTGTCATCGCAATCATCGGCAGACTCCAAATTTTCAAGATTGCGCTCTATTACTTGTTTTACCGCACCGGAAACGGCTTTTTCAATATCAGTCAATACCGTTTTCTGGAATTTTCTTATTCGCGCTTCTGCAATCTGAATAGAAAACAGTTCCGGTGGATCAATTTCAAGGGCAGCCGCTATACGTTCTAGCATTTCAGGAGAAGGAAATTTCCGTGTCAGTTCAATCATGGCAATATATTGGGTGGATAAACCAGCCCGCTCTGCAAGATTGGACTGAGAAAGCCCAAGCCTGCTACGGTGTTCCTTCATGTTGTAAGCCAGCAATTCTCTCAAATTTTTCAATGTATTTGCCTCATAGACAATATAAATGGTATCCTATAGTTGACAAATTGCCGTATTGTTGCTCAAATTCACTTAACAAAAAGACAATTATATAAGTAGTGTAATAAAGTGTTACATTCGTGTGGGGTTAAAGTCCATTGAAGACACAATGGTATCACCATTTGATAATGTCTGACGCTGCTACATTACCGAAAAGGAGTGTTCAAAATGAACAACAAACACAAGGTATGGCTGGTTATCGCCATAATCGGATTCGCCATCACCGCTCTGTTTTTGACAGGGTGCCAAGACCCTACTGGCGGTACAACCAGCACCGCCTGTTTGCACACCTTCGGCGAATGGGTAACAACCACGCCGCCAAGCGTAGACAAAGACGGCAAAGAAACCAGAACCTGTACCAAATGTGGACATTCTGAAAAACGCGCTCTTGCCGCTCTGGGTAGCGGCGATCCCGACTGCGAACATGCATACGGCGAATGGGTAATAACCACACAGCCCACCGCTACCCAAGACGGCGGGCGGAGAAGAACCTGTACCAAGTGCGGACATACGCAGACGCACACCCTGCCGGCGACAGGCGACCCCGAATGTCAGCACTCAACTTACGGCGAATGGTTAATAAAAACAGCCGCAACCTGTACCGAAGACGGCGAGATAAAAAGAACTTGTACTAACTGCCCAAAAAGCGAAATAGAGCCGGTAGGCAAACTCGGACATGATATGCCTGAAGCATGGACACAATCATCAACCCAATCATGTGTGTCGGAAGGTATTGAAAGAAAAGACTGCCAGAGGGAACATTGTGAACATTTTGAAACGCAGCCGATAGCCGCTCTTGGGCATACTGGTGAATGGTCGGAAATAACCCCGGCAACTGAAACAACAGACGGCGAAGAGAAAAGAGTTTGCGGACACTGCGGCGTAGAAGAAACCCGCGCCCTGTATGCCACTGGTACTCTAGGATTGGAATTTATACTGGTAGACAACGACACCGCATATTCGGTTTTAAACGGAACAGCAAGCGGCGCGGTAACAATTCCAGCTTTTCATAATAATCTACCAGTAACAACAATAGCTGATGACGCATTTCGGTATTCCTATTTAACAAGTATCACGATACCCAACAGTGTAACCAGCATCGGCATTTCTGCGTTCACCAGTTGCACCAGTTTAACAAGTATAACGATACCAGACAGCGTAACAAGTATTGGTGATATGGCATTCTTCAATTGCACCGGCTTAACGAGCATAACGATACCATCGAGCGTGACCAGCATCGGCAATGAAGTGTTCACCAGTTGCATCAGTTTAACAAGCGTCACCATACCCGACAGCGTAACTAGTATCGGCTATAATCCGTTCGTCAATTGTAGCAATTTAACGGATATTACTGTGGAAAGCGGTAACACAATGCATCGTAGCGAAGGAAATTGCCTGATACGGATATCAGATAATACATTAATAGCAGGTTGTAAAAATAGTGTAATACCATCTGGCGTGACAAGGATCGGTAATTATGCGTTCGAAGGTTGCAGTGGTTTGACGAGTATAACCATACCCGACAGTGTGAGCTATATCGATAGTGCTGCGTTTCGCGGTTGCAGCGGCTTAACAAGCATCATCATACCTGCCAGCGTAAGCTATATCAGTTGGGGAGCATTCCAAAAAACCGGAATATGGGATAATACACCGGATAACAGCGTTGTCTATGCGGACAAATGGGCGGTCGGTTATAAAGGGACACTCAGTAGTGTCAGTTTACAAGATGATACTGTCGGTATCAGTGGTAGTGCGTTCGCCAATTGTAACAGTTTAACGAGCATAACGATACCATCAAGTGTAACCAGTATCATCACTTATGCGTTCTCCAATTGCACAAATCTATCAGTAACATGGTACTATAATCCGTCACTTACGGCATTTGAATTCAAGAGCTACTTAAAAACCGTAATCATTCCTGACGGCGTAACCAGTATCGGCAATAATGCGTTCGCCAATTGTAACAGTTTAACGAGCATAACGATACCATCAAGTGTAACTAGTATCGGTAATTATGCGTTCTCAAGTTGCAGCAGTTTAACAAGCGTCACCATACCCGACAGCGTGATCATCATCGACGATTATGCGTTCGCCGATTGCAGCAGCTTAACGAGCATAACGATACCATCAAACGTAGCCAGTATTGGTGAAAATATTTTCGCAATTTGCATTGGTTTGACAAGCATTGATGTGGAAAGCACTAACACAATGTATCGAAGCGAAGGAGATTGCCTGATACGGATATCAGATAATACATTAATAGCAGGTTGTAAAAATAGTATAATACCATATGGCGTGACTAGTATCGCTATTCGCGCGTTCTTTCGTTGCAGCAGTTTATCGAGTATAACCATACCCAACAGCGTGACCAGCATCGGTATTTGGGCATTCGATAGTTGCACCGGTCTGACGAGCGTTACTTTTCAGGGCGCAATAACCCCGGCCAATTTTAATTCCTCTACATTCCCCGGCGATTTGCGCGAGAAATATCTTGCCGTAGGCGGAGGAATAGGGACATATACGAGAGTATCCGGTTCAAATATATGGATAAAGCAGGAATAAGCGGCGTATTGGTTCGCGTATGCGGACAGGATTTTTCCAATAAAGGAGTAAATTCGGTGTCCTGTTATATTCAAATCTCGGAATATAATAGGACACAAGCTTTGTAAAACAGTGAATATGCTAAATTTTTTGGAGGTTTAAATAATGAGTTCTTCAAATATAAACACAAAAAGAAAGCCGGTTTCAGGAATATTAACTGGATTTATTTTTATGCTTTTTGCAACTATATTTTTTATTACAATATATTCTTCTTACATTTTAAGTATTGACAATTTATTCACAAAATTAATTATTGTAGGCACGGTATTGTTTATATTTTTTGGCATTGGAAGTTTTATGCCCATTCTACGAGATAGTGGATTTCGTTACTATATGACAGTTAGAAAAAACAGGATAGCGAAAATAGAAAAAGCAAAAAAGAAGAATAAAGAATTAAAATATCCTGGAACATGGCAGAATTTTATTTTTAAAATATTTCGTGATGGCAGTGTAGCAGAGGAATGTGCTTATTATTTTAGAAAATTAAAAGAAGGCGAGCCAAGTTTTAACTTTATGGAAGAATGTAAAAATATACAAGAAGTTGTGGATAAACATCGTGAACTTTCCTCTAAAATAACTGATGATTATCCGAAAATAGGAATAGGAAAAACTTATCATGATTGTGAGAAATTTCAATGTTTTGATACTTGTTTTCTCTTTATATCAATTCTTACGGTAATTTTTTTTCCTTTAAATTTAATTTTTAATTATCTCTATGATTATAATTTTTCTATAATACTTCCATTTATTTATGGTGTATTGTTCTTCTCCGCACATAAATTATGCAAACAAAAAAGCAAAGAAATGGCAAACAGATATTTAATTGATATAAATACAGGTTGGAAAAAGATTAATGAAGAAAAGGAGAATGAAATGAATAAATCAGCAGATATTTCAGTTAATACAATTAAAGTAGATGGCGATGGTAACACAATTATAATTACAAATATAAATACATCTGTAGCAGAAATAAAAGAAAAACTAAATTCCGCTGGTATTTCAGAAAAAGCAATTAAAGAAATTGAACCTCAAATTTCAGAAATTGCAGCCGAGTGCAAAAAGGATAAACCGGATGAGGGTAAATTGCATGGTATATTCTCAACACTCAAAGAAAAAGGCGGAAGTGACTTGATAAAAGCTTTCAAGTTTTTAACAAAAACAACCGCTGGCGCTGTTATTCAAAATATAATTGATAAATTATTAGGAAATTAAAGCCATGTAAGAAACAATTCAATTCATACAACGATAACACGCTATGGTGGTAACGCAGGGTGCCTGACACCATTTATGTTTAGTGTCGTTAGGTGGAGAGAAGAAGAAAAGATTAACCACGAATAGAACCTTAGGTTCCTTCACGAACCATTCGAACTTGTTGTTTGCTGTCTTTTTCTAAAGCCTGTGAAGCTAGGATAGTAATCCTAGATTTCCTGGGAATAGGAAAAAGATATCGAAGCAAAGGTTCGTGTTGTTCGCATGGTTCGCTAACGCGAGTTTGCGAGAGTGTTCGTGGTAAAATTCTTCAATGAACGATTGACAATATATAAAAATGGTAATATGTTTAACATATATCATAAGAGAGGTTGTTATATGCCAGCAATAAAAAAAAGCATGGATTTATTAAATAATTTTAATGAAATACTTGAATTTTGTAAAAATTACAGAGAACCGGTGTTTATATCAAATAATGGCAGCGGACGGCTGGCGGTAATGAGTGAGGAAGTCTACGAGGAATTAATAGGGAATAGCAGAAACGAACTTTATAGCGCTTTACAGGCAGGATTAGATCAAATAAATAACGGTGATTATATTGAAGAAGAAGAGTACATGGAGAAGTTAAACAGTTACCTCAGGAAATAATCTTGTATAAATTAAAAATTTCAAAATTATACGACACAGATGTAGATATGTGTTATAATTACATAAATGACACATTAAAGAACCCAACAGCAGCAGAAAATTTAATTAAGAATATTATTGAAAAATTAAATAAAATCAGCGAAAATCCAAAAATTAGACCGTTGGTAAGGGATGAATATTTAGCAAATTTAGGATACAGATTAATTACTGTAAAGAATTATATGATATTTTATATAATAGATGAAGATAATAAACATCTAAAAATTGTCAGATTTTTATATTGTAAAAGAGATTGGATGAATATTTTAAAAGAAAAAACAATAGAAGAAATGTTTGAAGATTAAAATCGAGATTGAGCTAAGATGTTGACTCCATATTCTCCTTCAAACCTTCGGTTTGCGGATATATGTGAGTTCTTCGCTCTTGTTTTTTCATAGAGAATGGTAAAATTCTTCAATGAACGACGATTGACAATATATAAAATTGGTAATATGTTTAGCATATAATAATTATTTTTATTCATGGTTTGACTATTTTTTCATTCGTAAGGAGTATATATGAAAAACAATTTATTAGTATTGGTTTCTATAATAATATTGTTATTTACATTTGCCCAATACACTCATGCGGAAGAAGCCGCTAATGAAAATGCTGCCTTGCTGCAATTTTACGATAATGAACTGTTCCGCTGGGATATTGTTTCATATGACGGCTTAAGATTAAATCTCGGAGATCAAAATTGGAAATATGAAGCATTTAAGGTTAATATAAAAAATGAAACAATCAGAAATGCCTTGCATGAATATCCTGACAGCGCTCAAGCGTATAATTTATTTACAAAAAACGCGATTACCGCAAATATTTTATATTGGACAGGGTTTGCATTTTTACTTGGAGCATTTGTTCCGCTTTACACGGTAGATGACGCTGTATTAGCTTTATCCTTATCCGGCGGATTGTGTGTAGGCGGAATTGTTACAGCAACCATAGGTTTTAAAAAATTTGGAATTTCACAATCGAGTTTATTCACAGCCGCGAATATTTACAATAGATATAAGGTGCGTGAATATAATAAATGATTGAATTAAATGATTAAATTACCAGCACCGCGTCAATACTCGCCTTACCGGTTAGCGCCATAATCAGCCTGTCCAGCCCAATCGCGACACCGGAGCAGCGCGGGAAATTTTCTCCATCAAACATTTTCCAGTAATCATGGTCAACTTTGTGCGGCACGGCGGCGTTTTTTGCTTTTTCTGCACGCTGCTTTAGCTGCGTATCTTCGCTATTAAAAAAATCTTTTACCTCTTGCGGGTCTGTTTCTTCAGAAAAACAATTAGCGAGCTCAATGCCGTTCCAGTATAATTCCCAGCGTTCTACTGTTTTGCCGTCAGCCGCTTTTTTTGCAAGGCACGGTACAAACGCGGGGTAATCGATTAACGCGACAGGTTTTTCGCCTTTTAAGCGCGGCTCAACAGCGTGAATAAAAATTAAATCGTAAAGCTGGGCTACAGTCATGTCCCGCGCAGGCTCAAGACCAAGGCGCCGCGCTTGAAAAGCCAACGCGTCCGCGCCTTCAGCCGCCGCCTCAAAAAGATCAAAACTCGCGTATTGTTCAAACGCCTGCGAAACTGTAATGCGTTCAAAAAAAACTTTTTCTTCTGTTTGTGGTGGTTCGTGTGGTTCGTGGTAAAAAAATCTTAATAGTTCCTCCGTTAACGCTAAAGAATCCATATAATCCGCGTTCATTGTATAATACTCAAGCATTGTAAATTCGCTGTTGTGCAAGCGTCCTGTAGCTTCACCGTTTCTAAAACATTTACAAATCTGAAACACATTTACCTTATGCCGCGCGATAATTTTTTTCATCCAGATTTCCGGTGAGGGGATTAACCATAAAGATTGATTTTCTTTTTTGCTGTTATGCGGATAAATACGTTTGGTCTCAAAAACTTCAAGACAGGATTCAGGAATTAAATCAGAACAGAGAAGCGGAGTGTCCAGTTCCAGGTAACCCTTGTTGTCAAAAAAAGCGCGTACCTGCTTTATTATCGCCGCCCTCTTTTGTAACATCTCTAAATCCATGCATTTCTCCAAATTAATTAAGAGATTCTACCACAAACCACACGAACGACACGAACTTACTGTCCGATTTTTCCTCTTAAAACCTAAGAAATCTCTGACAG
>Ga0209755_10007438_pt1 | contig 11865 bp, 12 predicted proteins | sample TergutCo191P1_FD_187301 | JGI IMG/M metagenome (GOLD analysis project Ga0209755, IMG submission 187301) | Cornitermes sp. P1 segment gut microbial communities from Petit-Saut dam, French Guiana - Co191P1 (SPAdes) (version 2) | ecosystem: Host-associated > Arthropoda: Insects > Digestive system...
GTGACAAGACAGAAATGGCGAATGCCGCGCGCCGTCTAATTCAAAGCGGTACTCCGACAGAAAAACTGTTCGCGCTTGATATAATAGCAAACAACAATTTAACCGGATTTGACGCGGAAATAAACGCTCTGGCGTCTGACAGAAACGAAAGCATAGCAGGCAGAGCGCGGCGGACGCGCGAACGGCTGGAAGAACGCAGATAAATAAATGAGAAATGAGAAATGAGAAATGAGAAGAGAGCAGATAACAGAGGGCGGAGAATAGAGAACAGATGGCTAAATTAAGCATTGAATTGAGTAGGTAGAAAATGGCGGAGGGCAGTAGTATTAAAAAAACAGCGGAGTTTATAGAGAGGTGTTTACAAAAATACCCTTGCGAAGCTGATATTCGTTATGATGAGCCGATGAGTGAGCATACTACTTTTAAAGTTGGCGGGCCGGCTGATTGTTATATTTGTCCCAAAGGCGGAGATTTTGTTTCATTTTGTAAAGGTTTGTTAAACGACACGAAAGCTGCGGGGATTCCTGTTTTTATTTTAGGCGGCGGCGCGAACATCGTAGTTTCCGACAAGGGTATCCGAGGTATTGTTCTGGATATGAGTTCATGGAGCGGAGAAGTAGATACTTTACCTGATAAGGAAGAAGTTTTAATTTTTAAAAGCGGCACTACTATTGACGAAGCCGCGAATATCGCCGCTTCAAAAAGCCTTTCCGGCCTGGAATTCCTCGCTGGAATGCCGGGTACAATCGGCGGCGCTGTGTGGATGAACGCCCGCTCTTACGGCAAAGAAATGTCGGATGTTTTAAAATGGGTAGAGGTTGTTGAAAGAGAGCAGTGGGAAGAAAGCGAATATATTATTAAAAAGATTGAAGCAGAGAATACGCAAATTTTAAATTCTTTCGGCTACAAACTAAGCCCCTTCCAAAAAATGGATTGTCTGATTTTATCCGCTGCATTTAATCTTAAAAAAGGCGATAAAAACAAGATACTTCTTGAGATGGAAAAAAACAGACAGGACAGACGTGATAAGGGACATTATCTTTTTCCAAGCGCAGGTTCAGTTTTTAAAAACAACCGTGATTTCGGCAAGCCGACAGGGCAAATCATTGACGAACTGGGACTTAAAGGCCTCCAAATCGGCGGAGCGCAAATTGCCCCCTTTCACGGGAACATCATTATAAATACCGGCAACGCCGCCGCCGCTGATATCCGCGCTCTTGTTGACGAAGCTGCAAGAAGAGTAAAATCCGCGACAGGTTTTGAGCTGGAACCTGAGATTTTGTTTGTTGGAAAGAATTAGGGAATCATCGAATTACGCTAAAGGACGCGAATTAAGACGAATTATCTGGTCGAGGGTTCAAATGTTTGATTTAATGCGAAGAAGAAATTGTAACACGGAGTTGTTCTCTGATATCTTTTTTGTCTTCAACAATAATTATACAGTTAAAGCGGTAATTTGAACCTTCGCCCATACATTCGTGTTAATTCGTGATATTCGCGTAATTCGATGTCGATTCTTATAAAATTATCTTAATTCTCCGTAAGATGCTTCCTTCTCAGTTCAACCTTGTTGACTTTTCCAACGCTTGTTTTTTCAAGCGCGGGGACGAATTTGATTTTTGTTAGAATCGTTTCTCTCGCGAGAAGACCAAGGTCGATATATTTCTTTATGTGCTTCATTAATTCTCTTTCTTTGATCTTGGCATCAGCTTTGGCGACAACAAGGGCAAAGGGAACTTCTCCCCAGCTTGGATGGGGATGGCCGATAACGGCTGTTTCCGCTACACCCTGATACATGCAAAGGATGTCTTCGATTTCAAGCGAGGAGACCCATTCGCCGCCTATTTTGATTACGTCTTTTTTTCGATCCGTTATGCGAACAGATCCTGTCGCGTCGCGGCAGGCAACGTCAAGGGTGTGAAGCCAGCCGCCTTCCCAGAGTTTCTCTGAATTGGAAGCGTCTTTCAGGTAACCCTGCGTTAGCCAGGGCGCGCGGACTGTTATTTCCCCTGTCGCTTTATCATCCTGCGGAGCGTCCCCCTGCGGATTCGTTACATTTAAATGAACAAGCCCTATCGGCCTTCCCGTGCGGACAATTTGAGCCGCGCGGTCTTCGAGCGGTAAAGCGTGTTCTTCTTCGCTTAAATGCTGGATTGTAAGGATTGGACATGTTTCCGACATTCCGTAGCCGCAGTAAATATCAATTCCTCTTTTTAGAGCTTCAAGAGCCATAACGCGGGGTAGAGCGGCGCCTCCAATAATAACTTTCCATGCGGAGAGATCGCAGTTTGTTGAAGATGGATCATTAAGAAGCATATTGAGGATAGTCGGAACACAATGAGAGAAAGTAACTTTTTCCGAGGCGATAAGTTTTAGAAGCATGGCAGGGAGATACTTTCCGGGAAAGACCTGCTTGACCCCCAGCATTGTCGCGACAAAGGGAATGCCCCAGGCATGAACATGATACATCGGCGTTATGGGCATATATACGTCCCCAATATGGAAACGGCTTTTCCGCGCCGGTGACGATAACGCTCCTAACACAGTAATGGTGTGTAGAACGATTTGACGGTGACTGAAATATACGCCTTTGGGAAGACCGGTAGTGCCTGTAGTAAAGAATGTAGTAGCGCGGGTATTTTCATCAAAATCGGGGAACTCCTTCATGGGCTCAGCTTTCGCAAGAAAGTCCTCGTAATTGCCGGAAAGTTTCAGATGAGTTTCAGGTTTTTCGCCTGAATTATCAAGGAGGATGAAGTGTTCAACAGTATCGATTCTGCCTTTGATCTGTTCCAGAATCGGCAGGAAGTCAGGATGAACCATGATGATTTTATCCTCAGCCTGAGTGATCGAATAAATTAACTGTTCCGCGGACAGGCGGATATTTATCATGTGGATTACAGCGCCAATCATGGGGATTGCGAAGTAACATTCAAGATAACGATGAGAGTCCCAGTCCATTACGGCAACGGTGTCTCCTGGTTTTACGCCAAGCCCGATTAAGGCCGACGCCAGCCGCGCTACTCTTTCCCTGAATTGACTGTATGTAATGCGTAAGGTGTCTCTAAAGACTATTTCCTGGTTGGGGTTGTAAGCATACGGGCTTAAAAGAATGTTCTTTATAAGCAAGGGATAATTGTATGCCGACGGCGTTTGTTGGATAAGCGTGTTCATAATATCTCCAAAATAATTTTTTTTGCTTTTTTTACAAAGCGTTATAATAATTATGACAGAAATATAATAATTGTCAATATGTCAAGATGGGTTTTTGAATATTGGGGTAAAGGGAATTCGGTATTTATTAAGGATATTTGATAGGTAGGCAACAGTTGCAAGAAAGATTAAAAATATTATTTTTGCCCAAGTTCACTGTAGCAAGCAGCATCCTTGCCGCATGAAGTAAACTGGAAAAAGGGGCATAAGAATAAAAAGTGAAATAAAAAAATTGCTTAAAATTAACTATCGGGGCTGTCCTGAAAGTAATATTTCAAGACAGCCCCCATATATAGAAAAATTATGTTATAAAGTACCAAAGCAAAAATAGTGCTTGAAACTATATTCTAATTAACGTGGTTTATCACTTTGTGTAAAAGTTATAGACATATCACCTGTAATTTGAACATTTCTTTTAACATAAGAATTTCCTTGAACATCATCAATTCTTATGTCAAATCTATCACCGCTAATTGGAACATTCCCCATCCAGATTCTTACGTCATCTCCAGAAATAATACTTCTGCTAATATCTCCTGCTTGTGCTCCTCTGGCAGCATCAATATGTACTGTTCCTTGATTCATAACTATATTTCCGCCTATCCAATCAGAAGCTCCAGGAATACGCATAAAAATAGTGTTTACTGTTATACCTACATTATTTACTATTGTTAGTGTCGGTGGTCTTCTAGTTAATGTAACAGTAACAACGGTATCAGTCAATGTTGCTTGCTCGGTAAACCTAAATTGATTGATATTGTAAGTTACTGTAATATTTCTATTTTGGTCTGGATTTATAAGGGAAGAAGCTCTACCGACATTTGGGATACTTTGGCTAAATGGAGTAGATAATGTAACTGGGTGTCCTGTATTATTAATAACAGTAATTGACGGCGGACTTTTTGTCAATGTAATTGTTGCGTCTTTTTTATCCCATGTTACTGTCTCGGTAAATGGTATATTCTCAATCCTGTAAGTTACATTAATGTTTTGACTTGTTTCAGGTGGCTGATACATAGTTCTTGCTCCATTTGTTAAACTTGTAGGCGTAGGCGAAGTTAAAGTAATTTGAAATCCTGTATTATTTATTATTGTAAGTGTTGGATGTCTTTCAACTGAAACACTAACAGTATATGTTGTAAGAGTATCACAAGATGTTATACTAAATAATACTAAAATAATAAAAAGGGTAGTAATATTTTTCATTTTATTCCCCCCCCATTCATGATACCCAATGGTATTCCTACTGCCAATAATACAACTAACATCAGCACTTGAGTACCTAATCCCATATAACGCTCTGTGTTTGTTAATGCAAAAGAATTTTCATCGAAAGGTACATTTTCTTTACTATAAACAATACCATTTCCGTCTACAACTCTAATATCTACTCTTGCTGAGTATTTTGACCTGTCAATATTTTGTATATCTTCTAACACATTGCTGCCCCAATTGGCTGCCCTTGCATTTCTGATATAGATTTCTCTAATATTCGGAACATTACTGATCTGTACCTGATAATGTGTTGTGGAACACCCAACAAGCATGGTTACCAAAACTAGTGCAGCTACTAGCCTTCCCATAGTGAAAAATACTTTTTTCATCTTTATAAAACCTCCATATTTGTATAAATCTTATACTTTAATAGCATATAGAAGTGTAAGATTGTGGTCAACTACTTAAAACCACTATTTAATAAAAATAGATAATCTTTTTTATTATGAAAGAGAAAAAATTAAAAGGCATTTTGGGCATGAATATAAAGTTTTTCCGCCTTCGCAAGCAGTTTTCGCAGGCTGACCTCGCCGAAAAAGCCAATATTTCAATAACTTTTTTATCTAACATTGAACGCGGTAATAATTATCCGCAAGCAGGGACGCTCTGCAATATTGCTAATTCGCTTGGGATAGAAGTTTGGGAGTTATTCAAGGAAGAAACGGAATTTGATGAGCAAAAGGCCATTATTAACAGAATTTCTGAAGATTTTACAAAACACGTTAATATTGCTCTCGAAACAGTTCAGAAAAAGTACATGATTTAAATATTTTTTCTATGTATAATGCCGTCTTTGCCAACTTCAACCCATATTTAGCAGTATTCAGACTCAATTTATACAAATTCAGGCGTTTTATATATTAATTCGGTCTGTTGGGCTGCTACCCCGAAAGGTGCAGAGGCGTATACGGACGGCTCGTAGACCTATTCGGCAGGCTTGAATATCTCTACGCCGTCTTTATTTAATTAAATTCATGTTAAAAGTAGTTGTATATAGACATTTTATTATCAACAACCTGTTCCCACAATTGTCCCCGAAATTGAAACGGACTCTTCGGTCAATGTGCTTTAAGTTTCCGCACTCGTGAACATGGCAGCAGAACATGGAGTAAACCCGACCATGTACACAGCATTGATTTGGCATGGGGAATCATGGACGATCGCTCAACCCACATTGGCGCTCTCCCCCACATTGAAAACGTTACGGCAAATCACACTTGAATTTGAAGAAGAAGAAAGAGGCAAACGTGTTTTTTCGCTTCACGCTGGAGAAACAGTACAGCGCAACCAGGTCTCTGGAACGACATTGAAAGTGCTATTATTCCATAGAGCATTTATCTGTTAAGGGTGTATTGTGAATAAAACATTATCTGTTAAAAGTTTATTCTACCCTGCCGTACATCCCTGTACGGCAGTGGCTGGAAAGTAGGGCAAAAATAAACAAACTCAACGAGCCTGCAGAATAAGTAATTTTGTTGAAAAAGCAGATAAAAACGCATCATTTCCTGTGTTTTTAGTGGTTTTTTGTCAAATATTTAATATTATTTTGAGTGGAAAATAGTTTTTCTGCAAACTCAACAAACAGCAACTGCTTCGCCGCCTAACGACTCCTCGGCTTCCGCAAAACACCAGTCGGCGCTTGCGCTCCTTTATGGTGTTTTGCTCCAGCACATTTTTTTGTTTGCGAGAAACCGCTTACGCAGTTTCTTCATCGCAAACAAAAAAACGTCAGTTGCTTATCTCGATAGGCGTGAATTGTTCATTGCTCTCGCTTCCCTTTTCTCTGTTCTCTGCTCATGTCATGTATAGCATATACAAAATATTGACTACACCAGCAATATCCGCTAAACTTTAGTATACTATGCTCCTATACTACGGCAGCGACACCGCTGTAAAAAATCCTAAGATTCTCAAATCAAACCGTTTTTTGGACTTTGGGGAAGGTTTTTATACAACATCATCTTACGAGCAAGCCGATAGATGGACTCAAATTGTCAGTAGGTTCAAATGAATAAAGAAAAATTTGCAGTTCTGCTTCCGATATTTATTACCGATCTGATAAAAAAATCAATTGAACAAAAAAATATTTTGCAAGATGAAGCGATTTCTTTGCTCTATAATTCTAAACTGTATGATTTACTGAATGATGAAGAATCGAAAGTATGGCACTACAGCACAGATAAACTTTTTCAGCTCTTTGAAGAAGAATTGAATACAGGAAGCATTACTTTACCGGAGTGTTAACATGGATAAAATTTTGCCGTTCAAGATTTTTTGTTTGGAAAATTATAAAACCACGCACAACTTAACCGGAAAGGCCGCCCATGATATTTTTCTGAAATATCATGTCTTTGATTACATTGTTGAATTTTATGATATTCTTCATTCGCTTGGAAATTTATGTATAATCAGCAATATTGATGAGTTTATCGCGCATCGCGAGGAAAAGTCAGCCTCTCCTATTTAAACATCGCCCTCATCTGTGCGATATACTTCTCCGCCTCTTCCTCATCAGCTAATTTGTTGGCTTTTTCGTTGATTGTTATCAACTCCTTGGGGATTTCGTCAAGGAAAGGGGAGGGGACGCACTCTTTAACGCTTTGAAGGTGCCGTCTTTTCTGGCTGCTTGTGATGAACAGTTTTTCCCTCGCCCTTGTGATTGCGACGTAGAATAGGCGGCGTTCTTCCTCAATGCTGCCGCCTTCTTCTTCTGCGTCCTCCATGCTCTTTTCGTGGGGCATAAGACCGTCTTCGGCGCCGGCTATGAAGACGACGGGGAACTCAAGTCCCTTCGCGGCATGGATTGTCGAGAGGTTTACTTTGCCGCTGGTGTCGTCTTCTCCGTCGTCTCTTGTGATAAGGCTTATCCTGTTCAGCCAGGGGTAAAGCCCGGTGTCAAGGTTGTCGGGGTCGGATTCCCAGTTTTTAATCATGCGGATGTAGTATTCGATATTGCTGAATTTCCATTTTGCTTTTTTTTCATCCTTGCCGTGTTCAAGGACAAGATAGCTCCAGTAGTCTATTTCATCGACAAGCGAATGAACGCATTGGGAGAGTTTCCATGGAGCTCCTTTCTGACCCTGCCGTTCCAGAAAGAGAGCGCGGTGTTTTTCTATCAAGGCGGAAAATTCTTCAAGCTCCGTTGCGGCTTTATTGTCCTGAAAAAGACCCTGCTGTCCCTGAGAGCGGGCGTAATTTAACCGCGATATTGAATCCCAGATGCTGATGCGGTTCTTTTTGGCGATTTCACTTAACGAGGCGATTGTTGTTTTTCCAATCCCTCTTCGCGGAGTGTTAATGATCCGTAATAGGCTGACATCGTCATCGGGGTTCGCGAGGACGCGCATGTAGGAAGATACGTCTTTTATCTCCTTGCGCTGGAAAAAACTTGTCCCCCCCGAAACACGGTAGGGAATGTTCTCCGCGAGGAATGCTTCTTCGATGTTACGCGCTAACGAGTTTGTTCTTGTAAGAACTCCAAAGTCGTGGTATTTGTAATATTCGGATAATTTTAACTGGCAAATCTGATCCGCTATAAATTCGGCTTCCGCGGTTTCGTTTTCAGGAAAAAATAGTTCTATCGGTTTGCCGCCTTCCTGAGATGACCAGAGGTTTTTGTCCTTTCTGCCTGTGTTATGCGAAATAACGCCGTTTGCGGCTTCAAGGATTGTGGAAGTGGAGCGGTAATTTTGCTCAAGTTTGATCTCAACGCGGGAAGGGAAGTCTTTTTCAAACATCAGGATATTTTCGTAATTCGCGCCTCTCCATGAATAGATTGACTGATCATCATCGCCTACAACGCAGCAATTCGCGTTTTTATTTCCCGCTATCAATTTCATAATTTTGTACTGAATAAAGCTTGTATCCTGAAATTCATCTACCATGATGTAACGGTATTTTTCCCTGTATTTGTTAAGCACATCGCTGTGATTTTCAAACAGTTCAAGCGGAATGGTTAAGAGATCGTCAAAATCAACGGCATTGTAAATTTTTAATCCCTGCTGATACTCGTCATAAACAGGCTGCATATCGGCATTTTCAACCCATTCAGTCAATCCGGTTTTTATTTTTGAGAAGAACTGGCTTAACGCGTAAATGTCAACCTTATGCGAAAACATTTTACATTCACGAAGCGATTCCTTTATCAGCGTCATCTTGTCGGTTTCATCGTAAATAGAAAAATTCTTCCTGAACCCAAGAAGCTCGTGATTCTCAGTTATCACCTTTAAGCCAAAAGCATGGAAAGTGCTGACGGTAAGGCTTTGCAGTTTCTTCCCCGTCAATTCCTTAACACGCGTCTCCATCTCGCGCGCTGCCTTATTCGTAAATGTAAGCGCAAGTATCGCGGACTGCGGAATTCCCTTATCAAGCATATGCGCAATACGGTACGTAATAACCCGCGTCTTCCCCGACCCGGCACCCGCGATTATCAGCACAGGGCCTTCGATAGTACGCACAGCTTGTATCTGCGGTTCGTTTAGTTGTGTATCACGTGTCATTCGATGACTCTTTTTATTAACTCTCCAATAATCTTTCCGGCTTTGCCTCTATGGCTAATACTGTTCTTTTCTTCCGCCGACAGTTCCGCTAATGTGCGGCCAAAGTCAGGCAATAGAAAGAGCGGATCATAGCCGAAGCCGCCTGTACCTCTTACTTCGTTCTTTTTAACAATTTGGCCTTCTGTTGTTTCCTGCACAATGACGAAGCGGTTGTGCTCCCAAATGAGGCACATTGCGCAGATAAAACGGGCGCTGCGTTGAGCGGTTTCTCCTATTTCGTCGAGGAGCATTAGGTTCTGCTGCTCCTGAGACGGTTTTTGACCGTTTACCTCTCCGTAGCGGGCTGATAAAACACCGGGTCTGCCGCCAAGTGCGTCAACACAGATGCCGGAATCATCGGCGATTACAATATCAGCATTATTAATAAGGATTTTTTTCAGCTCCCTGGCTTTAATCAGGGCATTCTCGCTGAAAGTTAGCGCAGTTTCTTCGGGTTCAAAGGTCAAACCTTCTTCCGAGGGGATTTTCAATGTTGTATTAAGGATAGCCTCAAGCTCCGTCTTTTTATGCGCGTTGTTTGTCGCAAACCAAATAGCCATATTTATTATATAAAAGAGATTTTATCAGTCTTTGTCAAGGTCTGAAAATTATATATCCAGTTTTAGGATAATGAGATATAATTTGCCTATAAGAGGAATTGAATGAAAAAGTATTGCTTAATCGCAGTCTTACTATTTTTTCTTACAGATAATTCATATGCCCAATTACCTGATTTTCATCTTGCTGCCGGACTGGGAGCAAGTTATTCAGGAGAGAATTATTCAAAGGAAACCGGAAAAGACAATTTGGTGATAGGAAACGCGACATCGCTTGAGTACTATTTATTTGCTGACGCGACTTATGCGGAGATAACTATCGGCTTGAGCGATTATACTTTTTCTGCGTTAGGGATGAAAAAAAAAGCGCCGCAAGAGATAGAACCTGTGTCAGTACTGCGGACAAACATGATGAATTTTTACATCACTTTATTGTTGAAATATCCCTTTGAATTTAACAGGGTTTCTGTATTTCCTTTAGCCGGTATTGATTTTTACGGTTTATCGGATAATTACGGTGTTTTCGGCGTCGGCGCTGACTTTATGGTGTATGCGGGTCTTTTTATCCGCGCTTCTATTTTTTACAGTGCTTTATTCGGCGACGACGCTTTCGGCGGAGATAAAACAATCATGTCAAACCGCATGACCGCGAAAATGGCGCTTGGGTGGCGGTTCTTTTAACCCGGCTATGCTGTTTTCTCAAAAACGGGAAGGTCATTATTAAAAAGCACATCCCCTCTGAGCTCGAACGCCCCCATTATCATGTTGATGAATAATTTGCCTTCCGTTACGTTATATGTCATTTGATATTTATGCGGCTGAGAGACATAGATGCAATTTTTTTTATCAATAAATTCCACGGATACCTTGTCGCCTAATAATTTTTTCCAGCTTAACCACTTTGTTCCGATTAACTGATCCGGTTTAATCGCGGCTGTTTTTTCATTTAATTGTTCAGTTTTCATAAATCCTCCAAAAATATGTTATATTTATAACTTATGAAAATTTGATGCCGGCGGCAAGGAAAAAACAACTTTGTAATTAAAATAAATATTGATATTTTATTTTTGATATTTAAAGACCGTATTTATAATCCCTTGCCTGTAAACTCATACCTCAGCACAGAGTCATCAAGTATAATTACAACCTTTCCCTGCGATAATAATTTACGGTTTTCTTCCGATGAAATGATTGTAAGCGCGTCGCTTCGGTCGATAATCAGGTCTGTCGGATTGATTCCGAATACGCCGCGGGCGAAGATTCTTAAGGGTCTGTCACCGACGATTTGCCGCAGTTCCTGTGTCAGCCCTGTAGGGTTGTTTTGGAAGATATTTTGTGATGACGAATACTGCGCCATTGTTGCGTTACGCGCTTCGAGGGTATTGCGTTCATAGATAAGGTTCATTTCACTGTCCCAGATTCTTGGAAACAGGCAGGGAATGGGCAGCGCGGCGCCGCGCATTCCGTGAATCGGCAGTTCTTCCGCCGCTATTATAATTATCCCTGTGTAGGAGGCGCTTGATACAGGGTTCAATGTTCTGATAATGGGGGAAGGGCGGTTATGGCGAAATAAAGACGAGCACAAATTTGAAAATAAAATTGTATGAGACGCCGACATTCCGCGCAAGTCAGGCTGCATGGCAGGCGGAACAGAAGCGGCGCCAAGGGCTACCGTATCAGCCTGAAGAAGGGTAAACTCACCCCTTTCAATATAATCGCCGATGGTCGAGGAAGAGTCAGCCTGCAATTTAAGAATAAAGGGGCGTATCAGATTAAGGTAATTTTCACTTAAAAGCGATTCCGCCTGCGTCCTGCCCGCCGGAAGCTTTATACCCGCCGATGTCAAATCAAGCGTTACCAGTGCGTCAAGCCGCATCGTCTCCCATTCTACAGTACCGGAGATTTTTATTTCGCTGTATACGGCAAACGAAGAGGAAAATATTAAAAGGAATAGAATAAGTGTTTTTTTCATGTTTGTTATTCAATTATCGGCACTTTTAGACTTCTTCCTTCATGAAGAATTTGATTCATTTGCATACCGTTTGATTCTGCCAGCTCCTGCGGATCTACGCCGTATAATCTGCCTAACGACCAGAAAGTCTCGCCTTTTTGAACTATATGGATGCCGGGATAGTCCTGCCGTGCCGGAACGGGACGCGCCGCGGGAGGAGGAGCGTCGCCGAACGCGGGGATTACGATCGTTTCTCCTATCCTGAGAAAGCGGCTGCTGATGCCGGGATTGTGCTGTTCAATCATGGCTTGGGTAGTGCCGTACTGTCTTG
>Ga0209755_10007439_pt1 | contig 11864 bp, 9 predicted proteins | sample TergutCo191P1_FD_187301 | JGI IMG/M metagenome (GOLD analysis project Ga0209755, IMG submission 187301) | Cornitermes sp. P1 segment gut microbial communities from Petit-Saut dam, French Guiana - Co191P1 (SPAdes) (version 2) | ecosystem: Host-associated > Arthropoda: Insects > Digestive system >...
TTTATTTATTTGTGATAAATCCTTAGTCACAGTAAGTATGGTTAATGGACTACAATATGCCGTATGTTAAAAGTTGTACATTTGTACCAGTATTGTACTTGTGTTTGAGGGAAACAATACATACCAATTTCTTTTCAACCAGTCACCAGCTTAAGGTGTGTGATGTGTTTATTTTAGGCATATTAAAAGCTGTGCATGGTGCTCAGTCCAGTGATCACAATCGTGTCACCAAGGATGTGGTAGCATTCTATGCTGGAGATTTCCCAGATCTTGTTGAGAAACTACAGTTGGATCTTCATGAACCTCCAATATCACAGGTAGTCTTTCAGCATTTTATGATAAAAGTGTATTTGTATGGTTCAATTGAAAATGCAGTAATGTGCTGCTATTCTGTTATTGAAAAAATTAGTTATTTTTGTCTCATTAAGCACATCAGCATTTTAATGACTCAGTATGAGCTTTTTTGCTAAGTTAAGTGGGGCAACTTAGATTTTAACATCTGGCTGTTGTGTGAAGCTTTCCACTGGCAGCACATATTTTAGATTGTCTATTTGTTTATGTTCTTGTAGTAGAAATGGGAAGTTGGTTTCTGTTTTAGATCCCCTTATGCAATGGCATGACAGTTTTTACATGTTAAAGCTCAGTAATGTTATTGTAACTTTCCATGAAATTGTGTTGACTTGATGGCATTTTTAGAGGTGCATTCACAAAACTCACCATTATGTTAATTGTTATTACCAGCACTTAATGGTCTTATATTTTTTTCTTTGGTTTTTGTCCATTTGAAAAAATTCAGCTACTCGTTAAAGTGCCATGCAGAGATGAACGCCCGATCTCATGCCTTATGTTGTAGCAGGTATAGACTCTTAACATGCCCAGAGATCCAAATAGAGTCTGGTTTTATTCCTGTAAGTAAATTAACTTGTTCTGCTTCCATCTTGATCAAAGACACCCCATTGTGTTTCGTGATTATTACTATAATAATATAAATAAGTAGTTGTAATGGAAGCATTTTATTATGAAAATAATAACATTGTTTTGGTAAAACTGCAACATGTTTCAACCTGATTGCATCATAATCAGCCTTATAAATTGTATACAAGGGGGCTAATTGTATTATTGCAATTATCATGCTGTGGGTAGACATCTCATCCTCAAAACTTCATTGCAGTATTATTTGTAACAAAATTTAGAGGATAAGAAGTTAACTGTAATAAAATATTGACAATGAGATCTCTGTCTACAGAATTATAAGTATAGTGATTGATACAGCTTCCTGTTACAAAGTTGACAGATGTGATGATGACCCTATCAGGTTGAAATGTGGCAGTTTTATGGAAAGAAAAGGTTTTTTTTTTTTTTTTTTTTTTTTTTTTTTTTTTTTTTTTTTTTTTTTTTTTTTTGTCTGAGAATAGTTGTTACACTGCACTATATACTGTGCTTCATTGTTAGCGACATAAGGGAAATGTATATTATAGCAAAAGGTATTGTAATAAAAGCAACAAATAAACCCACCACATAGGAGATACATATTTTACCTCTTTCTCTGTAAAGGGCACAAACGTGTAGAGTATTTGTTTGACAGTATGTTTCATTTTTTTGTTATACTGGCATCATATCTGAAGAGGCTTAATTTATGGGTTGAAGTGCAATCATTACGTGAAATTGATGTAATGGGAAGGTATTGTGACTAATAAAAATATGTTGTTTTAGTGTGTGCAGTGGCTGGAAGATGCAAAATTAAATCAGCTACGCCGGGAGGGCATTCGATATGCGCGTATCCAGCTGTGTGATAACGATATCTATTTCTTACCACGCAACATTATACATCAGTTTCGCACTGTTTCTGCAGTAACCAGTATTGGTAAGTTTTGGTTTTAATACATTGTGCTTGAAGTAACAGATTTTTTGTTAAACTTTTGGGGGTTTTTTTTTTTTTAGTATGAAAAATCAGTTATCAATATTCACTGATCAGTCATCCATACAGGTCATGCAAGCTTAAAGAACTCTTTTTGATGGTATATTGCAGTAAGCATAACTAGTGTTTTGGATGTTCCCCATTGCCTTGAGTTTTTTGTACTGAGATGTTTATGTAGCTGGGTCTGTTTTTGTTGCCCTGTGATGAAGGTGGAGAAGGATGCTGTTCATGTGAACACATTTGAAAGCACCAGTCTCTCACTGGTAATGTAAAGATCTGTGAGCAAAGTCCAAGACCTACAATTCCTTGAGCTTATCCACCTGCTCATACTGGATCCATGCATGAGGGGTTTACATTTTAAATGAGGTTTTTAGGTTACATATGATGGCAGATCATGTAGGTGCTTGGGGCAGATCATGTTGCTGCCAGACACACCACTCTCCAGAGTATCAGTTTGCCTCTCCCTTAATGGTCATTTGAACCACCTTCTTTCTGCCTGTCTTGACCAAATGGCGACAGTATTAGAATGTTGCCTCATGTAAGAAGCTTTGGGAGATGAAGCCAATGTTGTACCCATGGAGGAGGTGTTGTGATGTCAAGGCTGTTGAAGGGAGATTGTGGTACTTCCACTGCAAATCTGACAAAAGGATTTGCAATATCGAGGAACATCACATTTCAGTTGGCTGTTTAATCAAATGAAAATTGTTTGGCTTGTCAAGAATATTTAATTAAATACTGTGTGATTTTGGTGATATCTAGGTAAGATGTTTATTTTATGTATGAGCCACTAAGATGTAACATGTTATTTGACTTTTATTTCTCCTTTATTTATTTTTGAATTACAAATTTAAACCCATGAAGGTAATATATATGGCTTAAGTGGCAGGTTGGCATGAATAACCTTAGCAAATGATGTGGCTGTAAAGACTACGTCAGCCATTACTGCTACCACCACACTGGATCCTGCTGCCTCCATCTGCCAGACACATATATCATATCCCTGACATCATTGATGACATACGCGTTCACTTCAGGGCTTCTTCTTGCCACACTTAGTTATGTTTGATTTTATATTACTTATTGTTCCTCTTTGCCCTCAAACAGATGTAAGGAAAACACCATGAAATAGGCCATGGCCACAATCAAGTCATTCATATTTGTCATTTCTCTCATTTTGTTGCTTTGGATAAAATATTAAAAACCTAGGAACTAATGAGTGACCTTGTATCGTATTTAGAAAGATAGAATTAATTTGCTGAGTTCTTGAAGTTGATAGTTGTTGCAATAAAAGTGTGGGAAATATGCGTCTACAAACATATTACAAAAGTTTGAGAAATACTGATAATTTGTCACCTACTACAGTCATTAATGCCTCAGTAACTTTTGTCTTAAAATGGTGCATTACAATAGACGGCAGTGTTCTTGAATGTTAGTGACACTATATTGTTTGGCGCACTGATGATGAAGGCAGCAAGATCCTCTGAAACTTTATTGCACTTCCTGTAGACTGCATGGCCTCACGTCCCAAATGACAGCAGTGCTTATAATCACTGCCATGATAATTTCATGTCTCACCGGGTTAATAATAATAATTCTTTATTTATTTTACACATCCACAGCATGGCATGTTCGCCTGAAGCAGTACTACCCTGACACAGAGAGCTCAGCTGATCATCAACAACATTCACGAATAGTTACTGCGCAGCATCACTATAAAGAAAAGAGAAACCTGGAGAAAGCATGTGAAACCCCTAAGAAAGATGTGAAAGATGAAAACCAAAGATGTGACAAACCTAAACGGGATGAGAGGAAGGAGAAAGATAAAGACAAAAAGAGACTTGAAGACAGGAGAGATGAAGACAAATATAAGAAAGAACGCAAGGAGGGAGATCATAGCAAGGGAGAAAGCAAGTCTAAAAAACGTGAACTGGATGATACTGATGGTGAAGGAAGGGAAAAGAAACGTGTTAGGATTTTAGAAGGCAAATTAAATTCCAGGGAAGTGGAAATGGATCACAAGAAGTATGAAGAGAATGCTTGTAAAAGGAAAGAGAAAGATGACATGGGAAAAAAGAAAGATCTGAAGATGAAATCTGAATTTGAAGAAGAAAAGAGAAAAGAGGAGGGTGCAGAGAAAACAGATGTAAGTGAAGTGGAACTCAAACACATAGACAGTTTAGGTAAAAAGACTGAAGAAATGAGGGTTAAAGTGGAAAGTGAGATGCAAGAACATAAACTGAAATCAAGAGGCAAAGATGAGAAGAGAGTAAAAATTCTGACTTGTGAAGCAGAACACAAAGAAAAAATGAAAGATCATCCTGACGGTAGTGACAAACACAAGAAGGAGCATAAGCGTGATAGAGAAAAGCGTCATGAAAAGACACCAAGGAAAGATAACGAGTGTAGTCCAAATATAAAGAAGATTACCTCAGCCACCAAGAGAAAGGATGGTAATAGCTCTGATGATAACAGATTTTGTAGCACAGCGTTAAGACAGGGCATAAGTCAAGTTGAAAGCTCTGGTGTTTTATCACCTTCTTCATCTTCTGTGGATGAGAGTAGAAATTATGATGGATCTGGTGACTCAGTATGTAGTGCACTTAAGAAGGAAAGTGCTGTATGTGATCTCAGCCAAAGACTGTCTGCATCATCATGTACCAAGAAAGAAGTTTGTCTTGAAGGAACTAAACAAGCAAGTGTATTGCCATCTAAAAAAGATTACACGGTTATGGTAAAAAATGAATCTGGACTGAAACCTGATACCTCCAAATGTCATTCACCATCTGAAACACAGACTTCTGTCAACTTAATAGATCAAATTATTGCAAGTATGGACACTTCCACTGCTAAAGTGAGGGAGGACCGCGATGATTTGGGATAAATGTAACTTGCCCCTGACACTTGCCTTTTGCACTCACAAAACTGTGTACATACAAGTTGCACTTGAGGAACTGAATGCCATTTGCAGATTTAGTACCTTAACATATAAGACAACATTGTCAGTCAAAAAATCTATTGAAATATTAGGTTAGTCATATATTACAAGAAAGTGCACAGTACTTTGTGTGTGTGTGTGTTTGTGTCTGTGTGTATGTATATACACACACACAGACATACACATATGTAGACAATTGTACATTGTATAATTTTTATAACATTCTTTGTGTACAATGGTGTGTGCCTCGGGGGTAAGTTTTTGCAGATGAAGTGATGCATTAAGATACAGTGTTAGAATTGAGTTTGTTAAAGCTACTATTTGAGAAGTGCTGTTTCATTGTGTGATAAGGCATGTTTAAAATGGTGCAAAGAGGCAGCAATATTATATGTATGTTGTGGACAAAAGGAAGTATGAATTGCATTCCAATGATAGGCTGGTGCTAAGGAGCAGTGTGTGTGTGTGTTCTAACAGGGGTGCCTTTTTGGTACCGCAACTTCGCATATAAAAATAAATGTTTTTTTATTATTTTTTTTTATTTTTATTTTTCAGTTTTATCAGAGTGGAGGTTCACAGTGCTGTCTTTTTGCATATGGGTGATAGTTTGAATGGATGTAAAAATAGGAAAATATGTTTGAAGTTCAAGGTATATTAATCAGAGGGAAATAATATCAGGACAGTTACAGATTTTATACTGTCAGGGCTTTCTTTGCATATTTCTTTCCCATCATGGTATGGTTTTACCATTTACCAGCAGGTAATATCTGTAAAGAGCAGACTTGGTGTGTAAGAACTAATCACGTAACTCATTTACACACTTTTTTCCTGTTTAATTTTTGAAATGCGGGGAAAGGGCTGATAGATTCGCAGTTACGTATGGGGAATTGCCCCGTGATTATGACCAGGAATACTGAATATATATTTTAGAATTGTACATCCCGTTGTGTTGGACTCTGACATAAGGAAGAAACAGGTAACCATCAAACACAACTGTATAAAGTAATTCATTAAGCTACATTTTTAGACCCCATGGAGTCATCATGAGGCTGGCTTCCAGAACATCATAAAGGAAGCATACAAGTTCCATTATGGAAGTAAGATCTCACTTCTCACAGTTATGTTAACCCTTAGCTGCCGTAATTAAATCCCCCCGCCCTCGACCACTTTAGTGGCCGTTTGGCTAATTAAAGTGTTCACCGCCAGACATGTATATGTTGTTCAGCGGCTGAGGGTTAACAGTTCCAGTTAATTCATTCAATTTTCATGATTAAAATGAAGTGACAGGCTTTAAAAATCTTTTTTGAAGTGGCAGATGTCAGTGAAGGCTGTGGGTAGTCAATTTGGTATGATGCTCATTCCGTAGCAGGTACTGTGTGGTCATTACATATTAGGTGCTGTATTATGGTGACAAGGTCGTAGATCACTCAAATGGCGAACATCCAATTCACATCACCAACCTCTACCACTTCTAAGAAGATTTTAATAGTTTGTCACGTACTTTAATCATGAAAATTAAGTGAATTAAAGAAAAACTTGAATTGTTAGCATAGCTCTAAGAAGTGAGATCTTACTTGCGTAATACTGCTTGTGTACTTTCTGTAGTATGTTCTGGAAGCCAACCAGATGATGACCCCATGGGGTCAAAACATGTAGCTGTTTGAATTATTTCGTAAAGTTGTGTTTGATGGTCAGCTGTTTATTGCTTATTGAATATTTACGTAGGCCAAGTTGATAGAAACATGATGAGTATGAAAAATTGAAAGTTAAGTTTTCAGGTGAATTTTTATTTGCTGTTGCCCTAGTAATGCAGGTTTACTGCTATTTATCCTAATTTTTTCATAAATGTCTAGTATTTTATAATTTATATTATTATCATTGAATTGTATGGAGAAATATAATCACACTCTTTGCTGTTCATGAATTTTAGTTACAATGCCATACTTCTCCTTCAAGTGGGAATGTTTTGTCTGCGTGCTTTAGTTTCAGATTTTTGTAGAATGGTGTGGCCTGTTATATCTATTGTGTACAGTTTATATCTAAATCGTTTGCATATGTATTATTATATCATCTTGGTTGTTTATTCCATTTTAGTAACATTTAATTGAAACACAAATGTATTATAAAAATTACGGCTTGCTATAAAACCCTCTAGGCAAAATAATTGACATCAGTTTTCAGTAATCAGTCGTAACTATAATTTCAAAGTGCAGAGACAATATGACGATTACCTTCTGTACAAAATAATAGAAGTGGTATTTTTCATTGACCATTGTAGTAATGTTTTATATTCTCTGTACTTACAGTATATGGTGATGTCCAGCAGATTTGAGACACATTTGCATATATTTGGAAGCACTGTATTCTTTGTTTTAGAATGGCCTCTACATTTTCATTGAATTATGGGGTGGTTTAGATGCCAAAATTCCAGGTGTTTGTTTACTTTGTTGAGTCTTATCTTGTTTGTAGATATATTTTGGCATTTCCATCTTTAAAGATTGTTTTCAGATGTTCAGTTACTGATGGAAGAGCCCATTGGAAATTCCATGTGAAGTCTTATAGATGGTGGTATGTGGATGTAGAGGCCATTTGATGAGGAACACCATCTGTCAGAGTTTGTTAAAAGGTGAAAGTATGTACATGCCATCTGATGTTCAGTGCAACCTGTCATACACCAAGAGTACCCACATCCTTAAAAAGTGAATATCATATTCCTTTAAACAAAATCTGTCTCTTTAATATACGTGATTCTCTTGATACCAGGGTGTGGGTTGTTTCACAAGTTTGTTACTGCAGTACACAATAATGCATTGTTACTTATACCTGAATGTGTGCACAAAAATAACCTCTGTTGCTGTATCGCTGCAAGTGCCGTTTATACACCTGAGATATATACAACTGATGTAGACCCTTTCATGTATGTATGTGCGCCTACATTTTTGTAAAATTCTGAAGCAGCTTTAGGGACCATTTTTATTTCCAAGACAGTGAGGTGGAATAGAGCACCATTAAAAAAACAATTTTTGGCATGCCTGGGTGCAAGATTTTTCTGACTTCGTTTGACAGTTGTGTCATTTGTTAATGAGCATGGATACTTCCCAGTGCTGTGATCCTTTTCTCTCGTACATTGTCCCCTTACAATGTCCTAGAATATTTTCCATGGATGGTTGAAGTAGGTACAATGAGTGAATTGGTATTGTCAGCGCTTTCGTACTAGTAGAGGTAGTGCAGCAACAAAGCACTGATTTTTAGCGGTGTTCTGTAATGGTATGGATACTTTATGTAACATCTCATCAGTTTTGTGGCAATCCACAAGTTTGCAGCTGGGTAGGGTGTTAATAGGTCAGAAATTACTTAATGGAATCTGAAAGAAACTGTATTTTCAGCTAGAAATGTTTAATCCAAAATTCTATAGTAATTATGTTAATGTGTCATATTTATGTCATTTTGTAACCAATTGGTGCACATTACATATATTGTGGTTGAAATAAGTAGTACACCTGCTTTGCTTTCGGGAGGTCTCAGGTTCAAAATTTGGGCCAGGCATTGCTATTCTGAGTTTATATGTTTTCTCAGTTCCTACATCGAAGTTCTAGAGTAGTTCTCAGATAGGGGAATAACTGTATCAGCATTCTTCCAAATACATTATTCACTTGTAATCATGTCATTCAAAACCATGTAATCTGAGCTACTCAAGTACAGATACAGTTGTCCCAGTGCATCTTACACAGCATGTGGGTGTTTGAGGGTATTGCTCCACTCACTTGTGACCTCATCACTGATGGAGGTGAGTGGTCATCACTTATTGAATAGGAGGCTGGGTGGTCCTTAGTGGTGGTCTGGGCATTGTGTAGAAGAGAGAAATTATTTACCTGTACCAGGAATCAATCCATGAATCACTAACATTAGCCCTTTTCACTACCACTGTGTGTAAGATTCTTGCTTTTTGGTTGAATTCAAAATGCTCACCAGGGTGTAGCCTAGTCCCTGTATCAACTTTTCACCATCCTGGATCCTGAGCTCCTGAGAGTGTCTTTATATCAACCATACGTATATGATACAGTATCCATTTAGGCATTGTGTTGTTGATACGGCATCATTTGCTTTGAATTATGATTACATCTGTTCATGTATGTGAATATTGCTTCATTTGGGTACTTCGTTTTGAATTGTTTCACTGCAGACATGCAGGAATGAAAGGTGTGATTCATACAACATCTGCAAGCCATCAGATTTTCAATCATTTTTATCATAATTTGTAAAAAATTATCATCATCATGCCGAAAATCGTATTCTAACATTCTGTACCTTCTGTTTCAAACAGTTTTTAATATGATAAGAGAAATGGTTTATTAATTCATGCCCATGAGTGATACAATAATCATAATCGGCTAATGCAATTCAAATTTATATTGGACTGAAACTGTGTGAAATGTGGAAGCACATTCAGAATTCTCTTTGTACTTGCTATCAAAACTGGATAAACAAGATAAAAAAAAACTATAATACTGCCTGTTAAATACGGGTTGCGTTTTGGTATTCACATTGATGGAAGGAGGAAGTAACCGGCAACTGGAGGAGATTGGATAATGAGAAACTTCGTAATTTATGTTTATCAAATGTTACAGGTATGAAATTAAGGAGTGTACGATGGTGTGGAAAAGAAAGAAAAGTGCATATAAAATTTTTTAAAGGAAAATAAGAAGGGAGGAGATTATTTGGAGGACCTAGGTGTGGAGCAGAGGATAACATTAAAATGGATCTTAAGGAAGTAGAATAGGAGGGTGTGGCCTGAATTAATTTGGCTCAGAGCAGAGATCAGTGGTGGACTGTTGTAAACTAATAAAGTTGCTGCATTGACTATAGATACTGAGATACTCATATTCCATCTGTGACATCATTGTTCATGTATATACTGGAGTATTTGTTGCCACCACAATACTTGCCACCTATTTTAGTCTGGAAAACTAACTTGTTTTGCCTCACCCTGTTTCATAGTTAATGAATTGGATTGAAAAGTTATAGACTTTGAAATTATATGAATACATATGACACCAAAAAAAATGCTTATTTACAGGTGGAGTTGGCTTGTAACAATTATGTGATACTACTGGATTTAAAGTTCTATTTGTGTGTGAAGTCAACAGAATTTGACATTATTTTACTGCACTTTTAAAGAGAATCCGTGTTTAGTTACGCATGTTGTGACATTAAAAGATACGAAGAAATTAAGATTTTTTTGTCCTCAAACTGTAGTATGGCCTAAATCCTTGGCATTATATGTTTTGTTTTTGTTTCTTGATCATACACTGATACAGTTTTGTCCTACATGTTTGGATTTTCTTTTATGCCGTAATTACTCGTACGTAAGTAAGTATGTTGGTTTCAAGTAAAGTACTTAGCATTGCTTGCTTGGTACTGATTACCATTTCACCAGCATAAGTAAAGGCTGAAGGTTGTAAGTGTCAGAGCTATACCTACGTTCCTTCCTGTGTTTTCGTAGCATGGATGTGTGTGTACCTCATACAAACCAAAGTCCAGTTTTGATGACCTCGGGTACTAGTGTAGTTGCTGTTTATATTGTTGAAGTGACAGTGTTGGTGAAGAAATATGTTAATTTCCATGTTATGCATGAAAAAGTATATAATTTATGAAATGCGTAATTTAAGAAAATATTGACATACACTATGTGAATTGTGTTGAAACAGTGAACATTTGATTATTTATCTTGGAAAGGTAATGAAATGTATCTGTATATGCTTTCTTCTGTATTTTTTCAACACGTATGTACCTACTCAGTATTTCCCCCCCTTCATACTTAAAAATCTTGAACATTGGTCACCTGTGCAAAATGTATTACCTTTCTGAAAGCAGTTTGAAGTGAATATTAAGTTATGTTTAATATGGCAGTACTTTCACCTTGCATTACATGAACTGAAGTAGATACATTTCAGTGTAGTAATAATATGATTGTGTGAGTTATTTATTATTCACTGGAGCACGGTCACCCGGTGTTCGTGGTATGGATTTCTTTCGCAGGGAATTGGGGGTGGGTGGTGGGGGGGGATTGTTAAGTTCAGAATCATGATGGATCTGTGTAAGAATTAATTACCATATAGTAGAACCCCCTTCCATTGGTTATTCCATTTAACACAGGAAAATGAATAATCATTTAGGTCAGGCTGTCCTTTATCCAGAAAAGTGTATACTGAGGACCAGGCTTTGTCTTAACGTTGCATGAAGGTACAAAATATACAGCAGATTACCTTAGCTTCATGCTAGCTTATTTGTAATAGACTGTTCTGCAGTACTACCAGATAATTTCAGTGGTGTTCTCTTCCTTTTATGTGATTATTCTTGTATGTATGTACCTTGTAAGTTTTAGCTTCTGCCAGCTATCAGACAGTGCAGTATCAGAAGGAACTGCTGTCTTGTGTAATCCTTTGTACGAGGGCGAGTCAGATGAAAACCTTAAATATTTATATATAATCTTTATCGCACTTTTGAGGTTTTCATTTGACTCTCCTTTGTATAAATAAGATTACTGATTATGAAATTCTTCAGAATATATGCATATGTGCACCAAAAATCTGTAATTATCAATGAAAATGAAGGGTTTTAACTGACTTGTATATAAATACAGATCATGATATGAAGTACACGTGACATTTCATATATTCTTACATGTTAAATTTGAGTTGGTTGTTGTGAATAAAATTACAGTACATTTTGAGTAAAGGTGTGTTACCACATTTCACCCAGAACTGCCCTTTAGATTTGGCTTCCCATTGAATTCAGTAAATTTGGCACTCAAAGGGAGGTTCACTTTGTAATGAAGTTTTCCATTCAGTTTATTAAATATATAGTCACAAGTTGTTATGTATTCTTTTTATGTATTTTTTTTTATTTCCAAGTCGAATATTGGAAATGGAAGCTGCAGCGATTTCGGGGTATAAGCTTATCATTTATTTTTCCCATTTGAATGATTATGTGATCGTAGTAGTTTCCCCCCCC
>Ga0209755_10007440_pt1 | contig 11862 bp, 5 predicted proteins | sample TergutCo191P1_FD_187301 | JGI IMG/M metagenome (GOLD analysis project Ga0209755, IMG submission 187301) | Cornitermes sp. P1 segment gut microbial communities from Petit-Saut dam, French Guiana - Co191P1 (SPAdes) (version 2) | ecosystem: Host-associated > Arthropoda: Insects > Digestive system >...
AGGAGGAGGAAGAAGATGAAGGTGAAGAGGATGACATAAATGAGGAAAGTGAATCAGAAAATGGGAAAGTTGAAGAGGAAGACATAAGTGATTTGGAGAAAACAATACAAGAGATCCAAAATGTGAAACTGAACGATAGCCAGGAAATAAAAAACAAAACGGAAGGAGACTCAAGTTTGGTATGTTACTTGGAAGGATAACAAATCTGGTTAAAAGTATTTATTTATGAATATGTATTTATTTATTGTATATTTAGAAACACTGGCAGTATCTCAGGTTACTGTATATAGTGTTCACTGGCTGGATGATTGCGAAGGAATGAATTGAAATGTATTTCAGACAAAGCAGTCGTGACTCATTTTTGAGTTACAGTGCTAGTGTTTGTATGGAAGGGCTAAGGAAAACTATGCAAACCCTGTCAGGAAATTTTGTGTCCTACGTGAGATTTGAAATGGGCACTTCCTGAGTGCGTATGAGAAGTGGTGCCATTTGAGCCAAATTTTTTGGTATTTAAAATACTGGAAGGACAAATTGTATATATAATAGGTGCTGCCAGTGTAATTCAGTATTTTATAATTGATTTTGCTACATGACTCTATTTTGATTATAGTAGCAGTCAACGTTTACATAATGTATAAGAAAATCTTGAAGCCTTTGAACCCCGATGATTGGAATTTTACCCTTATGTGATCACCCCTTGCCATACCATTTTTTCAACCTTTCATGCCTGGTTCCAACAAATCAGGATGAGACAACGTTGTTGACAAATCTGCTTGGCCCACTCTCCTGCTGTTATGCATTTCCTTCTGAGCTTTGTTAGGCTCTGTCATGTATTGGGTAAGGTGGAAGGCTGTCATGGCTTATGGAATGAGACTCTGTTTTTATAGTTTAGTCTCTTCTGTGATTCCAAAAAGTGTAAGTTCTTGGAAACAAATGGGTGCTTTACATTGAAAATGGATTCCAGTGCTTGTGACAGTTTTATCAGTCCCATTTAATTACAAGCATACAGACTACTGTACTTATCTGTAACAAAGACTCCTATATTATGAATAAAGTCTGGGGAGATAATTTGGTGTAATTGTTTGAGCTTAATGTTTGTCATATAATTATGACAGTGACATAAAGGCATGTAATTTAGTGTAAAAATAACACTTCTTGAGATGAGACAGACTTAATGATCTTGTGGCCTCTTCCTTGGCTCGGTTGGATAGAGCTGTTCTGGACATGAATAAGATAAAAATCCCAGTGCTTATGATGGAAATCAAACCCCAGTGTTCCATTTCTTAGTCACATTACTGATCAAGCCTTTGTAATTGACATTTGTATTTTCAGTAACTTTTCTGTGTATAAAGAGCTAAGGAAAATAACTTGTGTTCTGAAATTTTGCTACATGGAGGTTTTTCTGTGTATGTGGATGGTTTGAATGAATAATGAAAAGAAGATCTCGTGTAATGTTGGTCATAGTTAACTTCTATTATAGTGCTGTGTTGTTTCCCATTCAGAATATAAATAGAGCTTCTAATGTTGTCGATGGCTTTTGGTGTTTGTGACTGAAATATTCTACATACACGTGGTTTTTGTTGGCTGTTCCACATTTTAAATTTCATTTTAATAAATTTTGCAAGATTTTTGAAACTTTAAACTTTAATTTAACTTAAAAGCATGCGGAAATTATATGCAATGTAATTATTTGAGTCTTGCAAGTTTGTTGCCATTGTACTGACTTTAATTAGTTACAATAACAGGTTTGTTTACATGATTGAATACTTCTTGACCATAATATGTTATGTCTTGTTTAGGTACATGTGTCACATGGTGTGAATGTACTTCTGTATGAAACAATGTACTTTGCTTTGTTTGTTAGGTGAGTGTGTCCGAGTTTCTTCAGCATCCAACACAGGAGCACTTCTTGGCCCTGGGGAATAATCGAGTTGAGCTTATCATGAAAGAAATAAAGGTGTGCTAAATTTTCTGTTTGTGATAATGTGTAGCTATACGTTTGTAAATTTAACCATTGTGGGGCATTTAAGTGATCTGCTGCTGCCATTGGAATAGCCTTTTAAATCGGCACTATGGCACGTGTGACTTGCTCTTTTTCGGTCAGTGTTGCTTTATGTGTGAATTTTTAAGGTAATGGTGCAGACATAACTACCATAGTTTGATTGGTATGTATTTCACGAATGAGAAGTGATTTTAGTATTTGATAGGATCTACACAAGGAAATTAGTACTGTATGTCAGGGAGAATAGGATAAGGTAGTTTTACTTCTATTAACACTGGCTAAATGGTATGCTGTTTTTAGAACTGTAGTGATGACTCGTATTTGGAGAAGCTGGTACCAACTCTAATGAAGGTGTCATCTTTGAGTGCAAGTAGCTTTGAAGTGACAAAACAGGCAGCACTTCTATGCAGTGATGCACTGTATAGGGAACTGTTCAGGTGGGCAGAGGAACAGCAACAGTCTTCTGTAGTCAACAACAGTTTACTAGTCCATTTGGGACTAATTAAGGTAATTTGAAATTATTCTGAATCCATGGAAAACCTATAAATAGAATAAGTATATTTTGATATGCAATTTGCATAATTCAATGTTGTGTTAAAATGGTTTACATTTCTATTTCTCATACATATCTTTTGTGCTATGATTTTCTCCTGCCCTTCTTCCAGATGGTCGTAGCCTAAATCAAGGCCACATTCCTGTAAGGATCTGTTTTAAATTCCCAGTTTCTCCTTGTCTCCGGCCTTTTCTATCTCATTTTGTTGTCCTTGTGATGTTCCTTAAATATTTCATGTCCATTGTATTTTACATTTTTTGTTTGAGAGTCCATACTTTGGTTATTTACTTTTATCTAAGCCTAACAAATGTCATATATGTGTATTTTGAGTACACTAGCATTTTAAGATAGGTGTTCACGTAACTGTATTTTGAACTTCTTACATCTTCTTATATGCACCCTTTCAGCACCAACTCCGAATACCCTAATAACAGTCTTTAAAAATCTGAATTTTCATGCCTGTTCAGGGATTGTAAGTGGAAGCTGTAATTGACTTTTTCTGCAGGCAATTCATTGCAGTAACAACTTGTTAAGAAAATATGGGTTGGAGGATGGAAGTCCTTGTTCAGTATGGGGCAGATAGTGTAAATGTGACAAAGCTTTGGGTAATTAACATGTAATGTTTTATCAAATTCCAGAGCTAAAAATAGTAGCTCTAGTTTCATTTTTAACCTTATAGTAAAAGATAAACTGTGAATAGTGGTTGGTTCTTGAATTGTATTTGGGACTTAAGTATAGATGGTCAAGAAGATGGATGTGACAGCTCACCTGATCACACTGAAGGCATCAGATTTTGACACGATAAAGAAGGTTTTTCTGTCTGATGCAAATTAATACTTTTTGTGCACTGTAGTAGAAAGAGTGACTGTGTCAGAGACCTTACTGCACAAGCCTGGGTTCAGTTACAGGATGGTCAATGTAATTTTTAATGGTGAATATAATAATTTGGGTGCAGGTTTTTTTCAAATGCTTTGATATTCTGCTATCAGTCTTAAATGGTTTTTGTTTTCTTTAAATAATTGTGCCAGTTGTTATATTTGAGTGATGTTTCTGAAGTGCTTTGTGAGTTACAGCCACTTGTGTGACAACTGACCCTCTTCATAAATGTCGGTATTTGTGTGGAAATTATTTCAGTAAATATGGTATTAAAGTATCAGAGGTCTACAGGGTGAAAATATTAACATATTTAAATACATTTTCAGAGTGAAGACAAGAAGATGAAATTGACATGGAATTTGGATGGTTGTATGGTTGCTCTGGAACAAACCATTAGAAAAGATTATTTTCCCCAGGGAACACGGGAAACATTGCAGCTTTTTCTGAGCAGGCAAGTAGTTGATGTGGAATCCAATACAATTTTGCCTCATGATTGATCGCGGTTTACTTCTTGATCATTCTGTACGTTCTGAGTACTTTTTGTAATGTTATGTCAGACATACAGCTGTGATTGCACATTTGTGTGAATTAAGAATTTGAATGAATTTTATTGAGCTTCGATTATTTCATTCTACGGTCCTGTACATGAACGTCACTTAAAATTTCAAAAGCGCAGAATATTGTCATATAATTTTAATCTTTTCAGACCAAGCCTGAGCATGGATGCTTTCCCTGCGACCAAACATAAATTAATGAATACTTTATATCAATTTTAAGTTCAGATCAAAGCTGCTGGAATTTTAAATAAGGTTATTCGAATTATGTTTGTTATGGCACATGTTGATAGCTTTGTTACATTGAAGTGTGTCCTGTGTGAAGAGTGTATCATAGTGGAATTCAAATCCCAAAATTAGATTTGTGTTAATTTACAAATTGAACAGGAGAGAGTTCTGGCATTCCATACACTGAACATATGTAGTTGATTCCACCAACACACCTTTTTAAATTACTCCATCTTCATGCCAGGTCCATTGTATAAATAAATATCTGGACAGAATTGTATCCTGCAAGGTCTAAAGAATTGTGTAATAAAGGGAACATTTTGCAACAAATAAAACAACAAACCATTATGGTGTAACTGCATGAACATTCTTAGTCTATTTTATGGAAAAATATTAATGTTCAACATCACACATTCCAGCTGCTGTACACGGTGCAAACATTAAAATATTGTCGTATGTTTGAGAAGCATGTGTAAAATTTATTTTTGTGAATTATAATGCACAGTTCCAGTAAAAGAGAATTCATTCATAATGTATGAATATTAGAACCAAGGTATGTCATTTAATGGCTACTGAAAAAATTTAGAGACACTGTCTGTGTAAAAGGCAGACTGTGTTTATCAAGGAGGGAATATAATAATTTTGTTTCTTTATAACTCACAGACATGAACTGATAAAAACAAACTACAAAGAGAATGTTAATTTAAATGTTTTTAATTCATGAATGGTGGCACGGTACCCACTAAGGTAAAGATTGTTGGCCTATTGTCAGGTGTTGAACAGGTTTGAATTGGTGACAGGGTGTTGGCACTGTAATTGGAAGACATAGTTGAAAAATCAAGACACATTATTTATAAGATTTGAGCAAGTGACACTATGGCCTATTTCAAGCACCGGAAGTGTCATAATGACAGAAGAAAAATGAGATTGAATTGGGTATTTCTTAGATAGAAGCCCAGAGAAATCTTGATGTGTTAAGCACACAATCTGACATCAGTGGAATCGGTTCACATAGTGGCAAGTTGTCTGAAATTCCAACCATATTAAGTAACTTGTTCAGGCTCACTAATCCTGTTAGTGGCACAAGATTTGTTGCTGCAGTTGTTGCTGTGACCCATGCATAATTGAATTGTTAACTCAAAGGTATTATTTTTAGTGATGAAGCATGGCTGAATTTAAGTGAGCAACTGCTTTGTCATGTATTTTGAAATGTGTTGATATGTGAAGCCTGCCTGCAAGTGGAGGGACATCACTTTGAACAGTTTTTTTCTTTCTTTTCTTGGTTATATTCCTTTAAAATTTAAGGCCAAGAGAAAGCAGTGTGATTTCTAATAATGCTAAGAAACACTCATAGCTTGCTGTTACTAGCAGAGAGAAATATTTGCAGTTTTTAGGCTGCTGTGCTGGGTTTTGCAAAGTAACTCCTGCTGTATCTTCCATCTTTATGATGCAACAAATGTAATTTTTTATATAAATGGAACTTTCCCTTATTTTTCCAAGAGTGTGCTTAAGTATTTCTATTGATAGCCCTCCAACTGGAAGCCAGGGTAGTGCAGTTGGTACAGTGACTAGCTGGTTTTCAAATCCTGGAGGGGCAAGAGATTTTCTATCTCCAATGACTGCCCAGACCAGGTATGAGGCCCACCCTGCTTCCTATTCAGTGGGTTGTTTTGTGGGGATAAAATGGCTGAGGCTTGAAGTTGACCATGAAATTAACCACTCACCTCCATTCGAATGTTGACATTAAGAATGAGTGTAGCTGTTTGTTCTTATCCTGTATTCTTTTGCATGGCATGGACAGGAATAACTTTACTGTTTTACCTTCACCAGCCCTCCAACCAAAAGAAGTTCATGAGCTCTGTTCTAGTCATTTCTGTTTCTTTGTATATTGGACCTGTTGCTGCACTGTGAATATTAAGTAGTGGACCTTGAAAGGCACAAAATGAAGGAGGTAACATTCTTAAATAAGTGTTAGCTGTACAGTAACTGCTTCCTGATAAGATTGCAAAGGTGAAACTGCATCTTCTTTGCAACTTTGTGTCAGCACATATCTTGAAGGTGTAAGTATGTATTAGATTTAATAGTGTGGACTAAATAGTATGTCACAGACACCTGGTATGTAACATGTGCTACAGTAGTATGAAAACAATTCACCATTGTGTCATTTCATAACAGCAAATAGCAATAATTTTATTTTCAATTTTAATTATTATGAACTGTCACTGAAGTAGATTTTGATCGATTCTGCTTTTTGGTCACCTTAAATGCAGTCACAGATAATGTTTGTGATCGACAAATGCCTGTGAGATGTAACTTGTAAGTGACTTATAATGATTTATAATTTGAGAAGTCAATGTAATTATCTATGTGTTGGCTGATTTTATTTATTTGAAATTTCTCAACTGAGCCCATTGAATGTATAATAGAAATTAAATGTTACCTTGATAAGTTATATACTAGTTAACTGAAACAGACAGGTCAGTGTATTGCATGGTAATGACTACATAGATGACCTGTACTACATCCCAATTTTGAGAAAACTGTTATTTATTGAAGATGTAACTGTGATTTGGCCAAGGGAGACTGTCTGTATTGCCAGTTTGCCTTCTGATTCCTTAAACCGTTTGAGATTCAGATGGGTATATGATGTATTTACCTCATGCAACAAGGTCTTCCTTGAGAAGCAGATGCTCATCTTGTGAAGAAATCCCTTGCCTTGTATCAAAGCTGTGTATTGTCGAGTCATTCAAACTCATTGTACACCCCCTTTTATTAAAATACATTTTAACATTTTCCTTATGTATGCATAGGTATCCCAAATGAATTCCTACAGATTTTCCAATAGAAATTTTCTTTGCACTTCTCATGTGCACCATGTATCACACATATCGTACCATTCTTATCCTCTCTGATTTGATCCTACAATAGCAGTGAAGAGTACAACTAATGAAGTTGCTTACCAGGTGATTCCTTCATCCCGCCTGACAGGTCCATATATTCTGTGTAGCACTTTACTCTCAAGCATTTCAGGGAGAGATACCAAATTTCATGGCCATATACGAGGCTTATTCAAAAAGTAAGTACCATTTTGCTGTACAAAAAAAATTGAGCAAGGTTTTGTATAAAATTTTATTGTTATCAGATTCTACATTCTTCAAACTATTTTTCCACATATTTGCCGCCATTATTGACACACTTATCATAGCGGGGCACAAGTTTTTGTACACCCTCCTCATAGAATGCTGCAGTCTGTGACGTTAGCCGCTACTGACAATGTCATAGATTAGAGTCCTTGAAATCTGAGGAAAGTGCAGGGACAGATCAGAAATTGTGAAACATCTGTCACACACTTTCGTTGACCTTACACACCAAATCATCATTCACCAAAGATGGATGCCCACTTTGCACCTTATCGTGCACATTCTGTCCTCCTTCATTGAACATCTGAACCCATTTCCTAACCATGCCATCACTCATTGCATTGTCACCATACACTTAATAGATCTGGTGATGAATCTCACTTGGTAGCACATTCCTAGCATTCAAAAAACGAATTACAGACTGTATTTCACAGTTGGCGGCCCCTTCAATTGTCTTAAACATGTTTAATGCACGGGAACAAACATAAACATAACACATTTCACGAAATGGCATCTGTGGCTTCTCAATTGATAGAGGAAGTCACTGCACATGTGCAAAGTGACAGTCTCGAGGATGCACGAGAGATACGCGCAGACGGTACTTACTTTCCGAATAACCTACGTAACAACAGGTAAGAATATTTGTGGGCCATAAACAAGTCAACTGAAAAAACACTAATTACCTTTGAAAGGAAGATATTAAGAAACATTTTTGGACCAGCAATAGAAGATTATCAATGGCAAATAAGAACAAATGTTGAACTTTAAAAACTGCAGCTTAATAAAGGTACCAATGTTGACATCCTTGTAGGATGTCAACATTGGTACCTTTTATTAAACTGCAACATGTTAGACGTATGGGACATCTACAGGGGATGGATGATGCAAGAAACACCAAGAAAATATGCCAAGTCAACTTGTACCAAAAGTGACATAAGGGCAGACACAAGGCTAGATGGAAAGATGTTGTACACAATGACATCAGAAAGATGGGAATTGTTAATTGGAGACAAGTAATGCAGGATAGGGATGGATAGAGGAGAGCACCTTAGGGAGGCACTTAACCTTTTTGGATAATGGAGCCACGGAAGAAGAAGATTATACTACGTTCTGAGTCTGATTTGTAACTGTGGAACTTGGGGTTTGGCCATACCATGATGTGGGTAACCTTTATGAAGGTGGGCAACAGGTTGTCTCTATATATTTTGGAAGGCCAGGAAAATGAAGCGGTATCCATTTTTTAATAATTTTTTTTTAAACTGTGTTTCCTTACCATTATTCAGGTGATAAAATTAAGCATGAGATGGGGGGGCATGTGGTATTATGGGGGAGTGGAGATGTGCATACAGGATTTTGGTGGGGTAAACTGGGGCAAAGAGATCACTTGGAAGACATAGATGTAGGTGGTAGGATAATACTAAAATGATCTTTAAGAAATAGAATGGGTGGGGGGCCATGGACTGGATTGATCTGACTCTGTATAGAGACAAGCAGTTGGCTTGTGTGAACATGATAATAAACCTTCTGGTTCCAATTCAATGCAGGGAATTTTTTGATTAGTTGAGGAACTGTTAGCTTCTCAAGAAGTGCTCTGCTTCATGGACTTAGTATATTCCCTTCTCATAGAAGTTCAGTTCTTATCCTCAGGTTTTCAAAGCCTGTGTCTAATGTATAGCTTGATCTTGGTGGTTGAACTGTGTTACGGCATAATAAACTGTTAGTGTTCACAAGGCCCTGCACTGATCTTTATTCTGAGCATCTTTCCATCCTACTGGATATTTGGTACTGAATTTAACCATTTAGAGTGCCATGGAAGCCCTCTGTATCATTTGCTGTAACCCTAACAAAACACTGCAATTAAAACAAATCATATGTATCCTGTGATTCTCAGTCACCCTAACAGTATGCATCTATTATTATGATACACTATCATCTGCGAGGTAGAAACTGAATTTTTGGCTGCATTTCCATATAGTTGTAAAAAACACCTAAGAGCTTCATCATGATTATCTCTGTCCACATATATCAGCTCAGCTTCTAATAGACAGATGTTCATAAAATTTTATGGTGGAGACCATACTAGAATCAGTTGAGCAAATCAAAATTTGGTTAAAAATGGAGAAAAATATGGGGCACTTTACATGAAGACCTACATATGTTTATATTGTTGACAGTAGTGTGAAATATGTTGATTGAAAACAGTGTAAAGGGAACCCATTTCTAATTTCCAGACAACAGTCGACACTTTCATATTGACAGTGGCATATGGCTCAACAATACAAAGGAAGGGAATGCATTGTAGTTTTCATGGCAACTCAATATTTTTATACTGTTAGTGTTACGTAGCTCAACAATTTACAGACCATATATCTCCATGGCAACAATGGTTGCATGAATGCACTACAGTGTTACATGTCACGTACTTTGCTTGTCTTGTTATACATAATTCAATGTGCATCCACCTTCAGGGGGTGGAGTCTGGCTGATGTTCTTTTTTATGGGTTTCCAGTTATACCATACAAATCCCAAGATAGTTCTGCAGTTTATGCCATGAGTGATTCTGCATTCTTTCTAATTAATTTATCAGTAATATGTTCATTCATTGTTATATGATCGGAGGTATTGAAACCATCCTTATATACACTTCCCAGATATTCAGGTTCCCTAGACCTACAATGGTGCAAGGAATTAAAAAGAAATTGTCTTTATAGTTGAGATACTGGGTTATTAACCTCCAAGATAGGAGATGAACAACCTCAATGACATAGGCGTGCAATTGAGGTTCGTCTGCTCAAGTAATTTCTACACAATAGATTTTATAGATGACAGAAATGCGCATATTTTGCAATGATGTTTGAATTTAGTGGTGTCTTTTGAACTGAGTGGTCTAGTAGCCTGAAAATAAACCTTTTTTGGGCTGGATACTTAGTTCAAATTTTGACCAGGGATTGGGTATTGGTGCCTTTTGTTCATTAAATAATAATAATGGAAACACACCTAAAGTGGTAATGACTCTTCACTTCCAATTTACCAATTACAGTTTCCATTCATCATGTGACGTGCCATTGATAAAATGTATCTTTTAATTGACCAGTGTCCTATGAAGTACCGTAAAAGGATGAAAACAAATTCCAATCACATAACTTGGATAATGCCACAATATATTGATTTATGCTGTGCTGTTACAGTTCCTTGTAAAATCTATTACCACCATATCCACCTAAAACTATAGCCCAGTTTTCAAACTGGTGGCACTAGACTAGATCCCTGTTGTCTGTCCTTCACTGCATAATGCATCTGTGAAATTCCACTGTTTTTCATGATCAAGTAAATTTGCATGGTACAAATTAGGAAAAACTAATAAGGTTACATAAAATACTGTGTCATGTCAGTTTCACACTGCATCTCCATTATGACACTGAACGATACAAATTGGGAAGATCAGTAGTTAATGACACATTGTTTTACATGAAAATTTATTTTTTACTTTAAATGTGAAATAAAGCCTTTTATGAACACTTGCTTAAGAGTTTTGCACAAGTAAATAAAATATATCACAGATTCTCCTGGAAAATGGAGTAACAATTACAGCCTTCATAGAGATGCAAGACATTCATAACTTAGTTACAAAATATAAAGATGTATGATTTAAATGGATTTTATTAGTAGTACACAATATCAATATTTTATTTAATTGTGAACAAAATAAACAATAAATTTTGTTTATATATAGATTTTCATTGTTCTTCTCACATTCTGTCGACACATGGGACATGTTCCATGATCTCTCTTTATTATGACTGAGCACTCTGTGCACATACAGAGGTGTCGACATGGTAATACAATGACACACTTGTTTCTATCCTGACACACAACACACAGCTTGCTTTCATGCTCCTGCTCCAGTTGGTGGAGCAAGTGCTGCCTTGTATCATTTGTTTTTCCTAGTTCAAATCTTGGAACAGAACGCAGACGCAAACTTAGTGCAGAAGAGAGTGAATCTTCATGTGTATGAAGGTTTATACTTTCAGATTCGTCACTTTCTGAAGATTCGACATGTTCTGGTTCTTCATTCTGATTAGTAAATATTGAGAGCAGAAGCATTTCCAAACTAGTCCATGCAGACAGTAATGCATATTTCATTTGAACACACAGACTTGCAAAGTAGTGCATTATATAGGTATGATACTTTATAGTAGCCCATAATATGCATGACCCCAGTATTAAACCAGCTTGTGCCTCAAAAGGTATATCACGCAAAAACCGAATTATTCCATATATAAGGCTCAAACTCCCTCTAAATGTACATTCTGCTACAGATATTATTTCTTCACAACTTCTCCCAATAAGAAAAACACACATGCTAATGATATACACAAATCCAAATGGAATAAGCTGCAATGCTAACCAGATGCTCGATCCAATCAATGTCACGAAGTTCTTCAAAACTTCCGGAATGTTTGCAATACAATGTGTTAGTTTAGTCACCCAGAGGCATGCAACATCCAC
>Ga0209755_10007441_pt1 | contig 11861 bp, 9 predicted proteins | sample TergutCo191P1_FD_187301 | JGI IMG/M metagenome (GOLD analysis project Ga0209755, IMG submission 187301) | Cornitermes sp. P1 segment gut microbial communities from Petit-Saut dam, French Guiana - Co191P1 (SPAdes) (version 2) | ecosystem: Host-associated > Arthropoda: Insects > Digestive system >...
AAGAACGAGCATTACGCGCGCGATAAATCAGGAACAGCGTTTTCAAATATCTTCAGGAATGACCGATGCTGATACAATTGTGTCTATTGGTCAGCAGCTTGGCGCGCGTTATGTGGTTGCCGGTAATATCACTTCCATAGGAAGAAGTAAATTATTAGTTATCTCGATCATGGATATAAGGAATTTACAACAGATAGCGGGAGATTATCAGACATATAACAGGATTGAAGAAATAAGAGGAAAATTGCCGGATATGGCGGCAAATATTATTCGGGCAACTCAGATTAATACATCCGAGCTTCCAAAACTGGCAATAGTGCCTGTCCAGCTGCAGGGAGGCGTTGAGCAGAGAGACGCGGATACTCTCGCGCAGCTGCTGGCTGTTCACATAATTCGCAGCGGAAAATATTCGGTATATCCCCGTACAAAAAGTTTGGAACAAGTTATGGAAGAACATAAAACCCAAATGAGAGGAGGTACTTCGGATAGGAATGTGGTCGGTGTCGGGTTTGGCGCGAATCCGGATTTAGTGCTTTCTGTTGTAGCAAGAAAACTTGGAACAAATAATATGTTTAACGCTGTAATTATAAATGTTAAAACCGGAACTCAGGTAACAGGACGTTCAGCGGATTATCGGGACATTAATGACGGAATGAGAGCAATGGTAGCATTGTCAAATGCTTTGACAAGCACTGAAGGAAAAGTTAAACAACCTGTTAATAATAAAAGTACTATCCGTACGGAAGGTGAATTGATTCATAATTGGATTTCACTTGAAGCATTAGGTTTTGGGTTAGGCACAAAATACGAATATAAGTTTAATCCGTATTTTTCTGTGGGTGGTAATTTTTATTTCAATTTCATGTCTATTCTTTTTCATATGTGGTCAGAATTTGCAATTGATGCGGCAGCGCGCTACTATCCATGGGGTAATTCATTCTATATCGGTTTGGGGTTAGGCTTTCATGGTTTTGAAACAGGATATTATGATGAATTTGATGACCGTGATGAATTTGTCTATTTCTATGAAAATGGCTTTGCTGTAACTCCAGGAATTGGATTTAAAATTGATTTAGGCAAATCCGGAGGATTTTTTCTTGACACTGGTTTAAGAGTACCTATAATATTTGCTAGTGAAGGTCCCAATTTTAATATTATTCCGTATCTCAGTTTAGGTTGGGCATTTTAGATATTTTATATGATTTTTTACATCTTAACCCTCAATATCCTACCGACAACCTGTATAAAATGCAATATATTGGTGGTATTATTGGAATGACACCCGATGTTGGTGCTAGTATTAGGGCATTGAATGTTACGACAGCGCAAATTGTAACTATGGTTAGAGAAACATTTGAGTAAATGTACGGGGGTATTGTTTAACAACTTGGTAAGGATATTAATAACGCCAGGCGGCGGAGGCGTATCAGCAAAGCTATGATGGCTGAGCGGGCGGGAATCGCTATTAACACGCTGACTAAAGTAGAAGAAAAAATCCCGGCACAAGCATGGCTGCATGGGTTTCAGTGCTTTTTGTTTTAGGTATGACAGAAAATCTTCGTGATATATGCGATCTAAAAAATGACGCAACAGGTATCATGCTTGAAGATGAAGATTTGCCGAAACGTATTCGTTACAAAAGGATGTAATATGAATGAAACAATCGAAGTATTTCTTTGGCCTGATAAAATAATAGAAACAGCTTTTTCTGTTCTTGATGAATTCAGAATTAAAAACGAAAAAGCGAAATCTATTTTAAATGATGTCCAAAAATCAGTTTCTGGGTGGCAGACAACAGCCCGTTTTCTGGGTATTCCTAAACAGGAAATAAGCAGCATGGAATCGGCGTTTCAGGTGAAATAATAAATCCTCACCCCCTCTCCTTAACAGCCAGCCGCGCAACAGCGCGCACTGCCCGCGCCGTATCGAAACTGATGCGGCACCTCTGTGCCATTTCAGAAGGCTGTGCCGCGGCGATATTTGCAAGCGACTCGTACGCTTTCATAATTGCCGCGGCTCTTTTTCTGCCAACCCCTTCGACCGACTCCAGTATAGGGAAGAACAGGTCTTTAGAGCGCAGCCGCTGGTTAAAACCGGTGGCGAACCTGTGGCACTCATCGCGGACATGCTGCAAAACTTTTAACGCCTCAGACTGCCTTGAAAGAACCAGAGGCTCTTTCGCTCCCGGCAGCCAAATCTCTTCTTCGCGTTTTGCAAGCCCTGCAATGTCGCAGTCCGCGCCCAGATCGTCTAACACACCCTTCGCCGCGTTCACCTGCCCGATACCGCCGTCAACAAGAATTAAATCGGGCAAATCTTTTCCTTCGCGGATAAGATGCGAATAACGTCTCCTTACAACTTCTCTCATCGCCGCGAAATCGTCGACAATGCCGACAACGGTTCGCAGTTTAAAATAACGGTAATTCTTCCTGTCGGGAACTCCGTTCTTGAACGAAATAAGAGAAGCGACAGGATGTTTCCCGTCAAGCTGCGCGATATCAAACCCTTCGATCCTTATGGGTTTAGTTTCCAAATTTAGAACCTGCATAAGCTCATCCAAAGCGGGACCCGCTCCTCTTTCCTTTAGCCGCTTACGCAAATCGTCTTTCGCGTTCATGTGCGCCATCGACATAATCGCTTCATGGTGTTTTTCGTTTGCTGTTAATAATACAGGTTCGCAGCCGAAACGATCTTTAAACCATGAATGGAGTAGGGAGTAGGGCGTAGGGAGTGGGGTGTAGGGAGCGTTATTCGAAAGATTTTCTTTATCCTTCTTATCTATCTCTGCTTTCTTATTTAACTCTTCGCTCTCTCGACTCCCGACTCCTGACTCCCGACTCCCTTCTTGTATATATATTCTTCCCGGCGGCGGTCTAGTTGATTCGTAATATGTTGTAATAAACATCTCAAGCGAATCTCGTTCGTCCGCGGCGGAGCGGGTGCGGTAGAGGTCGCGGCCTGTCATTTTTCCGCCGCGCATGGAAAAAACTGTGAAGGTAGTAAGGACTCCCTCCTGCGCCCAGGCGATGTAGTCTCTGTCTTCGGGGTTAAGGTCTTCTACGGAGCTGTCTTCGCCTGAGAGGTTTTCAATCGCTTTGATGGCGTTTCTGATTTGGGCGGCGTTTTCAAATTGAAGGGCTTTTGCCGCCTCGTGCATTTTGGCTGTCAGATCGAATATAAGCGAATCGGTTTCGCCTGACAGGAGTTTTTGTACGTGCTGCACATGAAAAGCATATTCTTCGGCGGTTATTTTTTTGCAGCATGGCGCCAGGCACCTTTTTATGTGGTAGTACATGCACGGACCGTCTTTTTTGATTTTTTTGCATTTGCGAAGAGGGAAAAGTTTGTCGATGGTGTCGAGCATTGCGTCAATGCCATGTGGATTGGGGAAGGGACCGTAATAAACGCTTCCGTCCTGAATTACGCGGCGCGTTCTGAAAATGCGGGGAAAATCCTCATGCGTTACGCGAATTACAGGGTATGTTTTTCCGTCTTTCAGATTGATGTTGTATTTGGGCGAGTGCTGTTTGATCAGTGTGTTTTCCAGCAGCAGCGCTTCGTATTCGTTTGCTACGATGATCGTTTCGATGCTTGCGGCATGACGCATCAAAGTGGCGGTTTTTATGTCTTTTCCACCGGAAAAGTACGATTTTACGCGGTTTTTAAGGGATTTTGCCTTGCCGACATAAATTATCGCGCCGTCTGCGTCCTTCATTATATAAACGCCCGGTTCGGCGGGGGTATCAAGGGTGGACATTTTCAGCTTTTCTATATTTTCCGAATTTTCCTGATTTTTCATATATTTTTTTGCCGATACTGATAATAGATTAATATGAAAAAAATATTATCAATCGTTTTTCTATTATACATTTTCCTGTTTGTTTACGGTAGTGTTTTCGGCATCGGAGAAAGAACTATTTCTATCGGCGGATCTTCAACATGGAAAAATATCGAAACAAGAGCGGGCATTATCGAAGCGGGAGATGTCCGCCCATATCCGGTTTTGCTTCTTTCTTCCTCGGCAAACTATTCCCCCGGCGTTTCTTCATCAAATGGTTATTTAGCCGCTGCCGGAGTGCATGGAAATTTTTCCGCATTGGCAGAAAGTTCTCTTGATATGTCTGTTTCTTTTGATGAGAGGGAATCGGGGCTTTTCAGAGATACTGCCGGAATGTACAGAGTCAGGTCTCCTTTTGGATCACAGAGGGTAGACCGCTCTATGGCAAGAAGCGGTTCGGGAGCGGCGCTGTTCGGCAGATCGGATGGCAATGTTACAATCGAAGTGCAAAGCCGCAACGCGCTTTTTGCTTCGGGTAAACGAATTGGGGATTTTTCAATTGAATTCTGGCTGTATCCATACAGTATGGAAAACGGCGAAAAAATATTTTCGTGGGCTTCTTCTATACCGGTAAATAAAAATACATTGATGCAGAGGATTCAATGTATTGCTTCGCGTAACAGGATCAATTGGTCGTTTGTCAATTTCTTCGCTGATCCAGGATTTGGGATGCCCGATAACTCGGCTTTTATTAATCTTGAATTAGCAGGTAACGCTCCTATTGTTCCGAAAACATGGAGCCATCATCTTATTCGTTTTGACTCTGTTACAGGAATGGTTGAATATCTTGTTAACGGTAAAAGCGAAGCGATTACCTATGCCACAAAAACCCGCCGCGAAAACAGCGAAGTTTTTACGCCCGTTACGGGAAACAACGGATCATTTTTGCTTGGCGAAAGCTACACAGGTTTGATGGATGAGTTAAAAATCCATAACGGTTGTATTGGACGCTCCTCGGTGCAGAAATATTATTCAGGCAGAATGGAAACCGCGCCAATCGATCTTGGAGACGATGCAAGCAGCGTTGTCAGGCTTGATATTACAGGCGGCAGAACCGGCGTTAACAGGAATTCTGTTATAAATGAATTCCGCGAAAACGGCAAATTCCGTTTTTCCGATGATACAGAGATTAATTTCTTTATCAGATACAGCAATAATCCGTGGCTCTTAACATCCAAATCATGGGATGTCTTTACGCCCGGCTCCGATATAAAAAACATTCAGGGACGTTTTGTGCAAATAGCGGCGGATTTTTACTCTTCCGCGGACGGAGAGACAAGCCCCTATCTTGAAAAAATAAACATTATCTATTTACCCGGCGAGCCCCCTTTGCCTCCGCGCAACGTAATCGCTGTTGCCGTTGACGGCGGTGTTCAGCTTCGCTGGCGGCACAGCCCGGATAGCAATACAGAAGGTTATCTTGTTTACTACAGCTCTGTCCGCGGCGAGCTCTTCGGAGAAGACGCCGCCTCAGGCCGCTCTCCGATTGATGTTGGAATGAACAACTCTGCTCTGATTGACGGATTGCAAAACGGCACTTTGTACTATTTCAAAGTAGCAGGCTACAACCGAATTGAAGGATCGTCAGCCAAATACCATGCCGGAGAATTTTCCGCGGAAGTTACGGCAAGACCGCTTAGACAGTGAGCAAAGAACAATTAACAAAGAACAAAGAGCGATGATTGAGTCTGTTCACAATACTTTGCGGACAGATTCTAATTATAAAAAATCACAGACTGCATAGCAGCTTTTATTCGATTACATTTTCAATATCATCAGGATTAAAGTACCATTCGAGATATTCGTTTAACGAACTTTCACTTCCCACCCATGATTCTTTTATAAACTCTACATAAATCTCGCCTATTTTACCGATGTCAGCGGCAGTTAAACGACTTTGCCGATAAGCCTCGCCCAGTCCATAATAAAAAGTACCATCCTTCCAAAGATAAAATTTTAAGTCAGTACCTTTAAAAATAGTGCCTGCAATTTTGTAATAACTATCAACTTGATTTTGGGTCTCAAATAGCGCCCTAAACACAACATAACCATTGTAAGTTCCATAATAATGGACTGCTAACAGCGGTGAGCTGCCATACCCTTGCCAATCTTTTTTAATTTGAGCTTCAATAGCCGCATCCAATTTAGGCAAACCATTCACGATTTCCTCCTCTCCATTTCCGGTTAAGGTAACCCGCGAGCTATCTTCGTTCTCTTTGCCATTACCCTGACAAACCGTCATTACTAATACCGCAAGCAACAGAATTGTAAGCCCTAAAATGAATGATTTTTTCATATTTTTACTCCTTAATATAATAATATACACACATTAATGTCTTTGTCAATTAATTAAATCTATAACTCCGACTTTAACAGCAGAATTGCCTAGCCCTGTCGTTATATCCCAAGCTTCAGGTGCTCTTATGCCTGCATTTCCGTGTAATCCCCATTGATGAGTGTAATAAGTTGGTGTCGGATTTGGTATCGCATCAAGATACAATACGTTATCAGGTTCCGCGAAAAGCACGTCTCCTCGCCGCTCCAGCTTTCTTATCGCATCAAGTACATTTTCAACGCTTTTCTCTTTTAATTCCAAATACAGAATTCTTCTGAACTCTTCAATGTTCATCAACATTGCATTTTCTTTATATTCCTTTAGTTCTTTCCAATCACCAGTTCTTTCTGCAATAGTTTGTTTTATGACTAGTTCTGTCATGCAAGCGGTGATATCTAAAACTTTATTTAAGCTCAGTTCTGAAAAATCTTCTGTAGTATAAGTTCTAAAACCGGATTTAGGATCTTCTTTCTGCAAAACAACTAACACAGAATTATCTGCAAAATTGTTCTCGGCTACTATGCTGCGATGCACAGTTCCGCTTGTTTCCTGTATATCATGCAGACATTGAGACAAACAAAAAATGGTTATGGGTAGCAAGAATATTATAACTATCGTTTTTATCTTTTTCATTTTACACATCCTATTGGTAGCTTAATGGAAGAAATTTCCTACTGATATGCAAACTGCTTATGTTTTCGATATCAGACTTTTTTACTTCGATCGTAACACAAGTTTGTCCTACAACATCCTGTATATCTAAAACAACATTGATTTCAATTAAAAATTCTTTTCCATTCTTACTAACATTAGAAATTTTTGTTTGTCTAATGGCATTGGGAGTTGTAAAAGAATGTAAAATTAGCGCATTATGGATAAAAAAATGCTCCGCATATTTTTCTTGTTCTGATGCAGACAATTTTTCTGTTATAGTTTTCCATTCGTCGAATGTTCTTACTATGATTACCGAATCAAATTCTGTAATTTCTGAAAAATATTCATCACGTCCATCAAAAATTGTTGAAAGGATTATATCTATCCCGATCCTTTCTTCAGCCATATCTTGTACCACTTTTTCAGATCCCGCCCCTGTACATGTGCAGAGAAATGCCCCCGCAATTAATGGCATTATAATAATGCTTAAAAAAATGTTACTCCGACTTTGTTTGTCTAACATACTAGCCCCCTTAAATTAAGATTAATCCACAGGCAGCCCTGCGTTCTAAACCTGAGTAAAATGTTTTTTTAACAATTATGAAAAAATTGAAGTGAAAAAGATGCCCTCAAAAAAGAAAATTAAAAACATCTTACCTTACATAATAATATACATATATTTATGTCTTTGTCAACAAATTAATGCAAAAGTTGTAAAAGAATAATGACGTTTTTGAATAATTAAATTATTTTACTTAACAAACGAGTAGTTAACAAATTTTATATGTGATAATTGAATATTATACATTCTTATACTATAATTAATATAGCTTAAATTTCTTTAGGGCAATTTTGTAAGGAGATATTTTTATGAAAAAGATATTTTTATTTTTCATTTTAGCCTGTCTGGCGGCTGGAATTGTGCTTGCGCAGGATTTTACGGTATTTACTGCGGAGGGGCGGGTTCAGAAGGGAACAGGTTACGAAAAAGAAGAGATCGTTTCCGGGGAAATTTTATCGGGAGATACAATTGTCAGCATCAGCGCAGGCGCGGTGCTTGTTTTGAAAGAAGGTGAGCGTACATTTACCATCAAACCGGGGTATATCGGAAGGATTGTAAGTTTTCCGCCGATCTTACGTGCAATTCGCAGAGGGTTAATAGTTGCTGATAACGCGGAAAATGATCCGTTACACAACGCGTTACGCGCGGGCGCCGCTGCTGCCGGTGAAGAAATAATCGAAGAAGATCCGCCGCTGGAAGTTCTGTACATTAGAGAGCCGCTTGAATATAGGGCGACGGATGAAGAAGGGCATGTCCGCGTCTTTAGAATTGAGCAAGACTTGAATGTCCGCGCCGCCAGAGATGCTCATGAAGCCGGGAAAAAATAAAAATAATCTAATATGCTTTCAATAAAATTTTGGGGAGTCAGAGGATCGACTCCGTGTCCCGGTCCTGACACTATAATATACGGCGGCAATACTTCCTGTATTGAGATACGAGCTGATGATAATATTTTTATTATTGATCTGGGAACAGGAGCCCGCTTGTTAGGTGACGAGCTAGCCGCTGATGCAAAGAGAAAAAATAAAAAAATCAAAGCGGAAATATTTATCACCCATACTCATTGGGATCATATAATGGGCTTCCCGATGTTTACGCCGGTTTATACAAAAGATACAGAGCTGAAAATAACCGGACCTGTTATTTCTGAAAATGAAAGTCTAAAAGATATTTTTGAAACGCAGTTGTCGCATAACTTCTGGCCTGTCAGGCTCAACGAGTTATCCGCGTCAATCGAATACAATCAGATAAAGGAAACTACGCTTTTTTATCCCGGCGGTCTTGAAGTTTCCAGTAAAATTTTAAATCATCCTATCACGTGCTTAGGATACCGTTTTAATTATCAGGGAAAATCAATTGCTGTTATTTTTGATCATGAGCCGTACAGCAGTCATGATGAAAATGAAAAAATAATAAATTTTATTAAAGACACAGATATATTGATTCACGACTCTCATTATACAAAGGAAGAATATCCCGCGCATATCGGCTGGGGTCATTCCACGCTTGATAACGCTCTGCAAAACGCGGCGGCATCAAGGGCAAAAACCTTAATCTTTTTTCATCACGAACCTTCTCATTCAGACAGCAAGCTGGAGCAGCTTGAAAAAGAGTACTCAAACAGAGAAGTAAAGTGCATCATGGCGCGTGAAGGGATGCTCCTTAATGTGGTTTAACGTTAATCGACAAGCGATAAAGAAAAAGATCACACGAAGACACAGAGGCACGGAGAGATTTGTGTGATTAGATAAATTTTCTTTGCTACTTGTTTTGGTTAAGTAAGCAATCTAAAATATTAATTTTAATTTAATCGAACTGCGATTAGATAAGAATGAAAGACAATACTACTAACCTAAGTGTTCCCTTTGTGCCTTCGCGCCTCTGTGTGAGCTTCTTCAAATCCCTTCAATTCCAAGTTTGTGAGCTATGGCTCTCATCTCATCCAGCGTCTTTTCGTTGACGGGGATTTGCCCGTTAATCCGCTGCGCCATTGTTTCGGCTTCTTTTTCGCCGTGGGTGTAGATGCGCTTTTGACCTTCGGCTTTTTTGCTGTCACGGAGTTCCTGTAAAAATTTTGAGAGGTTGTTTTTGATTGCGGTTTTGCCGCCGAAGATACCGTAGTCGATAGCCATAAAATAATGGCAGATGCCTGTGCTGCCGGGAATCCTGTTTACATGGTTTGATGTAAGCCCGCTTGAGATCACCGCAGTAAAAAGATCGACAATTACGCTGAAGCCGTATCCTTTGTGGCCGCCGTTAAGAGTGCCAAGGCCGCCTAATGGAGCAATGCCGCCGCCCCCTTTGGCGATGATGTTGTCTATGACGATGCCTGCGTCATTGCACGGATTGCCGTTTGCGTCGAGCGCCCAATTATCAGGCAGCGGTCTATCGTTCTTTCTGAAGACTTCCAGTGTGCCGCGTGGGACGACAGTTGTGCTGGCATCAAACGAAAAAGTAAAGGGAGAGGCGGGCATTGCAAGGGCGACTGCGTTGGTGCCGGTCATCGCTTCGGAGCCGAAGGTGGGTACGCAGATTGCTTCGGTGTTTGTCATAGAGACGCCGATTAGATCTTCATCGGCAGCCATGTTTGTGTAGTAGCCGGCAATTCCGTAATGATTGGAATTGCGTACCGTTACCATCCCGCAGCCTGTTGTTTTCGCTTTTTGGACAGCGAGTTTCATCGCTTCTGTGCCGGAAAGCTGACCCATCGCTTTGTTTGCTTCGATACACGCTGATATTCCCGTCTCATGTACGATTTGCGTTTTCGCCCGGACATCAACCTGCCCGGAAGAAATTTCGTCATGGTAGCGCACAAGCCTCTGCACCCCGTGAGACTCAATCCCGTATAAATCAGCTCTCAGTAAAACATCAGTAATAATTTTGCTTTCATCAACAGAAAACCCGTAAGCGGCAAACACCGCCTCGCAAAAAGAGCGCACCTTTTTTGTATCGATCTGTTTATACAACATCTTCTATCCTTCAACATAGCAGGAGCCAAATTCTTTTACCACGAACCACACGAAATTCTAGGATTCTACCACGAACAACACGAACCAATTCGAACCCTTACTTCGATATCTTTTCTTCTTCCTCTAAATTATCTTACTTTGAAGATAAATAATTAATGAAGAAGAAAAAAATATACCAAACGACAAGTTCGTGGGAGCTGTCTGAGAAGAATAAAAACCACGGAGGTCACGGAGGTCACGGAGTTTTTTGTACGAAAACCATCTTTTCTCCGTGAAACTCTGTGGTTAAATTCTTACTTATTGGACACCCCCAGTGTTAGTGTGGTTCGTGGTAAAATTTCTCTCCCTCTTCATCTTCTTCCCTCTTAACTCAAAAATCTCGAAGCTCAATCATTACTCCCAAACAACACATTCGTTTCGTACTAAAAAAAATCAGAGTCAAAAACAAATCCATCAAATCAAAGTGAGCACTCCGTGAAACTCCGTGGTTAAATTCTTTCTCTTTCTTCTTTGTTCTCTGTTCTTTGCTCTCCGTGTGGTTCGTGGTAGAATCCTAGAATTTCGTTTTGGTTCGTGGTTAAAATTTTTGCACCCCCGATTTACTTCTCAATTTCCTTTTTCAGCTCCTCGACCTTGTCCGTTTTTTCCCAGGGGAATTCCGATCTGCCGAAGTGGCCGTAGGCGGCTGTTTTAAGATATATCGGTCTTCTGAGATCGAGGGTTTTGATGATGCCCGCCGGTGTTAAATCAAAAACTTTTGAAATTGCTTTTTCGATTTTTTCTTCGGGGACTTTGGCTGTGCCGAATGTTTCGACCATAACTGAAACGGGGAAGGGAACTCCTATCGCGTAGGCGAGCTGGATTTCGCAGCGGTCTGCTAATTTCGCGGCGACAATGTTTTTCGCGACATAACGCGCGGCGTAAGCTGCGGAGCGGTCGACTTTTGTCGGGTCTTTGCCGGAGAAAGCGCCGCCGCCGTGGCGTCCCATTCCGCCATAAGTGTCGACGATTATTTTGCGTCCTGTCAGCCCTGTGTCTCCGAAGGGACCGCCGATCGCGAAATTTCCTGTGGGGTTGATAAAAAATTTGGTTTTAGCGTCTGTCAATCCTGTAGGATCAAGAATTGGTTTGATGATCTTTTCGATGACAGTCGTTTCTATTTCTTTGTATGCAATTCCCGGATCATGCTGATGTGAAACTACAACCGCGTCAATTCGGATGGGTTTGTGTCCTTCATATTCAATTGTTACCTGGCTTTTTGAATCGGGGCGAAGCCATTTTATAGCGCCGCTCTTTCGGAGTTTAGAAGCGTTAATCAGTATTTTATGGGCAAGCATTATCGGCATCGGCATAAGCTCTTTTGTTTCGTTGCAAGCGAAACCGAACATCATTCCCTGATCGCCCGCGCCCTGCTGGCCTTTGAATTTTTTAAGACCGGTGCCGGAAACGCCCTGAGAGATGTCGGGCGACTGACCGTGGATCATGTCGAGGACAGCCATTGAA
>Ga0209755_10007442_pt1 | contig 11860 bp, 10 predicted proteins | sample TergutCo191P1_FD_187301 | JGI IMG/M metagenome (GOLD analysis project Ga0209755, IMG submission 187301) | Cornitermes sp. P1 segment gut microbial communities from Petit-Saut dam, French Guiana - Co191P1 (SPAdes) (version 2) | ecosystem: Host-associated > Arthropoda: Insects > Digestive system...
TCACGTTGCCCACTATATAGGAAAGACCGTCCTTCGCCCGGATCGCCTCGCGGGCCATGTTCGCCTGAATCACCGAGTTTATCTCGCCGGCGTTGTACACAAGGCCGATTACCTGCGCCTCCGGCAACAGGCGTGTAATAAGGTCGATTTGCAGCGCGACCGGCGTAAGGTCGGACACGCCGGTAACGTTTCTGCCGGGCCGCTCGTTGGACTCAACCAGATCCGCCCCCTCCGGGCTTGTCACGGCGGTGATTACGATGGGGATGGTTTCGGTTTCGCGGCTCATAATCTGGGATGCCCCGGTGGCAATGGTAAGAACCAAGTCCGGCCTGGCCGCCACGAGCCTTGCCGCCATCAGGGCGCCGCTGGCCGCGTCGCGCTGGGGGTTGTACACGACGAATTCCGTGTTCCCGTCCTCGCCTTCTACAAAGCCCAGCTCCGCCAAGCGGTTTATAAACCCTTCCCGCGACGCATCCAAGGCCGCATGGGAGAAATACTGCAAAATGCCGATCAGGTATATGTCGTCATCCCGCTCCTGCGGACAGCTGGTCAGCGAAATCATAATCATGGCACCCACCAGTGCCAATGTTTTGCTTTTCATCCTAAAACCCTCCTGTGGTTTGGTGTTTTACACCAAAAAACTACGACTTTTAGTGTAGCATACCGAAACGAAAATGTCATCTCCCCGCATTGCCTTTGTCAACGATCTGCCAGCATTTCTGTTTTGAGGCAATGCGTCGTATTGACGGCAACCGAAATACAAGATACGCTTAAATCTTGCTGCATATGCTTCATGATCTTTATGCATGCAAGAAGTAGGTGTTCGTAATGACTTTAAACGGAGCGGGAATAATTATCGAGGAACTGGTGGCACAGGGCGTTGACACCGTGTTCGGGTATCCTGGCGGCTTTGTCATCCACATATACGACGAGCTGCACAAAAACGCCCACCGGATAAGCCACGTCCTTACCGCCCACGAGCAAGGCGCGGCCCACGCCGCCGACGGGTACACCAGGGTTTCCGGGCGTTCCGGCGTGGTAATCGCGACAAGCGGCCCCGGAGCGACGAACCTGGTGACCGGCATAGCCAACGCCTACCTGGATTCCGTGCCGGTGGTGTTTATAACTGGCAACGTCCCGGTACCCATGCTGGGCAGGGACGCTTTCCAGGAGATCGACATCGCAAGCGTCACACTTCCCATCGTAAAGCACAACTATGTCGTAAAGGACATAAAAGACCTTCAGTACACCCTGAAAGAGGCGTTTTTGATAGCCCAGTCCGGCAGGAAAGGCCCGGTCCTTGTCGATATACCCAGAAGCGTCCAGATAGACACCTACGAATACGACCCTAACCTAAAGGTGTTGGTCCCGACCCTGCCGAAAAAGACCCGAAACGTCGCGACCCTGGACGACGCGCTGGCGGCAATCGCGAAAAGCGAAAGGCCCTACATATACTGCGGCGGCGGTGTTACAGCGTCCAACACCGGGGCCAGGGTGCTGGAGCTTTCCAAGAAGCTTGGCGCGCCGGTGGGCCTTAGCATGATGGGAATCGGCACGATACCGGACAGTTACGAGTTTAACCTGGGCATGTGCGGGATGCACGGCAGGTACGCATCCACCGTGGCCCAGTCCGAGGCCGACCTTGTAATCGCCCTTGGCGTGCGTTTTTCCGACCGCGCCACCGGCAACACAAAGGAATACTCGAAAAGCTGCACGGTAATACACGTCGATATCGACGCGGCGGAGATCGGGAAGAACGTCGGGCCGCAGATCAGCCTGTGCGGGGATCTTGCCCAGGTGCTTCCCATGCTGCTTGGTGGGGTCGCCGCGAAACTGGAAGGCCCGTGGCAGGCCAGGGTGCGCGAACTGAAATCCATGGGGAAGGTCACCTCGGACGAAGGTTTTACGCCCTGGAAGGTCATAAACTGCGTGAATTCCCATTTCGACGATGACACGGCGGTTGCCACGGACGTTGGGCAGCACCAGATGTGGGCGGCCCAGCACTACAGGTTCGAGAACCCCCGCAGGTTCATAACATCCGGTGGGCTTGGGGCGATGGGCTTCGGCATGGGAGCGGCAATCGGTGCATGTATGGCCAACGGGCGAAAGCGGACGATCCTTTTCACCAGTGAGGGCAGCTTTGGGATGAACCTTAACGAGCTTGCCACGGCGGTTACGCAGAAGCTTCCCATTTTAATCGTGCTTTTGAACAACGGCGTTTTGGGGATGGTTAGGCAATGGCAGACGCTGTTTTTCGGGGAGCGGCATTCGCAGACCACGCTGGAGCGCAGGACGGACTTTCCCGCGCTTGCCCGGGCTTTCGGGGCGCAGGGTTTTTCGGCGAACAGTCTTGAGGAACTGGATGCAGCCATGAAAACCATCGCCGCGGGCGAGGGGCCTTGCCTTATCGACTGTAGGATCGACAGGGACGAAAAGGTCTTCCCGATGATTCCGCCCGGGGGTTCGGCGAGGGATATTATCACGAAGTAGGGCGTGTTGCATCACGGACGCTAGCCGTAATGTAAATAAAGTGTTCTACTATTAGTGTTCGATGGTTTTACGGAGTACGATACTTAAGCTGACACGCTATGCCGCAAAGGGCGTTCCCGGCGAGACAGTACAAAGCGCACGATTCCTTGCTGGACAGGGCATGGAGGGGGATTTTCACGCCACCGGCGGGGAGCGGCAGCTAAGTCTTCTTTCCCAAGAGGGAATGGGTACCCACAAGGGGCTTTGTTTCGGCAGATATAAAGAGAACATTCTTTTCGATGCTGCATTGTCTTCTGCCCTTATTCCTGGAACCAGGCTAACGGTAGGCGAGGCCATTCTGGAAATAAGCGTAGGCGACAAGCGGTGTTTCGAACAATGCCCCCTACATGGACAAGGGCGTTATTGCGGAACAAAGTCTTTTGCAAAGGTTGTCCAGGGTGGTGTTATTCGAACGGGAGATTATGCGGAAGTGGAAAAGGCTAACGATAATGGCTTTACGCATTTTGACGAAGGTGGCAACGCCGTAATGGTGGATGTTTCCGCCAAGGAAACAAGCGTTCGTCATGCCTTGGCAAAGGGTGCGATTACCGTAAGTGCCAGGACTTTGGTGGCGATACGGGGCGGAACCGCCAAGAAGGGGGATGTTCTGGGCGTGGCCCGTATCGCGGGAATCTGCGCCGTCAAACGTACCTCGGATTTAATTCCCTTGTGCCATCCGCTGGTTTTCGATACCTGCAAAATCGATTTTACCGTTGACGAAAAAAACATGCAAATAGAGGCAAGCTGCACCGTCAAACTTTCTGGCAAGACGGGTGCGGAAATGGAAGCACTTACAGGGGTTTCGGTGGCACTGCTTACCGTTTACGACATGTGCAAGGCCATTGACAAAAATATGGTGATCGGCAATATTCGTCTTTGCGAAAAATCAGGCGGCAAATCTTGTCAGCGATTTTAACTGACCAATTCGGCAGGGTAATCAACTATCTGCGTCTCTCGGTTACCGACCGTTGCAATCTGCGTTGCCTGTACTGTATGCCATACGAAGGTGTCGATAGAATCACGCACGATGAGGTGATGCGATTCGAGGAACTTATACGGATATGCCGCATCCTTGCCAGCATGGGAATCGGCACCGTCAGGGTAACCGGAGGGGAACCGCTGGTGCGCAAGAGTGTGGCAAATCTTGTCGGGGAACTTAAAAACATCGATGGGATTAGGCGGGTAACCATGACCAGCAATGGTGTGTTGCTGGGAAAACATCTTGAAACCTTGGTCGCCGCTGGGCTGGATGCGATAAATATTAGCCTTGACACATTGGACGAGAAAAAATTTCGCTATCTTACCAAGGGGGGGGGGATAGCTGATATTCTTCCCACCATAGACAGGGCCTTGGGGTTTGGGCTGGGGGTAAAGATAAACTGCGTACCAATGCGTGGGTTCAACGAAAAAGATATCGTGCGACTTGCGGCACTGGCACGGGACAAAAACATTGCGGTACGGTTTATCGAACTTATGCCATTGGGTGCCGCCGCCGAGATGCAGCCTCTCCCTATAGGCGAAGTTGTTGCCTTGATTGAAAAAAAATTTGGCCCTTTGTCTGCCGCCCCTTCGACGACTTTATCGGCACAAGCAGGGAGCGGGCCAGCGGTTTATCACAATCTGCCTGGTTTTGTAGGACAGATCGGCATTATCGGTGCGCTGAGTCGGGATTTCTGCGAGAACTGCAATCGTCTGCGACTTACTGTGGCGGGTATTCTGAAACCATGCCTTTCGAGTGATCTGGGGATCGACCTTCGTCGCCTTGTAAGGGACAACGCTTGCGAGGATGAAATCAGGGGGGCGGTTCGGGGGCTTGTTGCGAAAAAACCGGCGGGGCATAGTTTCGGTGGGCTGATCTCGGGAGCGTCTGCTTCCACGAAACAGGATCATCGAAACAAAGAAATGTTTCGCATTGGAGGCTAAACATGGGAACAGTACGGGCGGTATGCGTTAGTGACGAAAAAGGCACGGCAAAGCAAGACGTGGGCAGAGCGGAGCTTGTCGAGCAACATGGGCTAAAGGGCGACGCACATGCGGGGAGCGGCCCGCGACAGGTCAGTCTGTTGTCGTTACAGAAAATCGAGGCATTTCGGGCGACGGGTGCCAAGGTCGAATACGGCGATTTCGGGGAGAATATCGTAGTCGATGGAATTGATTTTGCAAGCCTGCCAATTGGAACCAAGCTTCGCTGTGGCAAAGTGTTAATGGAAATGACACAAATAGGAAAAGAATGTCATAATCGTTGCGCTATTTTTCACCGTATGGGTGATTGCATTATGCCCCGTGAGGGAGTCTTTGCGGTTGTGTTGAGTGGCGGTACGATACAAGCGGGTGATGAAATACATATATCGTACCGTGTCGCAATCATCACGGTAAGTGACAAAGGTTCCAGGGGGGAAAGAAAGGATGCAAGCGGGAAACTTGTCGGGGAAATTATGGAAGCCAACGGGTACACCGTGGAAAGCTATGCGATACTTCCCGACGAACAGCCCCTGTTGGAAAAAGAGCTTAGTCGGCTCTGCGATGAAGGACTGGCAGATCTTATCCTGACCACCGGGGGAACCGGGTTTTCACCCAGAGATCGCACCCCAGAGGCAACGATGGCGGTAGCGGAACGGCTGGTGCCGGGGATCCCGGAGGCAATGCGGAGCATGGGCGTAACCAAGCGGGCCATGTTGAGCCGCGCTGTCGCCGCAATCCGGGGAAAGACCCTTATCGTAAACCTGCCCGGCAGCCCCAAAGCCGTGCGGGAAAACCTTGAATTCATCGTTTCGGAACTTGGACACGGTCTGGATATACTGACTGGCAATGCCAGGGAATGCGGGACAAAATGATCTATTTGGACAATGCGGCCACTTCTTGGCCCAAGCCCGAAAGCGTTTATAGAATCGCCGACCAGGTGTTGCGGGAGGAAGCCGGTAACCCAGGAAGATCGGGCCATGCCCTTTCCCTGGTCGCTCGTCGCCGTATCGAGGATACCAGGCTGCTTCTTGCGAAACTTTTTAACATTCCCAAACCCGAGCGCATCATCTTTACCCTTAACACCACCGATGCCCTTAATCTGGCGATCAAGGGATTGATGCTAAAAGAATTTTTGGCAGGAAGGGGGTCTCATGTCGTTACTAGCTCCATGGAACATAACTCGGTGATAAGGCCGCTTGGGGTAATGCAAAGATATGGCGTGGGGTGTACCAAGGTTGCGGTTTGCCCAGTAAACGGTGTCGATCCTAATGATGTCAAAATCACTATCGATAAAAAAACAAAGCTTGTAGTGTGGAATCATGTTTCGAACGTTTGCGGTACCGTGAATTCTATCGCGGAAATCGGGGCCATTTGCCGTGAAAGAAATATCCCATTTCTTGTCGATGCCGCGCAATCCGCAGGAACCATGCCCATAGACGTGCAGGCGATGGGTATTGGCCTTTTGGCTTTTCCGGGGCATAAGGGCCTTTTCGGGCCGCAGGGAACTGGGGGGCTGTACATCGCGGAGGACCTTGTTCCCCTGCCCCTGCGGGAAGGCGGAACAGGCAGCCACTCCGAGGATTCGGCTCAGCCGCAGGACTTGCCCGACCGTTACGAAAGCGGCACGATGAATGTCGCTGGAATTGCCGCTTTGGGGGAGGGGGTGCGTTTTCTTCTGGGGCAGGGGCTGGAAAATGTCAAAAACCATGTGACAAAACTGGCAAATCGCCTTATTAATGGCCTTCCGGGACTTAAATTTCACGGTCCTTCTGTGGGCCATGGTGTTGTTTCGGTAAGTTTCGACAACATTGCACCAGCGGAGGCGGCACTCGTTCTGGAAAACACTTTCGGCATAGCGGTTCGCCCTGGCCTGCACTGTGCCCCCGACGCACACCGAACACTGGGAACGCTGGATTCTGGCGGAACGGTCAGGATAGGAATCGGGTACCTAAACACAGAGGACGACATAGACAAATGTGTCGAGGCCCTGGCCGCCATTGCAAAAGGTTGACGGCCCCACAAGGAGATGGCAAATGAAAGCATGGTGGAAGGGTCGTGTCGCATACCAAATCTACCCCCGCAGTTTTCAGGATTCCAACAACGATGGCATAGGCGACATTCCAGGGATCATTTCCCGTCTGGACGAAATCAGGGATCTTGGCGTGGGCATCATCTGGCTTTCCCCGGTGTACAAATCCCCAGACGCGGACAACGGTTATGACATAAGCGATTATCGCGAGATTAACCCCAAATTCGGGACGATGGCGGACATGGAAAGGCTTTTCGCCGAGGCCGCGAAAAGGGACATACGGATCATCATGGATCTGGTGATCAACCATACCTCGGACGAACACGAATGGTTCCGCAAAAGTCGCGACCCCGCAAGCCCTTACCGCGATTACTATATCTGGCGGCCCCCACGGAACGGGAACGGCGGTAGGTTGGCGCCCAATAACTGGAGGAGTTTCTTTATGGGAGACGCTTGGGAGTACGATGAGCAAAGCGGCGAATTCTATCTGCATCTTTTCGACAAGAAACAGCCCGACCTGAACTATAAAAACCCAAAAGTTATCGAAGAGGTAAAAGACGTTCTGCGCTTTTGGCTGGACAAGGGGGCGGCTGGCTTCCGTTGCGATGTTATCAATATTCTTTACAAGACAAGCCTTGCGGATGGCAAAAGAACCCTGGCCGTGCAGGGCATCGAGCATTACAAATCACAGGAAGGCAACCATGCCGTGCTGCGGGAGTTGCGTCGCGATGTGCTTGACAAATACGATTGCTTTACCGTGGGCGAAACCGTCATGGTCGATCTTGACGAGGCGAAACTTCTCTGCGACGAAAGCCGCAGGGAACTTGACATGCTTTTTTATTTTGACCACCTAGAGGTTGATCGCCGCATCGCCCAGTACATTCCCAAAAAATTCCGCGCCAGAAAACTACTAGAGGTAATGACAAAATGGCAGCGGGGTCTGGACTGGAACGCCCTGTATCTGGAGAACCATGATCAGCCCAGAATCGTTTCCCACTTTGGCGCGGCGGAAAGCCCCACCGGTATTCATTGGCGACAAAGCGCGAAAATGCTCGCCCTGTTCGAGCTGACACTTCGAGGCACTCCCTTTATTTACCAGGGACAGGAAATTGGCATGACCAACTTCGATTTTAAAAGCCTTGACGACCTTGACGATGTGCTCAGCCACGGTCTTAATAAGCTTATGAAAAAAATGTGCGTTCCAGGTTTTCTGCGCTGGAAGTGGCTCAAGGCAAGCTCGCGGGACAACGCTCGTACCCCCATGCAGTGGGACGCAAGCGAGAACGCCGGGTTCAGCGGGGCAAGGCCCTGGCTTGGCGTTAATGGCAATTACAAGTATATCAATTATGCTGCGCAAAAAGGCGATCCCGATTCGGTTTTGAATTTCTATAAAAACATTATCGCCCTGCGGAAAAAAACCGAGTGCCTTATCTATGGGGAATTCCTCCCCCTTTACGCCGACAATCGTATCATGATTTATCGGCGCAAGCTTGGAGATGAATCGTATACCATCGCGCTTAACTTTTCCTTTCGTAGCGTGAAGCTGCCAAAAAAGGCGGCGGACTTTTTGGGTAACGCGGTGATTGTTTCAACGTCGGGTCGCCAAGGGATGGAAGGCCGCCTATTACCTTGGGAAGGGGTTTTGTTGAAAGAGAGGTAGCGGCTGTTGTTTTTTCCTGTGGACATATTCAAATGGTCAGGGTGTTTGATATTGGGAAAGTCTTGCGAGCCATTTAAGGCATTGATGAACCTTTTTCTTTACCCGAATATTTCATGAAACGTGATGAAGGGAAATTCCGTGAACAATGACGAAGCCACTGGGGATGAAAAGTGCCCAAAAAATAGAAAAGGCAAGCATCGGAAAGGCCGAAAAATGGCTTGTTGACGCGGCTAAGAATGTAGGGCTCGACATAGATGGTTTTGATCACGAGATAACAAATGAATTCATAAACCATGTAATGAAAAGGCACAGCAACGAAACGACCGAAAAGGGAAGCGGACAGGTCGTGGTAAAAAAGGACGATTTTGACAAAATCCCTGCTTTATTTCGAAGAAGTTTTGGGTGGCAAGAGAAAAAACGCTTCGCGGCGTAACGATGTTCAAAAGGAAAGAGGAAATTAACGAAAGAAATATAACTGCGATTGTAACAATGAACGGAAAAACAAACCTCTTGGGGGCAAAGATTGTCATTGGCAGGGGAGGCCATTCCCCCATTGATGCCGATAAGACTATCGACATGACGGCAGCCACTTCCGCCCAATCCGCTGACAATTCGGACAACAGCCAGCACCCGAAGGTACCCGCCAGTTAATCAAAATATCGTCTGTTTTCAGGGATTTTTCATGGGACGCATTGCCTCAAGTAAAATCAAACCCTAGGGAGGCCATGCCTCACGTGAAAAAACAAACCATGGGAATGGCAGACAATACCGGCATCCCAAGCTGCCGGAGCATAACCCATGGAGTTGACATTGAAAGAACGAAGAAAGCTGACGCGGGTAACCGCCGGCAAGTACCGAAAAGTCGGGAAGCTGGAAAAGGCCGCGATACTGGACACCTTCGTCGAGCAGACCGGGTACGAACGGAAATACTCAATCCACCTGCTCGCCAACGAGGGCAGGTGCCACACGGACGGGAAGGCAAAGCTTAAGACCACCCACGCGGGCGGCAGGAAACGGGTCTACGAAAAGACCTACGGCGACGATGTCTTGGACGCGCTGGTCCCCATCTGGGAAGCGTTCAGCCGTCAGTGCGGGAAGCTGCTTGCGCCGTTCATAAGAGCGAACATCGACGCCATCGCGGGGGAACCAAGGTTCGCTGTGTCGAACGGGGTCCGCGAGAAGCTGGGGAGGATAAGCGCCGCCACCATCGACCGCCTCCTGCGCAAGGAAAAGGCCAAGGCCCGCGTCAAAGGGACCGAAGCCGGCCAAATCCCACATCAAGGCCCTCATTCTGGTCATGACCCATTTCCAGTGCGCGTCGCAGGGTTCCGGACTTTGGCAGATAGACCACGGACGGAGGTAATCCCTCGGGCGAATTCTGCTATACCCTGACCGTCACGGAAGTCGCCCACTGTTGGAGGGTCCATTACCCGTTACGAAACAAGGCGTTCAGGTGGGTTTACGAGGCCCTGAACCGCGCCCTCGCCGCGCTGCCCGTTCCCGTCCGCATCCTCCACGCCGACAACGGCAGCGAGTTCATCAACCACGCGCTCAAGCTGTGGTGCGACTCCAAGGGGGACAAGGAGCCGTTCGAACAGGAAAAACGACAACTGCTTCGTGGAGCAGAAGAACTTCGCCTCGGTCAGGAAAATCGTCGGCTACGCGCGTTTCTCGGACGACAGGGGGCTGGCCGCCCTGGGCGCGGTGTACTCGCGTTATGACAATCTTCTTAACTATTTCTATCCCTGCCAGAAACTGCTTGAGAAGGAGCGGGTCGGTTCCAGGGTCAGGAAGGTTTACGACAAACCGCGGACCCCGTTCGACAGGATCGTCTCGGACGGCGAGGTGCCCGGGGAGTTGCGGGACAAACTTGTCGCGAAAAAGGCGGCGGTAAATCTTGTGGCCGAGATGGAGGCCATGCAGAAGGCCATTGACAAACTTCCGTCCTTGGCCGATCCTGTCCCTGAGTTCGTCCCGAAAAGGGGGCTCAAACCTTTGCTTTTCGGTTCGTATGGTTTGATTTTTTGACTTGAGGCATTGGCTCCTTGGGTTTGATTTTTACTTGAGGCAATACGGAGAGGCACGGGGACGGCAATAGGCGCAACGGTGACAGACATCGAATTCCCCCGCGTTTCTGGCCCCTTGCTATTTCCACCTACTCATGGCATAATTTTACGGCAGTCTGGTCATCTTTCAAATGGTAACGGAGAATGTTGCCGTACCTAGGGGGTAATCCGATGAAAAAGAAAAAAATCGTGGCGCTCGCCATCGTGCTGACGGTGATAACGACGATGACAACAGTGGCTGTCGCGGGCCTAAGGCCCACGCCGCCCTTGGGGGAAAACTTCCCCCCCGCGCCAAGGACGAATCTGCCTGGACTGCAATTACCCGATGGGATCGTTTCCGCCATTTTCGTGGAACCCACGGACGGCACCGACGACGGCGTGGCCAGGTTGGTTTCGTCCATGCGGGCGCACGGGCTTTACTTCCATAGAACCGGGGACGCACCGCAGGGGCTTATCGCATCGAACGACGTAGTGCTTCTGCAAATCAACGCGCAGTGGGCGGAACGCGGGGGCACGAACACGGATCTAATCGCGCGGGTGACGGAGGCGATACTCGCGCATCCCGAGGGGTTCACTGGCGAGGTTATCGTGGCGGACAATGGACAGGCGCAGCACGGGACCGACGGGCGGGGCGGAAGCCTGGACTGGGCGCGGTCGAATTCGGCGTGTCGCGGCCAATCGACGCTTGACGTAGTCAACGGGTTTCAGGCGCGGGGCTATCGCGTAACCGGTTCCCTGTGGGATAACTTTACCGCCGTTCGGGTAAGGGAGTTCAGCGAGGGCGATTACACTGACGGGTTCGTCGTGGAGGATTACAGGCGCGGCACGGGTCTTGAGCTTACGTATCCCAAATTCACGACGGAGTTCGGCACGCATGTCAGCTTTAGGTACGGCATATGGAACGGTGACGGTTTCGACACCGAAAGGCTCAGGGTTATAAACCTGCCTGTCCTGAAGTCGCACAGGCTGTTCGGGCAGACCGGCGCGGTGAAGGGTTACATGGGCGTGGTGTCCGACCGCCTGACGCGGATACACGCCCTTGTTCCGGCGGGACGCGCCCATTTCAGTGTCGGCACCGGTGGGATGGGTACGCAGATGGCGTATACCCGTATGCCGATTCTGAACATCATGGACATGATCTGGATAGCCCCCGACGGCGGGCCCGCCGCGCCCTACAATGCGGCGGTCGCGACGAATATGATCGCCGCCTCGCTTGACCCGGTCGCGTTGGATGTCTGGACCACGAATCATGTGCTGATACCCGAGGCGCAAAGACTGCGTGGGCGGCGGATTGCCTCGATGGATCCAGCTGGAACGGAACCGGGGACCTTCGGACACTGGTTGCGGCTTTCGCTGAACGAAATGCTCGCCGCCGGATTTAATTTTACCATGGACGAAAACGAGATGCTTGTTGTCTTAGGGGAATAGGCCTTAGCCTTTATGACGACAACATAAACGGCGCGGCGGGGATGCCGGCCAGGACGCCAACCCTGGCCGGTAACCGCGAAAACCCGCCTAGTAGTAGTATTCCTCGGCTTCTTCAGCTTCCTCGGCCTGGACAACCGAATCCGGATCCAGGGAAGGACCGCTTACCCGCCTGGACAGCACTGGAAC
>Ga0209755_10007443_pt1 | contig 11860 bp, 9 predicted proteins | sample TergutCo191P1_FD_187301 | JGI IMG/M metagenome (GOLD analysis project Ga0209755, IMG submission 187301) | Cornitermes sp. P1 segment gut microbial communities from Petit-Saut dam, French Guiana - Co191P1 (SPAdes) (version 2) | ecosystem: Host-associated > Arthropoda: Insects > Digestive system >...
GCTATGGTAATTTATGTAGCTCCGATACCTGCACTAGGTGGCGATATAACATTTATCGCAGTTATTACACTAGCCTCAATAGCGTTTGTGTTCGGCATAACGTTTGTACTCCCTATCGGTGGCGGCGACATGCCTGTTGTAATCTCTCTGCTCAACAGCTTAACCGGTATAGCTGTTGTAATGGCAGGATTTATCATTGAAAACACAATGCTTATAGTCACAGGTGCTCTGGTCGGAGCGTCGGGTGTCATACTCACACTCATCATGTGTAAAGCTATGAACCGCAGTTTGGGCAATCTACTCTTCAGCGGATTCGGTGCCACAGATACCCAAAGCAGTAAAGGGCCCGGCGCAGAACCTAAGTCAATCTCAGTTGAAGATGCATATCTCATACTCGAAGCGGCGCAGTCTGTTGTGTTCATTCCCGGTTACGGCATGGCAGTTGCACAGGCACAGCACGTAGTGCGTGAGCTTGCAGGAAGGCTTGAAGAGAACGGTGCTGAAGTCAGTCACTGTGTACACCCCGTAGCGGGACGTATGCCCGGACACATGAATGTTTTGCTTGCAGAAGCGGATATCCCCTACGAACAACTTAAAACAATGGAAGAGATGAACCCCGCCATGCCGATGCAGGATGTGGCAATAGTCATAGGCGCAAACGACGTAGTAAATCCAGCCGCAGAAACGGACGAAAGCTCCCCAATATACGGTATGCCAATCATCAAAGCGCATGAAGCGAGAACAGTTTTTGTCCTAAAACGAGGCAAAGGCAGAGGTTTCTCGGGCATAGAAAACGAACTTTTCTCCATGCCGAACACATTGATGATTTACGGCGATGCAAAAGGAACAATATCATCACTGGCGAGCGAGTTTACTGCTGAGTAAATAGGTAGGCATTGATGACAATTAAAGAAATTGCAAAACTTGCAGGCGTATCTCCTTCTACGGTTTCAAAGATAATCAACCGGAAAGATGAAAGTATCAGCGAAGATACAAGAAACCATGTACTGGATATTGTGGAGAAATATAATTATTCGCCCATTGCAAAAGCACTGGAGCGGGCATCTGTTAACACGCGCCTTGTTGGCGTTGTAGCTCCGAACACGGCGGATAGTTATTTTGCAAAGATTATCCACTCCTTGGAAAGGGCGTTCTCCAAAAGAGGATATAGCCTTATAGTTTGCAACACCGACGGGGACTGCACAACGGAAATAGAGGCACTCAGCCTGCTTAAAGCGAGGCATGTTGAGTGCCTGGTGGTTTTGTGTGAAAAGGCAAGCCCGGAACTTGAAACAAACATTATAGACTGCGACATTCCCTATATTGCGGTTAATCCCGGGGAAGATATGTCGTATAGTGCAGCGGTTGCACTAAATTACAAGCAAGCCATCAGTTCACTGATGCAAATATTTTTCAGCAATAACCATGATAAAGTCGCCCTTGTGATACAGTCGGAAGGCAGATGTTTTAAGTCTTATTATAGAGACGAGCTTGAAAAAAGCGGGCAGGTGTTTGACGACAGCATGGTTTTTGAGATGCATGGCGACAATTCAAACAGCTTTGAAATTTTGGACACAGTGCTAAAAACCGGCTATAGAGCAATTTTGGCAGATAGCATGAAAGTTGCAAATGCGCTCTACACAGACAGCTATATGAGACATATGCTTGTGGGGAGCGACTTTTCAATGGTTGCTTTCGACGATCAGGGCTGTGCAGAGACATTGTCGCCGAAATTGACATGTGCAAAGCCCGATTTCGGTGAAATGGCGAATGCCATAGCATCCGCTGCACTGTCCATCACTGAAGGAAAAGTCCCATCCGAATGTCTGCACATAGTGGATGCCGTCCTGTACCAAGGAAACAGCGTTTCAGAAAATACCAATAAGCAAAGACCGCATATTGCGGTAATCGGCACAATAAATATGGATGTGATGCTGGAGGTTCCCCACTTGCCAAATGCAGGGGAAACGCTTATTATTACGGAGAAAACAATCCTTCCGGGCGGAAAGGGAGCCAATCAGGCAGTGGGTGCGGCTAAATTGGGAGCTGAAGTCAGCATGATTGGAAGGCTGGGGAACGACTTATACGGCAAAGAACTTTTTCACAATCTGCACAGCGCAAATATCAATATTACGGGTGTTGATTTTGATAATCAATATCAAACGGGGCGAGCCTATATATATGTTACGGACTATGCAGACTATTCAATCGGCGTTCATGCCGGAGCAAATGATGGTTTAGATTGTAAGCAGATAGATAAATATACAGATATAATTAGGCAGACATCGTACTGTTTGGTTCAAACGGAAATACCAATGGGCACCGTTGAATATCTGGGGGAGATTTGCGCAAAAAACAATATAAACATGATCTTGAAGCCATCGCCGGCTAAAACTTTATCTGACGAACTACTAAAAAATATTTATATGTTGGTGCCAAATGAAGTGGAGATAAGCAATTTAGTTCCCGGCCCACAAAGCTTAGAGGATAAAGTGAAGATATTGTTGGATAGAGGGACTCCCCGAGTAGTCTTGACGTTGGGTGAAAAAGGTTGTTACTATGCGGATAAACAAAAAAAGCAATATTTTAAGCCAATGAACGTTGAAGTTGTTGACACTGCGGGAGCAAGTGATGCATTCATCAGTGCGCTTGCAGTGTATCTGGCCGAGGGCATAAATATGGAGCGCGCAATTGATTATGCGAATATTGCTGCCGGTATAAGCATATCTCGAATTGGCGTCCAGTCCGCTCTGGCCGACCGCAATACGATTGAAGCGAAGTATAAACAAAAGGAAAAGGGTTTAGAGTAGTATCTTTAAAATACTGAAACTGAGTCTGTGGTAGAACTCATTAATTAAGAAAGCAAACATCTCGTCAAAATCCACAATTGCAAAAACTGATTTTTGTGAATTTTGTAGAAAGTGTGTGCTTTTTTTATTTTTGTGTTGACAGATGTGTGAAAGGGAAGTAGAATCATTGCAAGAAAATAGTTTACGAAACGAGTTTCCCAAGGAGGAATGATCCATTTGAAGAGAACCATGGATAAAATTGTTGTAGTTGGCAGCTCAAACGTTGATACTGTGATTCGCGTTCCGCATATTCCTGCAGCCGGAGAAACTTTAATGGCGAGAGGCGTTGATGCTTACTTTGGCGGCAAGGGCGCAAACCAGGCGACGGCAATTGCCAGGCTGGATGGTGATGTTACGTTTCTTGCCTGCGTGGGTGACGATGATTTTGGGCGAACAATGCTACAAAACCTAAACGATTCAGGAGTTATAACTGACTCAGTTGTGCAGTTGAAAGACACCTTGTCCGGTGCTGCATATATCTATGTTTCTGATTCGGGTGAAAACAACATAGTTGTAAACGCAGGTGCAAATAGTTGTTTAACGAAAGAAATTGTAAAAGAATATCGGACGGCAATCGAGAGTGCATCCTACTGCATAATTCAACTTGAGATTCCTTTAGATACCCTCTACTACGTTGCAGAGCTTTGTCAAAGCACGGGCGTAAAACTGATTTTAAATCCCGCCCCCGCACACTCTCTTGATTTTGAAAAGCTAAAAAACAGTTGGATGATTATTCCAAATGAAGGTGAGCTAAACTCGCTGGTTCCGGATAGTGGAGACATAGAGGATAAGGCGCGGAAACTACTTAATAAAGGTTTTGAACATGTTTTGGTGACGCTCGGTTCACAAGGTTGTCTGCTTGTAAACTCAGACGGGGAGAAACGATACCCTGCGTATACTGCACCATCGGTTGTGGATACCACTGCGGCAGGAGACTCATTTATTGGTGCTTTGGCTGTTTCGCTTTCTAAAGGGCAAAGCATTGAAAAGTCGATTGATTTTGCCGCAAAAGCTGCCGCAATTACAGTGAGCCGTCTGGGTGCCCAACCATCGCTGCCGAAACTCAGAGAAGTTGAAACTGCACGCCTCACTACCTAAGCCGTGCCCTGCAAATTGTTTTCAACGCGCAGAAATGCGATTGAAAAAATATTTTTTTGAAGGAGAAAAATGTTATGAAGAAGATTAGACTTTGTGTTTCTGTCGTCATGCTGGCGCTACTGTTTTTGCTGGTAGCCTGTACACCTGACGCTGATACGCCGGCACCTCCTGCGAACGACGGTGCCACCGCAGCTGACCCTACACCCGCGCCGGACACTGATGATGGAGTTGCCGCCGAAGGCGAACCGATAAGGGTTGCGATGGTACTCTCCGGGTATTTGGGAGATTTATCTTTCAATGATTCTGCACACGTGGGAATACTGAGGGCACAGCAGGAACTTGGAATTGAGTTTACAATACTTGAATCCGGAAATCCTGCCGACTGGGAGACAAACTTTGTCGCCGTCGCCTCAGCAGACTATGATCTTGTACTTGCGGTTTCAACCCAGTTTCAGGACATTGTAGAGACTCATGCGCCCAACTTCCCGGATATGAATATTGCGATGATTGACGGTGTGGCAGGTGGAAACAATCCAAATGTTGTTTCAGCTATATTTGCGCAAAACGAAGGTTCGTTCCTAGCAGGTGCCGCTGCTGCACTGTGGACCACTCGCACAGAAATCCCCGGAGTAAATGAGGAAAATATAATTGGCTGGGTAGGCGGTATGGATATCCCTGTCCTCTCTGATTTCTTCATGGGCTTTGAACAAGGGGCAAGATACATCGACCCTGATATACAAGTTCTTCAGTCATTTGCGGGCTCGTTTACCGACCCACTTACAGGCAAAGAACTGACACTTGCACAATTCGACCTCGGTGCGGACATTGTCATGAATGTCGCGTCGGGAACGGGTGTTGGAATTCTTGAAGCAGCAGTGGAAGCAGGACGCTTCGCAATAGGCGTGGATTCGGATCAGGATCATGAAGCGCCCGGCAATGTCCTCACTTCAATGCTCAAGCGTGTGGATGTTGCAACTTTCTTAATAATAGAATCCGTTGTAAATAATACGTTTGTAGGCGACTATGTCCTATATCTCGACATTAGCAACGGTGGTGTGAGCCTCACCGACATGTCTGTGATGAGAGAACATCTTGGGGACCTCTTCCCGATGGACATACTTGAAGAAATTCAAGCTTTGGAAGCACGAGTTTTGTCGGGAGAGATTGTCGTACAGAACTATCCGGGATTTGGACGCCCATAATACTTAATTGACTTGACAGGGTTTGGGTTCCGCGTTGATGGGTGCCAAACCCTGTCTACCAAAATAACACATGTGGGAGCAACTGCTTTATGGATAATCTAGTTATAGAAATGAACGGCATCTATAAATCATTCGGTGATGTCAATGCCGTTGTTGATGGAAAGTTCGATTTATTTCACGGAGAAATCCATGCACTAATCGGCGAAAACGGGGCAGGAAAATCAACCCTGATGAACTTGCTCTACGGGATGCATAAATTAGACAAAGGTAAAATAAAAATACGCGGGGAAACAATTGCGCATCTTGAGCCAAAAAAAGCGATTGAACGTGGTGTCGGATTTGTCCATCAGGAGTTTATGCTGGTAAAAGAACTCACTGTGTTGGAAAACATTATTTTGGGCTTTGAGCCTAAGCGTGGCGCCATCATTGATTTTGCGGAAGCACGGTCAAAAGTCAACCGGTATATAGACGATTACCACATGGATGTGCAAATCACTAAGCGGATAGACCAAATTTCGGTTGGTGAAGCGCAACGTGTTGAAATAATTAAAACCCTATACCGTGGTGCCAATATTCTTATTTTGGACGAACCGACAGCCGTACTTACGCCGCAAGAGGCGTCAAGGCTTTTTGAAATACTAAATACCCTCAAGGCGCAGGGCACATCTATAGTATTTATATCTCATAAACTCGATGAAGTCATGGAACTTTCAGACCGTATATCGGTTATGAGACAGGGCAAATATGTCGCGACAGTTAATAAAGCGGAAACCGACAAATCAGAACTGGCGCGGATGATGGTTGGCCGCGAAGTTTTTCTGGATGTCGAGCGGACGAAACGCGAAACGACGGAAACCCTGCTTTCTGTTGACGACGTATGGGTGTCAGGTGAAAAAGAGCTGTCAAAAATAAGGGGCGTAAGCCTCGAAGTCAGAGCCGGTGAAATAGTTGGAATAGCCGGAATTGACGGAAATGGGCAAAGTGAACTGATTGAAGCGGTTACAGGACTCAGGCGGGTCGAAAAGGGGAAAATCCTTTTTAACGATGTGGATATCACGAACCTTTCGCCGCTAAAAATAAGAGAAAAAGGCTTGTCGCACATCCCGGAAGACCGCAATAGGCGCGGTCTAAACCGCGAGATGGACATTATAGAGAATATGTCCGCCATAAAAATTAGACGCTCCCCCTTGTCAAAATACGGTATATTGGCGAAAGATAAAATGCGCGAAATGACTGAGGAACTTATCAAAAAGTTTGATGTCCGCCCGCCCAATCCGCAAAATTTGGCATCAGCGCTTTCCGGCGGTAATGCGCAAAAAGTGGTGGTAGCCAGAGAAGTGGATGCGGACGGGAAATTGCTGGTCACAGCCCAGCCATCTCGGGGCGTCGATATAGGTGCTATAGAATTTATCCAGAGTGTCCTCAATGAGGAAAAAAATAAAGGCAAAGGGATTTTGCTCGTCTCCGCAGACTTAGAAGAAGTGCTGCGGCTTTCAGATCGAATTTACGTCATGTACGAGGGGCGTATTACAGGAAGTATGTCCGCAGAGGAGGCCACACGGGAAAAAGTGGGACTGCTGATGATGGGCAGAAGTGAGGAAGTGCAGGAAGCGTCATGAAAAAATATATCAACATACTTATTACAATAGGCGCATCAATGTTTCTGGGCAGTCTGCTGATTCTTGCTATGGGACACAATCCTTTGGAAGCATACACCGAACTGTTTAGGGGTGCATTTGTCGGCAATATAAGCTTTGGGACAACTTTGGCGAGGTTTGTGCCTGTACTTCTCACGGCTTTCGCATTCGTGGTTTCGGCAAAAGTCGGGGTGTTCAACGTGGGCGTTGAGGGCCAGATGTACTTAGGTGCAATTGCCGCAGCTTGGGTGGGTTTCACTTTTTCCGGTCTTTTCGGCCCGATACATATGCTCCTATGTTTTGTTGTGGCAGCATTTGTAGGGATGATATGGGCTTACATACCCGGCATTCTCAAGGTTAAGTGGGGTGTAAATGAAATCTGTGTTACAATAATGCTCAATTATATAGCGGTGCTTCTCACATCATGGTTGGCAACCGGGCCTTTCAGTGCAAGGGTGGGAATTCCACGGACACACTCCGTGTCGGAAAATGTCCTTCTGACGAAGATAATGCCACCCAGCGTCGCAAACACGGGAATATTTATTGCAATCGCCATAGTAATTGTGATGTTGTTTATTTTTTACAGAACAACTCTGGGGTATCAGTTAAAGACAGTTGGGCTTAACCCCGACCATGCGCAGTACATCGGAATAGACCCAAAACGGACAGTCATCAAGGCAATGCTTATCAGCGGCGCCATCGGCGGTATCACCGGAGCTATTGAAGTGCTCGGGGTTTTTAGGCATTTTCTGGATAATTTTTCTGATAATATAGCCTTTAACGGGATGCTTGTCGCACTGCTTGTAAAAAATGACCCGAAGATGGTGCCATTTATGGCGTTTTTCCTTGCGATTTTGCAATCGGGAGCATTGGGCATGGAGCGAAACTCCGGCGTTCCAAGGTCTGTTATTGACGTAGTAATAGCAATTTTTATAGTCTTTGCATGTGCTGAGATTTTCTCTCAGTTGCAGAAAAGGCGAAGTCTCAAAAACGCAATAGCTATTGAGGGGGAGGTGGCATAAATGCTTGAACAAATTTTCGGATTGCCCCTGATATACGCAACAATCAGGGCTTCAACCCCAATATTGTTTGCCGCTATGGCGGCACTTATCACACAGCAGGCAAACATCATAAACATAGGCACAGAGGGGATAATGCTCACAAGCGCTTTTATAGCCGTGCTTGTCAGCTATCTGACAGGGAGTTGGGTGCTGGCGATAATAGCGGCGGTTATTGCCGGAGTGCTTATGGCTCTAATTATGGCGGTCGCACACCTAAGGTTCGGTGCGGACATAACAGCAATAGGCATCGCAATAAACCTTCTGGCACTTGCCATCACAAGGTTTATGCTCCGTGAATTTCTGGGTGTGGCGGGAACGTTCACAAGCCCCAACATAGTCGGAATCCCGAGGATAAATCTGCCGTTCATTACACCCGGGAGTGCGTTCGACCAAGTTTTCAACAATTGGTCAGTTATGGAGGTTTTGGGGATAATCCTCGTGTTTGTATTATGGTTTATCCTTTTCAGGTCGGTCTGGGGTCTGAGGTTACGTGCGGTGGGACGTTTCCCAACTGCTGCTGAATCGGCGGGAATACACTGCAACGCAATGAAATATCAAGTTATGGTCATATCCGGCGTACTTGGAGGTTTGGCAGGGGCGCATCTCGGTATTGGTTTAGTACAACTGTTTGTTGAGAACATGACAAACGGACGAGGGTTTATGGGTGTCGCCGCAATGTTCTTTGGAGGGGCAAATCCGATTTTTGCATGGCTGGGAACCCTGCTGTTTGGTTTTACGGACTCGGTCGGAGCCAGGCTTCAGGCACTGGGAATGCCGTCTCAATTTGTGCTAATGCTTCCATACTTGTTTACCATAGTGGTACTTACCGTGTCGCTGTGGCGCAAATATGCGAGAAATACCAAAGCGCTCAGCTCTCTAAGCGTACCGTCCAAATTCGGAAAATGAGGAATATTGTTTAAACAGAGAAAGGGAAGGTAGAAAAATGGAAAGACGTAAAATCATATTGGACTGTGACCCCGGTCACGATGATGCGGTGGCAATAATGATGGCTGCCAAACACCCGAAGATTGACCTTTTAGGTGTTTCAGCCGTTGCAGGCAATCAAACGCTGGAAAAAACCACCCGCAATGCACTCAATGTGTGTCAACACTTAGGGCTGGATGTACCTGTTTATGCGGGAATGAGCCTTCCGATGGTTCGGCAGCAGATAATCGCCGACGACATACACGGAGAAACAGGACTGGACGGCCCTGAATTTGAGCCGCTGAAGAAAAAAACCGAAGAGAAACACGCTGTTGACTTCATAATCGAAACTGTTATGCAAAGCAACGACGACATAACAATAGTCCTGGTCGGACCGCTTTCAAACCTCGCAATGGCGATGAGACTGGAGCCAAAAATCGTGCCGAAAATTCAGGAAATCGTCATAATGGGCGGAGGATATCAGCTTGGCAATGTAACGCCTTCTGCCGAATTTAATATTCTGGCGGACGCAGAAGCTGCATATGTGGTGTTTACATCGGGTGTGCCTGTAGTTATGATGGGACTTGATATAACAAATCAGGTGCAGTGTGTCCCCAAAACTGTGGAGAGAATGGACAAGATAGGCAACAAAGCGTCCAAACTTTTCGCGGATATGATGGGGTTTGTCATGAAAACCCAAAATCAAGTGTTTGGGCTTGAGGGTTCTCCTCTACACGACCCGACATGCATAGCTTGGCTGATAGACCCGTCTTGCATTGAACTTATGGAGATGCACACCGAAATTGAACTTCGCAGCGAGAAGTGCTACGGGCGCACAATATGCGACTATTTCAAAGTTACGGGCAACAAACCCAACTCAAAGGTTGCCGTGGCAATAGACTATGACAAGTTTTGGAATATAGTTGAGGAATGTCTGAAGCTGTACAACTGAGCGGAGGGAATAGATGTTTGACATTTTAAGAGAGACCCTTGACAAAAATCGCGACAAATACATAGGTTATTTGACGGATCTTGTGATGATTGACACAAGCGATATCGGGCATGGTATTGACGGTGGAAAAGAAAAAGCCGGCCAAGACTACATGATAGAGCTGTTTAAACAAATGGGGGCGGCACGGGTGGAAACAGACCAACTCACTGAAGATACCATCCAAAAGTCAATAAAACTCCATGCAGAAGGCAATCCCGGACATAACTACGAAGACCGGTACAATGTCTATGCGACTTTTGCCGGGAAAAGTAACAAATCTTTGATGTTCAACGGGCATATTGATATTATGCCACCTACAAATTTGGACTTGTGGCACCATCCTCCGTTTTCTGCAATTGTGGAGGATGGAAAGGTGTTTGGTGCGGGATGCTGTGACATGAAGGCCGGGCTTATGGCATCGGTTATGGCTGTGAAACTGTTTCAGGATGCGGGTGTTGAGTTGCCGGTTGATGTAGTTATCACGTCGGTCGTTGATGAGGAAGGCGGAGGAAATGGCTCGATAGCGGCAGCTATGTATGGGGAAAAAGCTGATGGTGTCGTCGTCTGCGAGCCGACCAACTACGAGCTTATTGTGGCAAACATGGGTTTTGTATTCTTTGAGGTGGATGTCAAAGGTCTTGCGATTCATTCGGCATCAAAACAATTGGGTGTAAATGCAATAGAAAAAGCAGTCAAAATCATGGCTGCAATACAGGAACTTGAGCATAAATGGCTTCTAACTTATAAACACCATCTGCTGCCTCCGCCCAGCTCCAATGTAGGGGTTATAGAGGGCGGGAGTGCTGGTTCCACTACTGCTGACAGGTGCAGTTTTAAAACCTGTGTACATTATCTCCCCGGGCAGATGACCCATGACCGGGTTGTAAGTGAATATACCGAGGTGATAACGCGCTGTTGTGAAGGTGATGCATGGCTCCGTGAAAACAAGCCGGAGATTTCAATCTATCAGGCTGGAGGAGCAAATGAAATTGACCTGTCCGCACCAATTATAAGCTCATTCAAAGATGCCTATCGTCAGGTTCATGGAAGTGAGGTTGTGGTCGCAGGTTCGCCTGCGGGTTGTGATTCACGCATATGGCAAAATATCGCCGAATGTTCCACTATCCAATTTGGTCCCGGGCGTATGACTGAGTGCCATGCGGTTAATGAGTACGTCGAAGTCAAGCAGTATTTAGATGCCATATTGGTATATGCACAGATGATTTTGCAATGGGCGGATGCAACCGCCAATAAAGAATAGATAAAGAAAGGAAATTTTAATTATGCCAAAAAAAGTATTGATAGCCGGAGAGTCGTGGATGAGTTATGTGACTCATGTAAAGGGTTTTGACAGTTTCTACACCACGTCTTATACAGAAGGAGTTGGCTTTCTCAAGGAAGCGTTGCTGAAAGCCGGATACGAGGTGGATTACTTGCCAAACCATTTGGCAAACACGCAGTTTCCGTATACTATGGATGAGATTAAGAAATATTCGTGTGTCATACTATCCGATATTGGATCAAACACTTTATTGCTGCCCAATGAAACGTTTATAAGTAGTGAGGAAAATCCGAACCGGTGCGAGCTTATAAAGGAGTATGTATTGGGGGGTGGCTCGTTTCTGATGATTGGCGGATATATGTCGTTTACAGGCATTGATGCAAAGACACGTTATGGTCAAACTGCAGTAAAAGATATCCTTCCGGTTAGATGCCTTGAAATTGACGACAGGGCGGAGCATCCTGAAGGTGTTGTACCTGAAGTGGTAAAAGAACATTCGATTACAGACGGGCTTCCCAAAAAATGGCCGAACCTACTTGGCTACAATAAGACGGTTCCGATTGACGGCTGTGATGTAGTTGCTACAATTTCCGGCGACCCACTGGTTGCGGTAGGCGATTTCGGAAAGGGTAGATCCGCAGTATTTACTTCAGATTGCGCTCCGCATTGGGCGCCGCCTCCATTTGTGAGTTGGGAGCATTATAATCTGTTATGGAAAAACATCTTAGACTACATAATAAAAGAGTAAGGGGTTGCTGTGGAAACAAACTTATCGAGAATCAGAAATACTATTGAGCAACTTGCGCAATATAACGA
>Ga0209755_10007444_pt1 | contig 11858 bp, 14 predicted proteins | sample TergutCo191P1_FD_187301 | JGI IMG/M metagenome (GOLD analysis project Ga0209755, IMG submission 187301) | Cornitermes sp. P1 segment gut microbial communities from Petit-Saut dam, French Guiana - Co191P1 (SPAdes) (version 2) | ecosystem: Host-associated > Arthropoda: Insects > Digestive system...
TAGGCTGCCGCGCGGTACTTTACCTAAGTTTAAATTTGAATAGGCGCTTTCCGCCATTTCGAATATGGCTGCAGTCGCGGGATTTTAAAATTAAACTTAACTTTAAATTTGAATGCACTTTCCGCCATTTTACGATATGCCTACAAGCGCGGTATTTTAAAAACTGTTTAAATTTACTTTAAACTTTAATTGGCTTTTTTGCAAATTTCAATATGGCTATCGGCGCTCTAATTTTAACCTAACTTTAAAATCCACCGTTTTGCAATATGGCGGATAGCCATATTGCAAACTTTAAATTAAACTGGATACGACTTTCTATTTCTCTAAAAGGGTTGGCTGAAGCGGTGATTCCGGACTCATAATTGAAAGATTCTGGGTTCGTCTCAGTCTGCGCTGATTAGCGGTTCCGTGCGGACGCTTTGAGAGAGTTAGTGGTGAATAGAGAGTGAAAGTTCATAGTGATTGTTTTGTTTAGCAAGGGAAGGAAAACGAGCTACAATTTCATAGTCAACATGAGCGACAGGCTTAATACTCTGACAAGTATTTTCGATCCTCGTAGCCCCCGGATCTCAGCCTATAATATACACGAATGGATACATGACACCTTACGTCTAGCGGAAGAAGACGTCAGCATAATCCCGGTGGATGGACCAAAACGCTGTGTATACATAAAAATCACCAATGAAGATCGGCTGAAAGAGGTGCTAAAATACACTAACGGACTATGTGAGTACAAGCATGAAAATGGGGAAATTTCCCAGGTTCGGGTTGAAGTAGCGGGCATGGGTACGAAAAAGTTACGTATAGCCGGTCTACCACCGGAGATCAAGGAACACAGGTTAAAGAACATCTTACCAAATTTGGAGAAATTATTCGAATACAGGATGAACTGTGGGCTGCTGCGTACAGATACAAAGTATACAATGGTGTACGGTTAGCGGAAATCAATTTGAAAAAGCACATACCCTCCCACTTGTCAATAGAGGACAACGAAGCCATGATTTTATACTACAGACAGCCGTCGATTTGCTACCGTTTTAAAGAAATTGGGCATCAGCAAATTGATTGCCCCCGTAAAAAGCGACTGGAACCATTAGCAGCTAGGTGGGAATCGACATGGGCAGACGTTGTTTCCAAATCCATCCAGGAACCCAACAAACACACGCAGATGAGACAGGCAAACACAACTCAGGGACACCGGACTGAGAGTCCCACCCGACTAGTGGACAGACCCTTGTGAACAAAACATTGTATCAACCTTCAGGGTACACAGGCATTACCTAATGCTACGGACGATGACACATCGATGACAGGCCAGCAGAGTATGGCCCCTAACTTCGACCAATGGATATAAAGACACCTTTGGAGAGTGTGTTGTCGCATCTGATCAGAAAACTGCTGATGAACAGACATGGGCAAGTATGTCAACTATAGACATGACAGGAACACCAGACAACCGGACGAGTGAATTGGACACGAGGGGTAAACAGATAAATGACACTGAGTGCAAACACTCCACGATGGATCGAAGAAACTCACTCGACTCAAATAGTGACGGAGACTCAACCAAGGAGGACGCTACAATGGCAGCTCCATTATCCAACAATGGACGTACAAAGAAAATATAGATAGATCGGGATGAAACGGTCTTGCGAACCCGGAAACGTAGCAAAACAAGGAACAAAACCTACAAGTAATACGCGAGGAGTGCCCCCTCCCTATTGGCACAACATACAATGCAGCGCACATACTGCATCATGACACTGAATATAATTGGGATTGAAAACTCCACTAGACTGCGCATGCTTGACAATTTTGTACACCGACATGATGTCGACATTGCTCTACTACAAGAAGTCACCAATGGAGGCAGACTGTTGGTCAAAGTCTATCAATCCATCATTAATGTCGGAACACTGGTGCGTGGCACAGCCATTCCACATAATTTGCATCTACAGTTACATAAACCAAAACGCATACCGACAGGGAGGGGATTGCTGCATATTTGGGAAATATCTGTTTAGTGAATATCTATGCTCCTTCCGGTACCGCGAGCAGATCCGACAGAATGGACCTCTTCAACACGGAAGTTGTGGACCTGATACCACAAAGCCCCACACAACTGATCTTGGGGGGACTTTAACTGTGTTCTTTCAAATAAAGACTGTACTGATCATCGTACCTGCAGCCGAGAGTTGGACAGATTGACTCATGGTCTCCGATTAAAAGACGCATGGGATGTAAATCGAAACCCCAAAGGATACACACATTACACAGCTAATGCAGCAGCACGACTCGATAAATTCTACATGGCCGTCGACCTGTTATCGGGTAAACAAGGCGCGGGGACTGTAGCTGCAGCATTTACCGGCCACCTAGCTGTATTAATAAGGCTTAAACTAACGTCATCTAGCATGCACAGAGGGCGGGGCAGGTGGTCGATGAATACGACACTCCTGAACGGCGAGCCGTTCCGAATGAAAATACGGGGCATCGTACATTGGTGGGTACAATACGTGAAGCAGAAAGTTAAACGTCTCTTCATAAAAGAGGGGGCCGAGAGGAATGCAGATCGGCGCAGGATGGAGGATTTCTTTTACTCTGCAATTTACGATGCCTTGCGAGTACCAGGGCCGCACGGGGACAAGGTGTTTAAACTGAAGAGACTCAAAGCAAAGATTGTATGGATGAGCAGCCCATACCGACAGAGGTTAATGGTGGACACAGCAGAACAAGACCAGATTGCAGGTGAACACCCCTCCTTGCATCATCTCCTACAGAGTCGGAAACGGCAAGAATACCGCTTAATCCGACAGATAGTAGATGATATTGATGAAACGCAGACAACATCCACAACAATTCTGCGAGCCTTTGCAACGCATTTTCAACAAGCTTTTCAGTCCATAAATTCAAAGGACCAAAGCGTCAAACAACTAACTGAATGCGGACTGCGAACCGTAACAACTGAGATGAGAGCAACCCTGACCCAACCAATATCAATGGAACAATTGTGGCACGCAGTGTCGCAGGGCAAATTACATAAAGCTCCAGGGATCGATGGCATATGTCTCGAATTTTACAGATCGGAGTGGGACGTAATTAAAACCGAACTCCTAAAGATATTGAACGGCATGTTCACAAATGACCCAATATTAGCCCGACAGGTTCAAGGACATGTTGTCTGTATAGCCAAGAAGCCACAACCAGTCAAGATAGGGGATTATAGACCTTTGACCTTGCTCAATGTAAATTATAAGCTCTTGGTGAGAATTATTGCTAACAGATTGAAACCATTATTACGGGTGATAATGCTTCCACAGCAGTATTGCCGAATCCCGGTGACCACAGTCTTTGACGCAGTCGCAACAATACGGGATGCAATATCATACGCGGAATCAAAGAAAGTACCCCTACGTGTAGTCTCACTTAACTTCAGTAGTACATGGGGCCCCTATTGTCCGTCCCCCTAATTTGTAAAATAGGGTGATGAGAGTTATGCCCTTAGAACCAGGTGATTGGATTAAGGAGGCAAAATAAGACGATATGAAAAAAGGAGTATGAAAGGAGGGAGGCAAATATGAAGATTAAAATAGGCTCCTGATAGTGTAGAATATAGCGTGAGGCTCCGGCCGGCTTAACATAATGGAACCGTGACGTAAGGAGAGCAAGTATGAAGATAGGTCCCTAGCGCCATACTCCGGCCGCCGTAACGTAAGGTAGGTAGGTCGTGTTAGCCTTAGGTTCCGGCCGCTTTAACCTAACACAGGGCCTGCTTAACGTTACGCCGGCCGCCCGTAACGAGGTAGACTTTAGTGCTGCGTCCGTTGTAACCTTAGGAGTTGGAGTGCCTGAGGAAGACTTGGTTGGAAAACAGGATGGCTGGTTGTAGAAGAGCCGTGGGAGTGCCTGAAGAAGTGGTTGGAAAACAAGATGGTGCAGGTTGTAACCGAGCCGTGGGAGTACCTGAGGAAGACTTGTTTGGAAAACAAGATGGCGCGGTGAGGATAGGTAGTAGAAGACGGCCGCAGGAGTTCCAACACATTATGTAATGTAGGCAGATGCCGCCGTTAGGATTGGTATAAAAAGATGGAGAACCCGCAGTGTTAGGTGATAGATGCGCCCGACGTGTCGGCAGTGGTAGTTGGATCATGACGCCGTTGTCGTCGTGAGGAACACCCCTCGTTACAGAGTGACATGATATACGAAAGATGGGTAATTACGCAAGTACAGCGGTCGCTTAGAAAGAGCAATTAGCCTTATTCGCTGACAGAGAGTAATTAGCACATACAGACATGCATATTCAGCGATTCCTGGTGTGGGCTGTAGGTGGTGAATTCAGACATCGTCCAGGAAAACTTACGTGTAAGAAATTTAAAAAGAATTGAAGTTTACATTTGTATATCAGAGCAAGGAATTAGCCGGAACCCGTCTTTATCAAGAACAGTTCCAGTTAAGTGTGCAGGTAAATGCCTTTATTTCACCTGAATACATAGCTAGCTTTCTGTCTAATAGATATTAGGAGCTAGTATTCAGGAGAGCTGAAAGCATTTGCGAAACGTTTTTTGAGCTGGTGCTCAGAAGAGCAAAAGCGAGTGATAAACCATTTTTCACTTAAGCAAAAATAACATTAGTTGGTCTACTGGAATTCATTGTGTAACCAGCTTATTATATTAAAATGGAATATGTTTCTGTTTGTCGTGAAGGTCTACACGTTCCGGCAGGTAAGTGAATGCCGTTGTAGCGCTCCTGTTTGACGCGGTGTGTGGCACACCTTTGAGATCTGGGGAAGGAAAGATGATAATTCTATTCATCATCATATGACGAAGTTGAGCTACGTCCGCGTCGAAGGAACTTATGATTGCATTCACTTCAGATAAAACACGAGGGGTGAGTCATCGGCGAGAGGAAACAGTGGAGTCTTGCCAGCGGCCACACCCATCGCCCAGAGTAAGCGTAGACAAGACGGTAAGTGTATTACTAAATGATAACTCATTTTCAAATATTCCTGGGCCCATGATGATCTGTATGGGGTCACAGTGCCCCGATCCTAAACATTTGCAAGCCGAGAAGGTTTGAAATTGAGGTCAAAATTATTATTTACACTTACAGGCACCATCGGCTGCGAGGCACACCTCGGTTTGGGGAAGGCCACACCTCAAGTCGCCATAGAGAAGACGGTTAGTGTATTATTAATTTCGGCCATTGTCATGTCATCATAGTCCCATGATAATAAGTATGGAACACCGTGCCCCGAACCTAGACATTTGCAGGTCTGTGAAGATATGACGAAGGCCAAAACTTAATATTTATAACGTCGGTTGTGGGAATGTAGCACCAAGGACCACCCCAAGTTTCCGCCTAAAATACGGTAAGTGTATTATTACTTGAGGCCTCTCTTCGGGCAACTCCATATCCTCGCAACAATATGGACGTGTTATCGGCACGCCCTATTAATTTGCGAGGATGTGGGGACCCGCAGAGAGGGTTCATCTAAAAATACACTTACATTCCAGACGAGTAACCACCGCTGCCGTTGCCACGTCAACGCCAGAGGTTAGGTAAATGTTTCAATTAGATTCGTCCGCCCAAGTTGCTAGATGTAGTCCCTGGTAACAAACCCAGTTACTCGGGAGTACATTTCCACGAGAAAAAAAATAAAGCGTGAATTTCTAGAGGTTTGTCGAGTGACTGGTTTTGTTGCTATAGACTGCATCGGACATCTTGAGCGGCACACTTTACAGGTGATTACGCACTCATATCGGGCCATTGGAAAGGCTGCGCATTAGTTTTGGTGGACATAACAAGTTGGACGGTCTGTACAATTCATGGGGCACCAGAAGTTGGACGACCTGTACTCTGCACAGCTGGTGTGCAAGATAACAGACATCAAGCTAAGGAAACACGTTCCAATGACGTAAGCTAGCACACAGACTCTCTGCTAAGTGTTACGTGAACAGAACAGGAGGATGGCTAGGATTACGTGAAATGAAACACACAATTCAGTTACCTGTTTTATTTACACATTGCAATGGGAATTACACTAAATGAATCAGTTCCTCATACAAGTGGGGATAAATTATGTTTTTACCAGGATCAGATGGCGGGTCCACATAAGTCACTGAAGTTAAAGTGGCCGTTACATATGGCAACACGTCTTGTAGTGCTACTATGTAATCGCGCAATTGCTGTTGCACAACACTAAACATGCGCGATAGATATTCGATATCTTGTAAAGTTAGGGAAATGAACTGCGAATCGACGTATAGACGAGCCGTTCGCCGACTGCGGGTCAAATCCAACCGAAAGGCACCAATCTCGCACCTGCGATCCCCAACAGACGTTTCGCCACTACACATGGCGTCCCGTAGCATGGGTGGGGCCTCCGTAATTGCGTCCACTTATTCATCACGAAGAATGATGGTTTTGGGTCCACCGCCTCTCCGGTCAACCCCAAATTCTACCAGTGGTAAATAGTCGCGAGCAGAGTAGAAACCAACAGACACGTATTTGGTCCGGTCCTCATTAATGAAAAACAGGCGACGAAGCAGCACCCTCTTTGGATCGAATGCAGGATTGTTGGGCCAATAGGTACAGAAGTTGTTAGGCTCCAAATCCTCCATCCTCTTCTTCCTGGTAACAGGAGCGTCGGAGGCGACAGAGGAACGTTTGCGTCTAGTAGCCATCGCAGAGTGACAGGGCAGGCAGATGTACACGTCCATCTTATAATGCTACAAAAAATTGGCAGTACGGCGTGATTAATCGGATGGGCATTGGGCATAATCTTTTGCTTGCAGACAGTGCATAATCCAATTATAAAGGGAGTGAGCCGTTTTGTTTGCGCAAGCAAATTTGGGGAATTTGTGGCATGGCAGGTTACACCAGTGTTTGTGATTGAATGAATCAGGGGTTGCACAATCAACATCCTCTGGGTTATGAATCGTACACCCCGTGATGGTAGAGAAGAACGTGACTTTAGAGACGCCGTAGGCGTAGAGGTGAGCATAACCGGCCAATGCTTCAGTAACCACAGTGTGCAAATCTTTGTATTCTATATGCCCGCCGGCCCAATTAATGCCGTTCTCAGATGAGACATGATCGATCATCTTGTAGGGGCTTTTGAACCGGAACGTCTCGCTGGCGTTGGCGCTAGCCACGCACAGCTCTTTGACGACCGTTTCATTCTGCCGCCCACGCAAGAACTCAAAATCAATTACAGCCTCCCTGCTTGCGCCAGCAATGTTAGACTAGGAATGACGGGTTTTTCGAAAGTACCTAGCTTTTATATGCAGCTGCGGCAGCATTGACCCCAGCCGCCACGCGGCAGGGTGTCTCCAAATTCGGACGCTGACATTGCTTCACTTGTCGGTCTGCATTGCCACTACCGGCGAAGAGCGTGATGAATTGCTGAGGGGTTTAACCCCTGTCAATGTAGTGGGCGAAAAGACAGCAGTACTGGCCAAAGACGTCACTGGTCAGGCGCTGCAGTTGTCTCGTGTTATAGTCCGAAATCGTGCAGTTTTGATGTAGGAAAGCTTTGATAGACGACACGAGTGGTACGATGCCATATGAATCAAAGTAGTATGCACTCGAAGAGCGGCTGTAAGACGTATGGATTAGCTAGTATGAACTTCCTTCTTTATGGGTATCGGCATTGACGATGAGGGTGCAGTGTTTCAGGACTCGGCGTGACGACGGTAAAAATCAGAGGGGAAGATGTCAAGGAAAAAATTTACATCACGCAGCGTACACAGAATCTGCCAGGTGTCCATTTTGTGTTTAAAAATAGGTCGTGACTTTGCGTGAGAAATTTATTAACACTGTACTGTCATATTCGAAGTAGAACAGGCATGTGATCGACTCGGGTAATGGCTTGCTAAATTGCATCCTGATATTGCCATTATCGGGGAGTGACGTATGAGCCTACGAGGCACCCCGGTCAGACGTGAGGTCAAAGAGGGGCATGAAGTAGTCATTGCTGTACATGTGTGTTATCTGTAGTCCCGTGTTCGAGTGATGTATGCCGGACCCTTCAAAGGGTGTCCTAAGCCCATAACAGTCGTTTTTTCATGATCCATGTCTAGAGTGAGGCCTTCGCTAGGCACACGCTTCCCGTTCACATAAAGTGAAAATTCGCTATCATAATGTCTAAATTTGTAGGGGTTTGTGTCCACTGAGCCATTGAAATAAGCGTTCTTAATCATGGTGAACAGCGGGCGTTTGGGGAAGGGGCCCAGCACTGCATTGTTAATAGACCGGGATTTAGACCCGGCCGAAAATGTAAAAGTCTCGAGGTCGACTCTCGTCATGTTATACCGCGCGAGGGACCCCTCGGGCAGCGCTGTTTCGTGAGCCGACGGTATTAGAGGGTTCGGATGCACGCGTCTGACCTTCAGTTAGGCGTCCAGAAGTTTGAAAATAGTTTTCGTATCAGCAGTTTTGTTCATTATGTAGATGCTCGGCCGAGCCTTTGTCAATTTGATCTGCAGTTGTACTTTCGGCAGTAGAAATAAAGGGACATTACACAAATCAGTATGTGGCAGCTCGGAAAGTTGTACATCTCTGCTGCCGCTCAGCCTTGACCAACGGGCTATGAATCCGTCGTTTGTGGCGGAAGTGTGCGTCGCGGCCATAGGATCGCTAGAATTCATGACCCATTATCTAAGTACCAGTAAGAGTTAGAGAGATGTGATGATGCAGCATCTGTGCCGTATGTCAAGAGAGTCTCAGGATAGTTACGATAATTATAATGCTCGTGCGATTGTGTAACAGGGACCCCGTTGAGCATGACTGTACATTGACTAAACCGGGAGTGTAGAAGATTATTTGTCACGGCTGTTGTGTCTGTAATATCCACATCTTTCCCTGAGCTCGAGACCAATTTACCACGAACGTAGAGTTTTATATCTAAATCAATGTAGGTATCTGAATCGCTAGGTATCACAAATAACAAATCGTTCTGCTCCACGGTGTTGAAGGTTTTATACACGTTCTCCCCAGTCCGCAGCACAGCCGTTTGAATGGGCCTATGCATAAAGATATCGAACTCACTGTATACTGACTGGACCTCTGCATCTGACATGATGACGAGTGACTGAAGTAAATCAGGAGATGTCTCCTTTATTTCGGGCACGTTTTGCCTTCTTCCTCTTCTTCGTCACAGATGTGACACCTCTGGCACGCTACGCCCACCACTGCGCAGATTACCTATTAGATTTTGCACTGATTCAGTCATGTGTTGATACGATATCCTTGGGGCACACTTCGGGTGACTTGTTCTCTGCAATGTCGGTTAGGATCTTGCCTCCGGTACGCAACGTCTCGCGACACATAGTTTTGGCCCCTCGCCACATTAGGGGTCGGACCCACCCAAAGATAATGCCAAAAAAATTGCCGATGCCGTGCCCACGCTGTAGGTATAGCAGGGCTGCATAAACAGGGCGGATCCCTCGATTGGGTAAGACCACTACCAGCCTGATTAAGATAGTATACTTCTAACGGATGCATAGCTATGAATGTGTTAGGAGGAGTGCTGACGAAATGCTTTATAGCAAAAATTACCTCTGGTATTTCTTGCGGAAATGAAGCACCACTTTTGTGGGCGTCCTGCTGTCCTCGAAGGGGACGTGAAGCGTTCGAGCGTGAGAAACTAGACGCGTATAGACTGAAATTGCCGCTGCTCCACCGGCACATAGTGGAAGTTTCGGAACTCGTGATGCGGACAGGAAGTGGTGGAAAACGTCCGCATACAACGGACGGTGCTATCGCCTACAAATTGGGGTGGTATAAGATTACAGTGTATCACGGTGTGATCCGCACAGGGCGTGACGTCGACTGTGTTTAGGTATTCAGGTGGCGATGAGGAATATGATACTACACAGTCGCCCACTTCCCAATTTGGGGAGGTTCCCAAGTCAATGGGTCGCGACAATTTCACAGTGAAATCGGCGTGAGTATTGTTCTCGTAAATCTCTGGCGAGGCATTGCTAAAAAGAGTTATTTGATGACGTCATGTTAGATATTCTTTACACATGCTGCAGGGACCCACGTGTCAAATGCCTGACTGTAACCTTGCCAGCGGACGAAAACTTCCCGAATGCCGCTTCTGACACTCTTGTCCAGTATTTTATCTATCTTATAAATCGTCCGACTGGTGATACGTAAGGGGTTCAGTTCCTCCTGGTAAAATTGGCCATCTATCGGCGTGCCATTTAGATCATCTAGTTCATAGAACGCTCGCGGACGTCTATGAATTACTTTAACAATCCTAAATATTTCGGTACTGAAATTGTGTTCTGCAGCCTTTGAAAACTTCAAAACTAGTGACTATTAGTTCGCAATTATCTAGTAGCCAGTAGTGCTCCGTAACAAAGGGGATGCTTTTACCTAAGCTAACACGTCTGCGAACCTGAACGTACTTTCTTGGAACGAACGTCTCCGGTTCGTGTCCTCGCACTATATACGCCCATTACAGGTTGACGTATACAGCACCGCCATCTTGCCTTGTAACGAATGTTGCGCGTTAGGATTCCTATGACAAACGGTAACATCACTCCCACAGACTTCGGGGGACTTGTCCGTCGCTGCCGCCACGTTAGGGTTCTCGATATCTCCCTGTCAAAATGGCTGAATCTGCCTTTTGGTAACGTCCCTGCACGTGTTAAATGATCTTTCAGAGGCGGCCAAGCGCGCGTGCTTAACGACCGCTAATTGTTGCAGAGAGGTGCATTACGTCATGCGTTACCCATGGGTGAAACATTGGGGGAATTTCACCCATCCCGAAGCTAACGAATTTTCAGCATTGGCTACCTATCACAACGGCGGCATAAACCTCTGACCACGGGGCTGCCTTCACCTACAGGGTTCGCCCGCCATCTACCTCCAAACTTCACGGCGGCACCTCTGCCTACGCACGGCGTGGAGGTCACCTTCCACATTACTAGCTTTGGTCAAGGTACGTCACACTTGTTCCCTATTTATCGGATCCTCCCGCCAACTTGTACCAAACTTCACGGCGACTTCTCAGCAGAGCGCAGCACTCCCTCACAAACTACGTACAACATAGCCCAACACCAATCCCCAAGGTCGCAGCCACCATCTTTTTCCATCCTTATAAACCATCATCAAGGAGGCACCAAATTTCACGGAGGCACCTATGAGTACGGAAGGCGTGGGAGTCATGACGGCCGGAGCGTCCGGCTCAGGCAAGTTACTGATAGTGTAGTGCCAGGCCGGACTACCAACATTCACGGCGGCACCTCTGCCTACGCACGGCGTGGAGTTCACCTTCCACATTACTAGCTTTGGTCAAGGTACCTCACACTTGTTCCCTATTTATCGGATCCTCCCGCCAACTTGTACCAAACTTCACGGCGACTTCTCAGCAGAGCGCAGCACTCCCTCACATACTACGTACAACATAGCCCAACACCAATCCCCAAGGTCGCAGCCACCATCTTTTTCCATCCGTATAACCCATCATCACTGAGGCACCAAATTTCACGGCGGCACCTATGAGTACGGAAGGCGTGGGAGTCATGACGGCCGGAGCGTCCGGCTCAGGCAAGTTACTGATAGTGTAGTGCCCGGGAGGACCACAAACATTCACGGCGACACCTTGGCGTAGGGAGGATCTGGTCCCCCACCCTGACAAAATACCTAGGAAATAAAATCGAAAGCCCTGCACGGACCAAATCTCAAACATTCGGCTCCATCTTGTACACCTAACCTCACGGCGGCTTTGTGCCCAACTTCAGGGCGGGACCTGGGCGTACGAAAGGCGTGGTAGTTTCCACCAAAGTTCACGGTGGCACCTATGCATAGGGGCGACGTACGGTTTAAGGCGACCGGAACGTCAATCT
>Ga0209755_10007445_pt1 | contig 11857 bp, 19 predicted proteins | sample TergutCo191P1_FD_187301 | JGI IMG/M metagenome (GOLD analysis project Ga0209755, IMG submission 187301) | Cornitermes sp. P1 segment gut microbial communities from Petit-Saut dam, French Guiana - Co191P1 (SPAdes) (version 2) | ecosystem: Host-associated > Arthropoda: Insects > Digestive system...
GGAAGGTGATGTTGCGCCCCTTGTGATCCACGTTGATCCTTGCCAGTGCCTCTTTCAGCCCTTCCCAGACAACCCTCGGATCGGTGGGTTTGTTTGGTAGCAACGAAAAGAAAACAAAAGGATCGGTGGTGTCATGGGGGTTATCGTTCAGCAAGTCCAACAATGCGGCTCTGACTTCCGGCAACAGCGGCACAGTCCGCTTGTGTCCGTTTTTAGGACACTTTAGGCCGTCAAGTGTCGAATAGCTGTGTGCGATATTGATTGTGTCCATACCTATGTCGGATCAGCGTAACGCCAGGCATTCGCCCTGCCTTGCCCCTGTGGTTGCGGCGACTAGGGAAGCAACGAAAGCCCTTTTGTCTTTCCAGTCAACGGTGAAAACGGATGCTGCTTCGGCCTCGGTTAGCACTCCCCGCTCCTTGTTAGTTATCGAAAACTTGGTTAGGCCAATGACCGGGTTGGAGGGGATGATCTTTTCATTGAAAGCCCATTTTAGCGGGGTACAGCAGATCAAAAGCGTCTGGTTGATTGTCGATGTTGCCAAGCCCCGATCCGCTAATTGGTTCGACAGCCTTTTCAGATCATCGGTGGTTACGCAGTTTAGCTTTTTATCCCCGAAAAAGGCCTCCAATTCAGCCTTGAGCCTTTTCTGGCATTCATGGGCATAGCGTCTTGAAAAGCGGTATCCGTGGGCAAGCCGATCCCGTATGTACTCCGACTTGTCGTAGTCCCAGAACGATTCAAGGAACTGTACGAAGGGAACGGCCCCCCTGCCAGTGTTCCTGACCGCCGCAACGTCGATGAGACCCATGCCCTTGAGAACCGAGACAACCCGCAGGGCATCATCGGAATCAAGCTCGGCCCTCCGTATCGTCCTTATCACGGCCTCAATTCCAGCGGCTTCCTCAATAGGGCGGGGCTTTCCAAGCCTACCCGTGGGTATGCCCTGAATTTTCCACAGTTCCGCCTTGACCTGGGCCTTGGTTTTGTCCGTTTCCCCAGTTGATCGGGCAGACAGCTTTTTCCCATTCTCTTGGTTGATGAACTCAACGTAGAAAATGCCGTTTTTGCGCTTGTGTAGATAGTACTCCCGGCGCATAAGCTCCTCCTCTGGGAAAAAACTCATAGTTTTTCCCATTCGTTTTATTAGGAGCCTTTACGCGGGTTCTTCCCGTAGCAAAGACGTTTAGCTAATTCCTTATGGGATAAGGAATTAGCGGTTTGCCACCTCGGGGAATTGAACCCCAGACACGCAGATTTTCAGCCAGTCGGTTTGGTTTTATAGCCTTATATGGGCTTATATATTATGGTAGATAGATAGACGGCATTTAGTCAATATTATATGGCCTTATTCGTGGCGGTTGACCTTTGGGTTGACCTCTTGCGCTGGCCGATATTAAAAGTCTGTTGGATTTCACATTGCTAAGATGCCATAGGGCGAAAACAAGGCTTGATCAAACGCCATCTTGCGCCTATATTTAGGTGAGGAACAAACTATGATCGTTGCAGAGCCGAAAGCCGAAGCCGCCACGACTGGCTTGGAAACAAGCTGTATCTACGGGGCTGATTGTCCCATCTATGCGGAAAATCCGCCTTTTAACTCCGAGACGCTGGCGGCCTTCAAGGAAGCCAAAGACATAGCCGAAGGCAGGATCCAGGTAAAGTGGTGCACTTCTATCGAGGAAGCATACGAGGAATTGGATTTTAGGCCAAGCGGTGCCTGATCAATGCTTGATTTCCACTTTCCAAACCAATTCAAAAAAGACTTCAAGCTTATGGAAAAGCGCCGTTATGATGTGGACGGGCTTTTTGACATCATCGTGAAACTTATATGGGAAGAACCGCTGCCCGAACGCTGCCGGGAACATCGGCTTTCTGGCAACCTTGAGGGTTATATCGAATGTCATGTCAAAAACGACTGGCTCATGTATTATTACTATTGCAATGGGCGCATCGTTTTCGCCCGTACCGGAACCCATTCCGATCTGTTCTAAAGTGACAAGACCGTAAAATCACAGCCATAATTCACTTTAGGCGCATCATAAGTAAACGCGGAATCTGCATCTTCTTAGGATTGCCTGATCCACCCCATGTGTCTTGCGTTTTGTCACGGTTGTGTCTGGGTAACGGTCGGCGATATAACCTCCAAACGCCTGTTCTCCCACAGGGTTTGCGGTATAGGCCAGATACACCTGATAGGCAACGTATACTGGGATGATGTCGGAATCCTTCATGGTGAAGTCTAGGTTTTCGGCGACAAAGCGGGCTATTGGCAAGTTGACGTGAAACCTATCCCTGCCCAACTTGTCCGGAATGACTTCCAAGGTTTGCGGCTGAGACCAATTTTGCTTGACAATGTTGGCGAGCTCGGCGTTGAGGCGGGCCGTTTCCTGTAGCATCCGCTTCAGTTCGGCGTTGCGCCTTATTACAACGTCCAAATGCCCAGCTTCAATGCCGATGGTTGCCAATGCCTCTTCTAGCCGTAACTGAAGCTGTGAAACCGCATAATAGCCTTTTCTGCGGATTGAGGGCAGGACTTCGTGGAACACCCAGCGTTTGAACGCCTCGGCTTCGGGTTTTCGGCTCTGGAAAATCAGGCGGTAAAGGCCCGGTTCGTTGACGATGTTCAGGAATTGTGCCCCACCATGACCGTTTTGACCGTCGGTACTAGCGACGGTCATTCCTGAGAATTCGCCCCGTTTTAGGGTCATTTTCTCGTCTTCCGGGAAATTTCGTATTGCGTCCCTCGCATTTTCAATGTCCAGAATGTCGCACACGTCCTTCGCAACAAACCACGGCTCGCCGTCCCGCTCCAGAGTGCGGACTTCCCGACCTTCTTTGAAACAAAAAGTTGTTAATTCATTCATGTAAGCCTCTCAAAAAAATAAATTAAAGCCCTCGTTTTTTGCATTGCGTGTTAAATATTTTCTGCCCCATCTTTTTCCACTTTTCGGTTGCTGGCAAGAGCCACGGTTGGGCGGGTGTAACCGTTCTGGCCGTGTCGAACTGGTGAACCATTTCGGTCTCAAATTCGACGTTGTCACGCCCCCTTTTCCTAAAGGAAACAACCCTGTGAAGGTTTCTCTGTCCTTTTCTACCGCCCATTGACATAAACAAGTTATGCTTGAATGCGATATAAGCGCGAGCAACAAAATTAGATTTGCGGGTATGCGTTGTTAGTTTTCTCCCCTTAGGAACGTTTTTACCTTTGCCTCGAAATTGCGGCAGACGGGCGGATGATTCACCATGTACGCGTCTCTTTCTTGTGTTACTAATTCGCATGGATCTTTCAACGGGTCTTCTGTGACTACCTCCCCTAGCAACGTTTGTGGGAATGGCAAGAGTTCGCCCCTGCCTCGGTTTTCGTACCCCTCCTTCTTCCTGTCTTGCCATATATCCAGCATCTTTCGTTATCCCTACGGTGGCCTGTATGTCTGCCAGCTCATGATTACCTTCCGGCATCTGCGTATATTGCACTTGCTTTTTTGTGAAATTATTACGAATAGTGAAATTGTTACCGATATTTTCCCTAGCTTGCCTCATAGTTTTTGCGGCCTGTATGTTGACCGTTGCGCGGGCCGCATTCGCTAAATCCCGTTTTATGTCCTTGTCCATCAGATGGATGTTGCCTTCATTGTATACAGTTTTCGCAATACTCATAGCTATACCCCTTCAAACAAACTTCCTTGATTATATCGGATTTGAACAAAATTCGCAAATGTTTTTTTTACGTTCTTGTTTGTGTTGCACACCCGCTCAATCTCGATGCTTGCCACAGAGCGGGCGAAATCCGCAGAACCAAAAGAATGATCATTTATGTTGGCCGTTTTTTGCCTTACCATGGTTTTTATGTTTATCTGATACCCATAGTAAAAACGGCCATTGGTACGGTGAATGAATATTTTCACAGAGCCTTCACCGTGTCGTTCCTCTACAGTACAGAGCGGTTCCCCTTGAATGTTTCCCCACGTGTCGCATGATTCGTCCTGTGGGGTAAGAGGAATAAGGGAAACCTTTTTTATCCCATCGGGATCAAGGTCATCGCTTGTAATCAAAACGGGTCGCCCTCGTCATCCGCCTGTTCCACCTCCGCATTGCCCTTCGCTTGTGATTTCTCGGCGATCTCATCAAGAGAATTCAGCTTCATCCCTACAAAGCACCGTGTTGCCTTTGATTTGCCATCTATCGTTATGCGCATAACCCTTTCCGTAAGTTTATCTTTATGGTTTTTGAGCATTTTGCGGGTAAAGCTATGGGGGCTAAGTGCCTCTTTGCGTTTTACGGAATCCTCATCGAACTCAAAATACGACATGTAATGCTCATAAACAGTTTTGATTACCACCGTGGACTGCGGATCAAATGTCACGCAGATGTTTACATATCTGTCAAGGTCGGTTTCAACCTCCGCAATATAGCCCATTTTGTGCGCTTTGGATTCCTCCGAAATCGGGATAATACCTTTAAGCTCATGCTTTAGCCGTATGTAATATTCCGCCAGCAGTCGAATAAAGGCCGGGAACTCCGAGCGCAAATATTCTACGAATTCGCCGGGTTGCATGGTTCCTTCATCGGTTGGCTCGTGCGTAACCAAGAAGGGCACGACAACCGCCCTAACTATAACCGCCTCGTCATTACGGTCAAACTTTGGCAGATGGTTTGTGTTGAAAACGATCTGGGCGGTGTTCCTAAAATCCTTGGGTGCCTCTTGGAGGCCGCGCGCCGTTACAATATCGCCACCCGTCAGCTTTTTCCAGAGCCCAGCATTGAGGTATGCGCCATCGTCCGGCTCGTTTACAAACGCCGCGCCTTTACCCGGCAGCCTAGCCAAGTACGGTGTCGGCCCGTTGCCAGACGCAAAGGTTCTGCCCTTGGGTGCGATCACATCCGGATCAAGGGCACAAATAAGGTGTTGGTATACGGCTTCCATAATTCGTAGCGTTGTTGTTTTGCCCGTATTTTTGCCGCCAATAAAGAAGCCTCCGTATTTGTAGAATTCCCTGGACGGGATAAGCGACAGGTAGTACATCAACGTTTGCAGGGTGTCCTCATTCTTAAAATTCCCTCGCATAAACTTCCAGATTTTTTCGCAAGAGCCGCCTTTTTTCACATCATCGATTTTGTAGTCAAGCACCCGGCTTCTATACTCTTCCGGTTTCGCTTTTCTGAACACCAGATCCCTGCCCGAAAAGTCCAATACGCCATCGGCAAGAGTTAACGTCTCCTTGATTGCTTCGCTGTCAAAATGAAGGGCGTCGTCAGGCTCATCGGAGTTGTGATAAACACCTTCCTCTTTTAGCCCGGCAAACTCGTGCTGTATTTCCACGCGCAAAGTCCGCTTTTCGATGTTGCGGAACACGTCCATAAGTTTGCCCTTCTCCTTTTTTTTGACCTCCTCATCGGCATCGCTGTCTCGATTCAATTTTAAGAAATGGCGAACCACCGCCAGCAGGGTATTGTAAATAACGCCTATTATGTCAGGCTCGTGTTGCCAAACATGGCCGTTGAAGAAATAAAATCTCTTGTCATTCTTTGCGGCATTGTAAACTATACGGCCATCGAATATATCGGCAAGCATTAGGGCGGCGGAACGCACGCCACCGTACAGGATAAAATTTTTGGCATTTTCGTTTATCTCTAATTCGTCAAAATCAAGCGGTATTTTTATCTTCTGTATTACGATATTGCGAAGCAATTCCTCTACGGGGGTTAGCTCTTTTTCTATTTGCCGTTGTAAATATCGGCTTAAATATTTATTGGCAATATCCAGCAGAAACGCAGGGGTGGTATCGCCCTTGTGGGTTAGCTCCTTTTGTGTTGCGCCCCACTCTCTAAGAATCATTCCCGTTTCGTCATCGGGGAACGCTTTTTTGCAGGCTGTTATGAACGGCTGTACGTCATCCGTGTCCAGTTTGGATTTCTCGATTTTGCGAAGCAAGCACCTAAGCCGCTTTGTGCTCAAGTCCGAAAAGAATTCAAGCGATATTTGTTTTGTCCTTCTGGGTTTTTCGGTGGGGACGTACTCCTTGGCATTCTCGATAGCCTTGAACAAAACATCCCTTTTCCCAGCTACAACCAAAGCATCGGGATCATTGCAGCCTTTGTCCTGCGGCAGTTCCGCAAGCCTTATTTTTCCCGTGTACCCAGCACGCCTGATTATCTGCGGGATGACCTTCACTCTATCACCTTCCGCAAGCGGCTCGATACCCGACGCTTTGCGTCCCGCTTCATCGCCGTCAAACATCAAAATTATTTCGGGTGCGTTTAATAAATATTCTTCGACTTTAGGTGCCGTAAGGCCGCTGGTTCCACCCGTGGCAAATACGTTTTTTAGACTTACGGCCACGCACGAAAGGGCATCCATACCGATTGGCTGCCGCTTCGCCCGACTTGGGGTATTCCGCACCCGTATAGGGTGTCTTTGTGCAAATCGTATCTGGCAACATCCAACCCCGGCCAATAGAAAACGTTTTCCAGAAAAAACGGGATTGCGGTTTCGGGGTAATCTGATATAGTACCAGTTGGGGACGCGCTGGTTCCGCCGCCAGTGCTATAGTTAGCACGATCGGCTAAGAATTTTCTTATCCATTTTTCCGATGCCGGATTACTGCGAAGGTATTTTTCCAGTATTTCCATCTGCCTTGGGTTGCACTGAAAATCGCTTCGCTTTCTGCCTTTTGCGGGCGATGGCGTGTAGCTGGCATTGCCAAACAGTTTTTCAGCAAATGCGTACTGTTCGGGTAAATCGGTGATTCCCTCAAGGTGGCCGATCATGTCATAAATGCCGCCGCTGATACCGCAAGCAAAGCACTGGCAAAACTCGGCCCCGTTTTTTTCATAAATGCTAAAAGATGGCTTAACATCGCCTCTCTTATGGGCAGAAACATTCGGGCATGACGTTGGGTTTATTGATGTGTCAACGCCTTTGTGTTTGAGATATTCACTAAGTTTACGCCGATACTTATCAAGTTCCATATTGTAGATCAACTTCTTTTGATTACGCCAATTTTAATCTGGCAGCTCATAGCTTGGCTCTTCGAAAAAACTAAGCTGCTCGTTCCCAGAATGCGAACCTGTTTTTGTAGAGCTTGCCGTTTCGTTTTTTTTGAACTCTACGATTACACCTCCAATCGATTTTTTTACTCGATGAGCGGCAAGCGTAAGAAGCCCCCCAATCAAGATAATTTCATCATAAGAATATTTAACCCCATCCGCACAGGTTACATTGCCCGTTTTCTTGCTTATAGCCAATTCCTGTTGTAGCGCATCGCTAAACTTGTAGACGAAATTGGGGTTGCGCTTTTTTTCCGTCATGACTCGGCAAGCTCCGCAAGCAAGAGAGACCATATTTCGTAGGCGGCATTGGTTTTGTATTCGTACTCATATCCAGCCTCGGAACTTCCTATCTTGTCTATATAGCCCTGAATTACAACCTGTACGGAATTAAGGTCGACCTGTTTGTGCGGCGGTTCTTCCAATACCCGCGCGCTTGTCTTTTTCCCTGTTTTTTTGGCAGGGCTATTCCTTGGTTCCGCAGTTGGCAATGTCGGCTCATTCACGTCAGTCGTATCAAGGTTTTCATCATGCTCGATCCCATCATCGACATTATCGTGCGGTTCGCTTGTGTCATCTAAGGTTTCTGGCTCGGGTTCCTCTGGCTGGATAAGCGTTTCCGCTTTGGCCGTGCCAGCATTATGCTCTCGCATTAGCCGCTGTGCCAGTGATGCACTACCGCCGCCGGCAACCAGTTTCTGGCCGATTCCTTTGAGCCTCTCGCCAGATAAACTTTGTATAGCGCATAGCGCTTTTGTGGATAAAGAATTTGTGTTGATACCGAAATTATACAAGGCGCACCTTATGCGATGTGCCGTAACATTGCGGGCAACAAAAAAATCGCTTTTCCCCAAGCGCGCGGCGGTTTCCTTGTTTGACCCCAACGACTCCGCCAACTTGTATATGCCAGCCTCTTGTTCCGTGTGCGTAAGATCCGAACGTTGCAGGTTTTCAACCAGTTGGATGGTGAGCTTGTCGCCTGTAACGATTACCACGTCAATCATTGAAAAGTTTTCGCCCTTGTCGCACAGGTACCGAAAAGCTCTATGGCGGCGGAACCCCGCCACAAGCTCGTATTTTTCAATATCGTTTTCATCTTTGCCAAGAGCTTTGACGGCTATGGGTTCAATCAGGCCGTTGATTTTTATGCTTTCGGCAAGCTCCTCGATTTCGGTGTAATCGTTGCGGACGTTTCCGTTCTCGACGATTTGCGCAAGGCTTATCTGTCGCACCCTGCCTGCGGCTTCCATTTTAGGCATTGTTTCCCCCTTCGATAACGTAATCCACATAAGCTTCAAGCCGTTTCCGCACCTGCTGGGTCATGGGATAGTTGACGTTGTTTGTAAGTTTTTTCAACGATGCAATGTAAGGCACTGGATTGGGAATCAAAAACTCCCCAAAAGCCTGTTGGTACATTTCGAAAATACCCGGCAGGTTTGTTTTGCTGCTGAAGGCGTTCATGCAAACGAAGGTCTCGGCATCCAATCCGTACTGTTGCAATTCCGAAAAATACAGCACGGTCGCCTCGTAGTCGATGCGGGAACAAGTGCCGGGGATTACCAGCACGTCCGCCGCAAACACAGCATTGCGGGTGTGCGCCCCAAGATAGCCGGGCGGGTCGATTATTATGTACTCGTACTTGTCCCGCAAGCCTAGTTTTTTTAGGCTTATTTTCAATTGCACGTCCGATATGTTATTCAGAAGCACGTTTTTGATGTTCCCTGGAATAATGTCGATGTTTTCGGAGCATTTGTATGCGCCCTTAACGCCGTCCACCGCCGACAGAAGCTCCATCGAGGTAACGTCCTTCATTAGGTGGTCGTAGCACTGCGAGATTGCGCAGTTGGAATCAAGGTCGATAATCAGCACCTTTTTTCCGCGCCTTGCCAACGTTTCTGCCATTAGCACATTCAGCGTTGTTTTGCCCGTGCCGCCTTTCCATGATGATGTCGTTATTACCATTATGATACCTCCCCATTAAAAACACTTTTTGATAAAGTCATTCCGCACTCCTTTTCGCATAGGTATCTGGAAGCCTTACGCTGTATTTGTCCGCATACCGCTTCAGCTCTTTATCGGTTATGCCAAGCCATGCAATCACATCATCTCGGTGCCAGCATCGCCGACCTCCCACCATGCGAAAGTTTCTGCCACAACAGGGCATTAGGAAGGCTTTTTGCTCATAGGTGGTAGATGTCGGGCCGCCTTTAAGCGCGGCGGCTTGCTTGAGGGTTACCCACTCTGGTAACCCCTTAAATCGCCCCTGTTCTTCGGCTTCGTGGCGTTGTTTTGCGATCTCTATGGTCAGGCGTTCGATGGCAAGTTGCATCCCGTGCAGGGCGAGGGAGTCTTGGACTTTCATGGTTGCCCCTCAATGTATTGGCGTTCGATCTCGGTTGCTATTTGCAACACCCAAGCCCGCTCAACCACGGCGGTTCCACGGATAAAAACCGGCGCTCCGTTGCTGACTTTCAGACGGTTTTGCATCCAGACCGTGGATATGCCGGATTCTATGCTGGCTTCAAACATGCTGTTGTATAGAATGCCGCCCACATAAACCGGGCAGGGGCTCCCAGAAATGCGAGTTCTCATCATTGTCCCCCGAATGTCGCCACAAGGCCGATTAGGATTATTACCCCAAGCAACCCCAGCAGAAAACACATCGCCGCTTTCGTCAGCGGATTTACCCGTCTACGCACCTTTTTTGAACCTCCCCAAATCAACGCCGTCATGCCCTGGCTTAAAGCCCTTGAACTTTTTGCCAGAGTGGAGTATCTCATCGATGTTGTCATGCGAGTCTTTATAAAAAATCCTTGTGCCATCCATTGTGCTGTAATGTTGGTATAGATAGTCGATGACGTATTCCACGTCAGTGGTAACGCTACGGCCTGATGCGTGTCCCACATCAATAATAAAAATATATTTTCCCGGCACGTGATCCAAAAGCTGAAATCTTGCCCGCATAAAATCAAACTCCTTTTGCTTGCTGTCCCGCCCCCTGCATATCGGGCCGATGCCCATTTTTACGGACACGGGATCTCGCAGGGTACGGCGGCACAACAGGCAGACGTGTCTTGGCATTATTCCGCCTCATCAACGGGAGGGAAGCGCAGGGCTTCTTCTGCCAATGCCTCGCCGCTGGCCGTTATCGGCACAGGGTTGAGGCATACCGCGGAACCGTCATCGCCGCAAGCTAGGCACCGTTTTGGGCAGTGCATTTGATAGGGACACATATCCGCATCCCGTCCTTTGCGTTCGCACATATCAAATAACCTCCGTATCCAAAAATCTAAAAAAGCCCCTCGATGTGGTATAATCGAAATCACCACAAAATCTTTTCCCCACAAGGAGGGGCATGATGAACGAAATGCTGACACAGGTGAACATTATCCAGATTGCAGTGGATAACCTTGCAACTAAAGTTAAGGAACCAAAGGATGAAATGCAGCGCACCCATTTTTTGTCCGCAATCGGTGAGATTAAACGCTCTGCCCAGAGGCTCAAAGGACTCATTGGCAGTCAGTTTCCAGAAACTCAGCAGGATCAACAGTAGCCTCTATACTGAGGGTGAAAAAGTTTTTTATGCGAGGAGGTTCCACATCCCGTGCGACCTGTCCAAAGCGAACTAATACTTCCTTAAACCCTTTCTGCTTGAGAAAATCAATGATTTCCTCGGATTGCGCGGTTACGGCAGAGCCTACCGCTTGCACGATTTTTTGAGCCTCGGTCATAATCCCCCCTACGCCGCCGGTCTGTTGTCCATTGGCGGTTCCACCAAAGCGTTTACTTCGTTTTTGTACTGCAATTTATCACTTCGAAACTGACAGCCAGTAAAAAAATACTCGCTTGTTCCCCAAGGGGTTCCTCCCCTAACTACGCCTACTCCATGGAAGTTGTCGATGATGTAGAGAACCAGGCCTAACCAGTCCACACAGTGATCCTCATAAGCGCTATAAGCGCGGTAGGCGGCGGGAACGGAGGCCATATCAATCGGATTTTTCGTAACAAACAGACTTTCACCTACAAAACGATTGATGGATGAGATAACGTCGCTCCCCATGCGGCGGCTCACTGTGTCAATCACTTTTGGGGTAATGTTCATGCCTAGCCCCCTACGCCGCCGGCTTCTCGCCCGCGCTGTTGAGCTGGCAGGCATCCAGCCCCACTAACCCGTGATCCTCTTTCAGGGCTTCCTGCGTCCTTGCCGTTTCACTGCGGCAACCTTTTTTGCCGCCCTCTTGAATCCGCAAGGCAAAGGCCGCATGGCTAAGCACGTCGGCCCGGGCTATCGGGTCGAGTTTCCTGTAAATCTCCAAAATCTTTTCTGTCGCCATAGTCCCTCCATAGTTCCAGTAGCTACTAAATACTATACCAGTTACAGCCAGTTTTTGTCAAGCAAAAATATGGGTTACTGCTAAAATTTCTTGATTTTTCAAGCGAATGCCGATATTCTTATTGTTATGGAAGAAGCAAGGGACAGACTGCGGATTATCCGCCGGGAGTTGAAGCTAAACCAGGGGGAATTCGCCGAGCGCATGAAAATTTCCCAAAGTATGCTTTCGGGGATAGAGATAGGGCGCGAAACCCTGACGGATCGCAACATACGGTTGATTTGCCTGGAGTTCGGGGTGAACGAATACTGGCTACGGAACGGCGGCCCCGGCCCGATCTTCAAGGAGCCTCCGCTACTAACCCCCGATGAGGAAAAACTGCTGGCGGTATACGAAAAGCTGGAACCTGATAGACAGGAAGAAGTGCAAAAATACGCCGAAGAACGTTTTTATCTTCAAGACCATAAAAAACTCCG
>Ga0209755_10007446_pt1 | contig 11856 bp, 9 predicted proteins | sample TergutCo191P1_FD_187301 | JGI IMG/M metagenome (GOLD analysis project Ga0209755, IMG submission 187301) | Cornitermes sp. P1 segment gut microbial communities from Petit-Saut dam, French Guiana - Co191P1 (SPAdes) (version 2) | ecosystem: Host-associated > Arthropoda: Insects > Digestive system >...
TAGCATTACAACCAGTGATAGTTTTCAGTCTTGAAATAATTAACTTTACACCACAGAAATGCGAGCTTCATGAAATAAGTCACCAATCACATGAAATTACTAATTGGTATTCAACTTAAAAAAACTTATCCAGTAAAGATTTTGCTCCTATATTCTACACAAACGTTTCATGGATATTCATAATGATATTTGTGCTGAAGGCTAAGAAGCAAAGGGTGTATAAGCCTGAACTAAAAGTGGAAGACACTCCTCTAAAAACTTGGGACATCATGCAAAAAAATTTAAATTTTTGTAACAGACAACATTGTATGCTGCTTCTTTTCTTATGCTGTACTATCAAAATTCCCTTACTTTCTATTTACATACTTTATTAGAAATAAAATGAAATGTAGACAAGTATGTTCAGTAAAAGTACCAGCAAGCATGCAAACGTGTTGGTTGCAGGCATTCAGAGAAGGGGCAGGTATCCTGAGATAACATCTGCTTTTAAGCCTTTTCTTGGGTGTTGTACTCCTCTCTGTAGAATATTCACGACCAAACATCTTGTGTACAGACATTCTTTGACATTTTGAATAACACACTAGTTCTTTACACGGTCTGCTTTCCTTCGTATCAGAACTTATGCTGGGTGGTGAAATTAATAAATATGAACATCACAGAAATCTCAAAATTCAAGAAAATAATTATGTTTATTTTCATGTTATTTGTGACATGGTCATTATTTCCAAACATGGAAACATGTCACCAAGTGCTAAAGTTGCAGGTAGAGAAGACAGCCTCCAGGCATCGATGATAGCTGCAAATATACTGAATGAGTAGTTTGGGACAGCCGACAAGGTGTGGATCTTCAGCTTGAGGGTTTGGTGATGGCCTAACAACTCTGCAGTGTGAAAACCCAGCATACACTTAAATGTTACATGGAACCTTAAACTTGGGACACATTCTTTGATACAGCCTATACAACAACAAAGGGACATGACATTTAGAACTTTGAAGGTCATGCCACATTCACAGAAAACAGATGCAATAACAAACCATTTAGAACTTTGAAGGTCATGCAACATTCATGGAAAACAGATGCAATAACAAACCACAACTTTCATTTAATGAGACAGTTTGTCTGGTGAGACATCCTTGGTACAAAACCAAAAGAGGAGTACTATTTTGTGTGTAAAAGGGAGCGAAAATCATCAACTGCAGACAGAATTATTTCTACATATATGAATCATTTTGGATGTTAAAAAATATCTGGACCTACGAAGGAAGAAATAACAACAGATCTGGGGGTGGGGGAAAGCATGAGAAGTGCCACTATACGTACTCCCCCAGACATTTCATATGGGTGATGAAATTCAGGCTAGGCAGAGCATGTGGCAAACAGGAGAAACAGATATTCTTGCCAGTTTCTGGTTGGACAGCTCTCATGGAAAGAACTCACTGGGAAAGTCTACGTATAGATAACTTGATAATATTAAACCTGATCTTAGTGAAATAAGCTGGGAAGATATGAGGTTGATTTCTCTGGCCATGGATAGGAATACAGCAAGCTCTTGGAACATGGTAATGCTTCTTTGGGCTTCATAAAATGTGGGAAATTTGTTGGTAGTTGAGGTCCTATAAACTTCTCAAGGATACTACTCCATGAAACTATTTTTATTTTACCAATTTTACAACGCAAATAAAAATCACAAATCTGTTATCTGTAGAGTAAGCCATATTACAAGACAATGGAATTCATTCTTTACACAAATAAAAACACACTACTCATAAATGTGGCCTATTCACTGTCGTATACTCTGACACTCATGTGTTAAATTGTCTAAATTAACAGTATTTCCTTTTGAAGGAGAATTTGCAGCAACTTCGGAACACAATTTTCATCACTTCACAGTCTTACTTCCGCACTACGAAATAACATGACATTCATAATGCCATGCATGACTCACCCCTTCTACCTTCCTACCTTTACTCACATCGTCTGCCACGTCTATAATGACATACATACTCAGAGTAGTATCACGTGTCCGTTGAACATAAAACCGGATACATCTTATGTAACTGCCTATACACGTAACCAGTAACTGATACTTCAACGCCTCCATATCGAAAAACGCCAGGATGTTATATTTGTGATCAAATTATGTTACAAGAGTGAAACGTTTGGCTACGAAGTAGACTTTTTTGTAATGTGTGAACCTTACTAATTTAACCAAATAACTGACAACAGATTCGACACCTTACAACGTCTGAGTAGTTTTCAAATACCTACAGAACGTCAATGTGTTCTACGTGCAACACCTACCAGTATTATTAAGATACTGACGACGTACCCCACAAGCGTCACAATATTCGCACTGCTGGCAGCGGGATCTTAAATCGGCGTTGTTGGGTCTCCGTTGACTTTTGCAATTTTTTAATGTAATTCACGCCCAAACCCCCATTAAAAAGACTGCCTCCTGCAGACGTTAGTAAACATGAACTCGATGTCAAGCACCTCTGTACTGACAGAATGTACTAGTAGGCCTACACACTCACGTCCAGAAAGCACTGCACACTTGCGCAAGGAACGAGTTAGTTATGGTTATTTACAGCAGTGCGCGGCCTTGACTTGTTTACATCATGACTTGCGGCCGACAGTCCCACTGCCTGCCGAGTAACTGTTCTTATTATTATTATTATTATTTTGCGACTGAGGAATTGGACTCGAACCGGCGACCTCCTGACCCCAACCCTTCACAGCGTTGCCAGCACTAGATAATTTGTAATAGCCAGCAAGTCATTCACGGTCTCTACGCGTAAAATTTATACTTTTTGCTGCAGATCACGGATTACCTACGAAACACGTACCCCAAGCGTTTTTCGACTTCCCGTGCACGTTCACAAACTTTGCAATGACAAAAAGTGCGGTCGTGGTTGTTAATGTGGGTAAGAAGGCTGGCTCATCAAAGAAAAAGGGGCTAAGGACGTGTATGATCTGTAGATGAGAATGATAGAAACACAGTGATGAGAATGCCAGAACCTAAAGGAAACGAATTAGCAGGATCCTGTAAATATTATGCAATGACCTTCAAGATTTGGACTCTTAGGGTGATAAAATCAAGGATACGATGGGTGGGGCATGCGGCACACATTATAAACGACAGAAATGCAAACTGGAAGGAGAGACAACCTCAAAGAGATGGGTGTAGGTGGAATGAAACAGATCTTAATATAGGATGGAAGTGCATGAAATAGATGCGTTGAGCTCAGGATAGGTATAAGTGGTAGGCTGTTGTAAACACGGTAATGCCCTTTTTTTTTTTTTATAAACTGCAGGCAATTTCTTGACCAGTGTACCGACTATTAGCTTCTCAAGAAGGCTTCTGTTCTATGTGGTTGCTTTGTGGGATCCTCCTGTTCAGTTTCTCAGCTACCATTGTATATTGACAAGGTAATGGGAAAACAGCTGTTCACATGGTAACCAACAGGATATGTGCACCTGTTAATGAATGATGAGGCATAAACTCCTTTGCATGCAGTATGAAAGGCACACCTACATTAACAATGGAAACACATGCTAACCATGACAGTACATTCTTATAACAGTGACAAATCCTGATATAGAGGTTAGTTCTAGCAGAATTGTACAATGATGCATTGTGCACCTTTCCACTACACATGACCTGCCAGGATTCACCACTGAGTAATGGGTCTTCCACATTGTCTTTAATAACAAGGGGAAGAAATGGAGGATGAAAGTATAGTAAACAATGGATAAATAATGTGTTGATGCTTAAGTGTCATAAAATTATTTAAATTCTTTTATTACGGCAAATGAACCAGCTTTACATGAAAAGCTGCAGCAAGGGCAAAACAGCATCCAAGCACACTCATGCCTACACACATACACACACCTATATACATAACAAATTAAGCCCCAATCACAGCTCATCCTTATGCTGTCCAAGTTTTGCAGCCAGGGATGCTACCTGCTGTGCAAGGCCAGTGTAATAGTAGTGCCCATCAGAAATGTTGTGAGTCTTGTCTTCCAGCTCTTCATGGAGTGCAAGTTCCTGGTACCAGTGCTGAAGTCTAATGATGGCATCTCTTGCATCTTGGAACCTGCAGCACATCCAGTGAATGAAGAAATGCTGAAGGAGATAACTGACGTAACATACAGAACAAAATTCCCCACATTACACGACTACTAGGAATATAAGTTTTTTCTTATGCTAGTAACACTGCCTTCATTTCAGTACTTACATCAGTATTTCAGCAACTGCATGAGAATAAGCTTTCCACTTACTCATGAAAGATGCAAACAAACCCTTAATTTCATACTGGCAACAGTTTTGTAAATTAGGAGGGAGTGGGTACATCAAAACACAACTGTTTTTGTATCCTATTTATTAGGCTGACGACATGTTTTGGCCACTGTTGGCCATCTTCAGGTCACAAAAAATATATAACGAGGAGAAAATATACAGCATAAGAACATTAGTTGTGCCAATTCTGAGCTTTCAACGAGATTGAAACTAATAATATATTTGTCAGGTAAAGTGGATTGAGAATAAAGTATATATACATGTTGTAAGTGATGTCTTATGAGTAAAGTGCCCTGAGTTTAAAGTACATATGTATGTTGTACACTTCGATTAACTGTTTAAAAAACCAAGTGGGTATAGTAGTGCTCAGTGGAAAGCTTGGGGTATCCAGAGCATGTTCGTGGCGTTGGTACGTCCGTGGCGGCTACATGGACATTTCAGGCTGGCTGTATGTATGATTGTGGAAGTATTCTTTTAGATTAAGTATCCTTAGTCTGTCAGGTCGTGGAGTTTGTTGTGCATGAGCTGGAGTGAAGGGGCTGGGTGTGATTTGGACCTCGGTAGGTGAAGTAGTCCATTCGGAGCAGGTTTCTGCAGTGTGAGGAGAATAATTATGCATGAGACATCAGCATCCAGTGCAGGTGTGTTCTGGTTCACTGCTACTTTTAGTAGTGGTGGTGTCCTTTGCAGTAGGGATTCTGGTAGTTTTTGTTCGCAAACCCTTGAAGTGTAACTGGCTGCAGCGTCTTGTGTTGTACCAACGCCACGAACATGCTCTGGATACCCCAAGCTTTCCACCGAGCACTACTATACCCACTTGGTTTTTTTCACAGCAATCAAAGTGTACAACATACATATGTACTTTAAACTCCGGGCACTTTACTCGTGAGACATCACTTACAACATGTATATATACTTTATTCTCTATCCACTTTACCTGATGAATATATTATTAGTTTCAATATAGATAACTGCTAGACAATGAGATCTCATTGAAAGCTCAGAATTGGCACAACTAATGTTCTTATACTGTATATTTTCTCCTCATTATACATTTTTGTGACCTGAAGATGGCCCACAGTGGCCAAAACATGTCAGCCTAATAAATAGGATACAAAGACAGTTGTGTTTTGACGTACCTACTCCCTCATAATTTATATAAAACACAATGGGAATGACGCATCTAAGAACAGTTTTGTAATTACCTTAAAATGTGCCCTGATCCACACATACTTCAATTATAGTTCGGTCAATAATCATGAACCACACACACATATGGCTGCAAACAGCACCCGCAGTTAATTATTATTCTGACATGTTTCAGTCTCTCTGGACCATCATCAGGGATAACACTCATACAAGTTACAGTAAATTAACAAAGCTTATGACAACTGAGTACACATTAGTTTATGTTCTGTACTAAACATGACTGGGATTAAAATCTTCTTACAGCTGGAGCATGTGTCCTTGTTCTGGATGAACAGATGTTATGCTGACTGATTTAAATATTGATTGTATTAAAATCTTCTATAATGGTACCTGTTTAACCCATATTGTGTGTGTTGGATTTACCTGTATTACAGTAATAATCAAAACTGAAACTGCGCTTGTGTTAAAGATCCTATTCATTTAAAGCATTTAGTCAAAGGACAGGGCCTGAAAGTTGCTATACCAAGATTATACTGGCATAGAATGGAAATGCTACTTTATTTACAACCAGCCACCACCAAAAAGTGATAAAGAGGAGAAAGATTGTTCAAACTGTTGCCAGACATTACTAATACAAGCTGAATGCAAGTAAAAATAATCACACCCTGAGAAAGTGACTTTTACAGTACCTGGTATATTAAAATTTTCAATAGTTATTCAGTACAATTATCAAGTGATATTATTTATAGTATATATGTGTGTAGTCTCTGGTTACATTCATCCATATTTTATTGTATAAACTCACATCATCAGTCACAATGCGCTTGATCTTTAGTTCAGACATTGTTTGTATTCGTTTAACCTAATTTATCCCCACCCCCTCCCCAATTAAATGAATGACAAACAAATATCCACATCCCAAAGTGCAACCCTGAGTAAAAACAGTGAAAGGCAATTTGTAGTGCCAATAAAAAAGCTTGAAAGCAGTGAAAGCATTGGTAACATCTGCAGTGCTTGGCCTGGCAAAGAGACTGTATGTACAAACTGTGGTAATTCTGAAAATCAAACACAATTCTAAGACAGGAACTCTTGCCTCCTGTCACTCTAACATGGCTACCATCACCACTGTCTACGTCCTTGTCATCTAATCCATGACACCCTCCCTCTCTTCACCACCAACTTCCTCTAGCCACCTTAAATAAGGTGCACACAAGTTGTGTACAGTTCCTTTCCACTTTCACAGGCTATAAATGAATATTAACTGTTTATGTCCATATTAATATAATTAACACAATACTAACATAATAAGTATGTGTACATATGCCATATATGAAGAGGCTGTCCCTGGTATGACTGCCCCTAAGCCATACATTTTTTTTCATGGCAATATTACATGTAATTCACGCCTTTTTGATGTACACTCATTTACTAACAGGAAAGAACTATGGCACAGAACAAGGGCTACTTGTAATGCTTAATGTTAAATAAAATCTGTGACAGATGAAGTGCAAAAAAGGGTAAAAAACTGAGTTTAAATCAAGCAGAATTTAATTTTCCTACTAGGCAGGTTCACCAATGGAAACATGGTACCTGGAGGTAACCAAGGTAAAATTTGATGAACGAGCAATTCAAGATCCTCTGGGGTTTTGTTATGTCCTTTTTTAGTGAAATGTCAATAAGCAATGAGCAACATTTGGTCCTGTACATTTGCAATGCGGCTTCCAATACAGTTTCAGGAACACAAAGGAAAGAGATAATAAATATGGCCAAAAATCATTTTATCTGCAATTACAAAGACACATTATTCATGAATATGTTGTACTGTTGACAATACAACATACTTTTTATACTGAAATATGAACAGAAGGTTCACGTCAAAATAAATAAAAGTAACTATTGTGACATACAGTGTGTGTCTCAAAGTGCTTCTGTCATGGAATTCTCTGCTGACTTCATTCATTCTGTCACTACACAATACACACCATACAGGGATGGGATCCAATTTGGATCCAGGAAGAACAGATGTTCGTACATGAATAAATAATTACAACATAGACACATACAACTTTTAACCATGTTAACTAAACTATATTACTATTACTGCTTCACCATCATTATATTTATGGGTATCATTTTAATCAAAAACTGTAAAATTCTGCACGACTGATACCACAACATGTGTACGCTCAGTGTGGACTATTTTATTGCTTACTTACTCCATGGAGCAGAGTCCTTCTTGAGAAGCTAACTGGTTTGCAGCTAATCAAGAAATTCACCACATTTCACACAACCCGAAGGTTCATTACTGCACTCACAAGTGTCCACTGAATGTTTCAAATAAATACTGGTGTCAGCTCCATGAAGATGGTGAGATAACACCAAAACATGTAGGAGCTATGTGAAGGATAGTATGGATAAATTATAGAAAAGTGCATGTGTTGGCATTACACAAGTTTTTCATTTTATCATAATATACAGAACAAACAATGTGAACCATTAAATAATAATGAAAACTCTGCCAGGATTACTAATATGCCAGTCAAGATTTGAAGAGAGTGCCTCCAAAGCAGCAGTCTGGCATGTCACTATCAAATCAGCCTATGTGGGAAAATATTTCTTTCCAGATCCCTTGCAACTTATTCTATGCAGCTACTATTTATTATCAGGTGATTAACAGTTTTATGTACAGTATTATATTTTGGTAGCTTTTACTTCCTTTTATTTTCTTTCTTTCTTTTGGCATAGAACATGTATACAAACCTGTCCACACACACATCTGCAAGCACTAACATGGCAGCCACCACTTTTTCAATTACATCGTGTACTGGTTGTGCAGGAAGATCTTGTTCCTGAGCAGAGCTTAGATCATCCCTCCTTGCTACATGCTGAATAGTAATGGGCGAAGCAAGAAGAAGGCGTGGCAGGTGTGTACACCACCCTTGCTCCACAAGGCGAGGTATCAGTCCTGCTGCTCTGTACTGCCTTCGTTTCTCCTGCAACTCAGCATATTTGGATGTGCCCTGGGATACACTCTGCCATGCCTCTTCTGTCTCCTTTACCTCTAGCACGAGGTCATGCAGAAGGGTTACTACTTTCACCTGTCATTACATAACAAAGTAAAACATAATGAAGTTTGTGATTCTAATATGCATCAGACTGTGCAATGTTTCAGTGTGAACCCCTGTGACAAGTGTTAAAATACATACTAATGAAAAATGCATATAAAAGTACACCACCAAGTAACAGGTTCAGGTACTAGTTAAATGCCACAAAGCCCTCATGTGCATTTCAGCCTGAACTACCAAATTTTCTGTTCCCTCATCATGTGCCACTCAGGTTTTATTATACCTAGACAGTAAAAGCCATAAGTTTTCTGCAACAGCTCTATTCAAATTGGAGGGATTAACTCACCTGCAACTTCAGATTGTCCTGTGCCTCATTCTGAAACAGTGTGGCAAGCACTTCCAGTCCCCCACTGGCCAACATCTTGACCTGAGCTGCTGGGAACCTGCGTACAAGGCAAGACAGTGCATACAATGCACGTGATCTAACTGTGGAATCTTGGTCCAAAGCCAGCACATGAAGCAGGGCGTTTATACTTCCACTTTCTAGTGCAGCAATCTGCACTGCTATGTTACTCTGAGCTGCTGAGCCCAGCAGCCTGATTGCTTCAGATCTGACAAGTGTGGAGCTTGAATTGAGGCTTGGAAGAACCACATCCATCAACCTGAAAGTTCATGCCAACATCTTAGCCACAAAACTTTCACATTACATTGCTGAATTTTAGCCACAAAATCAAATGTCAAAGCAACTGCAGCATCAAATATTAACCCTTTAATGCTAGAATTAAATCCTTCTGCATAATGCATCCTGCCAAGATTTTTTTACTGGAGATTTTAAATTTTAATGCTTACTCTTAGAAAAGAAAGCATATCTCATAGACTTTTCCTTCAAATTTAATTAAATAAAATTTTGCACCATGCTTATGATTTGGTTAATCTGGGAAAAAATGTTCACCTATTTTTATAATAAGTTTAGGCCTGTGAATTACATGCATTATAAAAATGGGGTGTAAATAGTTCATTACTCACATAATTCTGGTTGCTTCAGAAGGTCTGTGGCACTTTGGATCACAGTTTTGTCATGACACACAGTACTCACAAAGAGGGTGATTTATTACAAACTTACTTTAGTATGATATTCCACAAAATGAGGCACCAAGCACGGGCCCACATCACACCAGGCGCATTTATACACTGTACCCTTTCTATGGTCACAAGAAGTACACAGATGGCCTTGCAGTTGGGTTGATGATTTCGCTGGGCAGTGTTTGCTATGGAGACTCTTGAGTTGCAAAACATTTTTGCGCCCGCACTTAGTCTTCCACCAATCTGGGGGTGGGGAGATCTTGGCTCCTTCCAGCTTCCTCAATCAAATTCCTCATCAGAAGGAGCCAGAAATCTTGGTGGATATATTTTCTTTCTGGCCATTGCTAACTACAACGGCCTGCCTTATTTAGTTTCCTTTGTATGACTGGTAGTTTCAGAAACCTGATGCCACTGAGATATGAATGTCTTCTACAGTGACAGCAAAACAGATCTAAAGCTATGATGTGACTATTGTATAAAATTCCAGCTATTCAAGAGTGCCCAAGACATTGTTACTAGATTGACAGCTGTGTTGCATGTTACTACCCCACAACCCCTACAGAGTACCCCAGCACTACAAGAGGCATGTCTGTGGGCCCTCCTGTAGCTGTCAACATTGATTTTTGTGGATATCTCAAATTTCTGAGCATTTGTTTTGTTTGAATTATATACGTACAGTACACAGACAACCTTTCTGGTCAAGAAAGAAAGTTTGCTTTACAAGCCAGTGTTGATATCTCAACCCAAAGTGAACACCAGTGCAAGGTAAAAACAAAGCTACCAGTGTCTAAACCATATTAGTCAGCTGGCACAATATGCACAGTTACTGTGTTGACTTATAAATCAGGGTTTGTGGAGAGGTTTAGGAGGTGGACGGGGTACATTCAGACAACTCAAAGAAAGCCTAACCTTCAAGGATCCTGCAGCATAGCAAGCCACCACATTTTATTGGATAGGAGTGAACAAAATTCCTCCAAACTTCCACACACTCTCTGGGACGTCTTTATAAGTTGTTCGGCAACTTAAAGGGCTCACTGCACGATGTCTTTAGAAGTCATTCGGCTTCAAAGGGTTAAAGCATGTTAATACTTTTTTTTTTTTTAAGTTTTGTGTTCCATGCATTCTTGTAGATAACTCCTCAAATACACCAACTAAATGCACATATATATTTATATAACAATATATTTACCACATTCCTCCTACATGTCTCGGTGTGCTATACACCATCTTCAGGGAGCACTACTCATATTTTTGAGCAGAAATATGAGTAGCCCTCCTTGAAGATGGTGTATAGCACAATGAAACATGTAGGAAGAATGTGGTAAATATATTGTTACATAAATATATATGTGTATTTAGTTGGTATATTTGGGGAGTTATTTACTTGGTGGAGTAAAGGAATACGTTGATAATATTAAAATAATATTACGTTCTACTGATGGTAGTTAATAAATTAACCACATTGAAGACAAGAGTGCAGATCACAGAAGTAAACTTACCCACCCATCTGTGCAAACTGCTGAGCATTGTCAAACTGGTGCACCAAGTACTCCAAGTCAGTGAGGAAGTTTAGAAGTTTCTGGTCATCACCACCTGATTTGAATCTATTCATTAGCTCATTCAGAAGTTCTAGATCTGTTTTAACAGTCAAGTTAAGAGATTCAAAGTCTTTCTTCAGAGTTTCATATGAACGGAAACTTTTCCACACACGTTCACTGTCCTGTAACATAAAATTACTATGCCATCACTGGATTAACAAATACACATTAAAAAAATTCATTGCTTTATGGTTCAAGGAACCTTTTACACAAATGATCAAACTTTCAGAATGTTCACTATCATGACAGGACATATAACTTGTTAGCATGAAAAATACATAGTACCAAGACAGTTGACAACATATATTTGATGATGGGGCTACAAAAACAAACCTCCCAAAACCTGTATATTTATATAGGCTGCACATCAGAACAAACCCAAAAGTTGCAGTTTATCAAAGCACACATTAAACCTTCTGATGATTAGTAACTGGTGCCCAGTCATAACACTGCACTGACAATTTTTTTAAATTTTACTTAATATAAGAGTCAAAGTATACATTTTTTTTCAATGAATAATGCTATGACTTTATTTGGAGACACACCTGTATCAGTGTAACTCTGAAATCTTTCACCCAGTGGCCTGAAATCAAACCTGGGCTTCCAATGCAAAAGGTCAGGGGAAAAGAAAAGAAAAGAAAGAAAGAAAAGAAGACG
>Ga0209755_10007447_pt1 | contig 11855 bp, 17 predicted proteins | sample TergutCo191P1_FD_187301 | JGI IMG/M metagenome (GOLD analysis project Ga0209755, IMG submission 187301) | Cornitermes sp. P1 segment gut microbial communities from Petit-Saut dam, French Guiana - Co191P1 (SPAdes) (version 2) | ecosystem: Host-associated > Arthropoda: Insects > Digestive system...
AAAGGAGCTGTGTAGTACCAATACGGCAGGGGGAACACTTACCGCAAGACTCGTCAACACAAAAATCCATGTAGTACCGAGCCACGTCTACCACACAATCATCTTCGTCCATGACGATCATTCCCCCAGAACCCATCATTGAACCGTTAGCTGTTAATGAGTCAAAATCAATTGGTATGTCCAGAAACTTTTCGGCGAGGATACCTCCTGATGGACCGCCGGTCTGAACGCCTTTAAACTTCTTACCGTCTTTGATTCCTCCGCCTATTTCAAATACGATCTCACGAAGGGTTGTTCCCATAGGAACTTCCACCAGCCCTGTGTTCTTTACCTTTCCTGTGAGGGAAAATACCTTAGTACCTTTTGATTTCTCCGTCCCTATCTGCGCAAGCCATGCTCCGCCTTTAGCAGTTATCACCGGGATATTTGCATAGGTTTCCACGTTATTAATATTGGTAGGTTTTCCCCACAGACCTTTACTCGCCGGAAAGGGCGGTTTTGGAACAGGCATACCACGGTTTCCCTCAATGGACTTGATAAGGGCTGTTTCTTCACCGCAGACAAATGCTCCGGCGCCAAGACGTATCTCAATATCGAAATTGAAACCGGAGCCGAGTATATTATTTCCCAAAAGACCGAATTCCTGAGCCTGAGTTATGGCGATTTTGAGACGATCCACTGCAAGGGGATATTCCGCGCGGATATACACAATGCCGTATTCTGCATCAATGGTTTTTCCGGCGGTGATCATTCCTTCAATAACCGAATGCGGATCGCCTTCGATGGTTGACCTGTTCGCATAAGCTCCGCAGTCTCCTTCATCAGCGTTGCAGATAACGTATTTAATATCGCTCTCGGCTCTGCGTGCAAGATCCCACTTTAGCCATGTAGGGAATCCTGCTCCGCCTCTTCCACGCAAGCCTGAAATTTTTACTTGTTCTATGATCTGCTCCGGTGTCCATTCAAACAGGACTTTTTCAAGTCCCGCATAACCTTCACGGGCGATGTATTCCTCTATATTTTCGGGGTTGATTACGCCGCAGTTACGCAGCACTACACGTACCTGCTTATGATAAAACTGGATGTCCTCTATCGTCTCAGCGGTTTTAGTCTGTTTGTCGTCCTTGTAGAGCAGCCGCTTTACCGTACGACCTTTAAGTATCTGCTCGGCGATAATTTCCTTTGCGTCTTCCGGCTTTACATTAACATAGAATGAGTCTTCGGGCAGTACCTTGATAATCGGTCCACGTTCACAAAAGCCAAAACAGCCGGTTTTTACGATCTGAACCTGTTCTTTTACGCCAATTCTCTCCGCTTCGGCGAAAAGGTTACGGTAGATTTCATCACCTGCACAGGATTCGCAGCCTGTTCCGCCGCAGACAAGTATAAAGTGGTTATAGTGCATTTATTGTTCTCCTTAATTGTAACAATAGGTTCGCCAAAACGAATACAGAACAATGTTTGGAACAATGTTCTGTTTTGAGTATAACAAAGATAGTATCGGGTTGTCAACAGAAGATATTGAAAATAATTCCTTTTCGGTTTGTGGGAATGTTAACAAGGAGAATGTATTTTTTCTAAATAAAGACTAAAGAATGACTTTTGATGACCAAAAACTATCTTAAAAATAAGTCCGTGAATTATTAGCAAAAACATCAAGAATTTCGAAATATTTTTTGCAATTTTCAACTAGAATTTGCTATAAAGGTCTCCTGTTCTCCCAATTTAATCGGAGAAATTGAGCCTTTGAAGCAATTTCCTTCGACGGATATTATTAATCGTATAGTAGAAACCTTAAAAGTCACGCCTGCTGACCTTTTCACATAAGATAACAAGTCAAAAGCGATAAAATCTAGGGAAATACAAGAAAAATGTAAATCTCGGCTTAAAACGAAGATTTTGAAAGTACTTGTGAAAAGATCAGAAAAAACACGCCAGTTCATTTTTGTACTCATTATCTTGAAATTTCGACAAATTTTCGCCGAATTTATACAAATAACTTGACAAAAAATTCAATGTTAAGTATAGTGACGATATCTAGCACAGGAGGATAATGTAGGTTGAAAGGGGGGGGGCATATGTCAAATGAAATGGAAAATTACGATGAGGCTAATATAGCCGCAATAAGAGAAGAATGGGCTAAGGAAGATTCCATCGAGAGTACAACGTACACAATGGTACAATCTAACACATTATGTAAAGTAGATGTTACAGCTGAAGGCATGCTTGCTTGTGCTGAGGCTCTAATTGATCTATAAAAAACAACGTTTATGCATAATAAATATATCTTTTTAGATGTTGTCAGTGTTTTAGATGAAAAAGTTTTTACTAAAGAAACGGTAAAAGGATGGAGAGATCACTTATTAAACTCATACGAGATAATATTTAAACTTATAAAACCGCAAATCGATCCTGTTTCTTGTGTTAAATTTTTTCTCAGCAGGGATCTTGTTAATGAGGTTATTACTGACGCAGTTATAGGGATGCGAAAGATCGTAGAAAGCGTGCATCCCATTGAAAATCCGAATGCATTCAAGGTAGCTGGATATCTTGCTTATTGGTGGATGCGTCATAAACCTATAAGCATTCATTATCCGAATAATCTGTCGTTAAAAAATATAAAGATAGTTGAAAAAGACGGTAAAGATAATGCAACAGAGCAAAGGAATATTGTCTGGTTATTAAAACATATAAACGAGATTGTTGCAGTTCAAATAGCTACTAATTATGTATTTAATTTTAGCAAAATAATTTGTAAGAAAGATGAATGCATTAGGCTAAAGAAAGCCAGTGAAAATTTTAACTTTTCAGATTTTGAAGAAATGAAAAAAGTTTTATTACATAAACTTACATATTACTTTACTTACAGAGCGATTACACCAAAACTGATTGAGCATCTTTTGGAGGGGTATACTTTTCATCCAGCTTGGGATTTATCAGGAAAATTGTGGCAACATAAAGAGAAAGAGCTAGCTATATGAATAAAGGAATGATATTTTTTTTTATTTTTGGTGTAGTCGCAGTTGTTTTGGCTGTCCTTTCTTATGTTTTTAAAAATCTAAGTTTTAGTAGTATGATTGGTGTTATTTCGACGATAATATCAATTGTTCTTAGTGCAATAGCAATCCTATATACATTTTTCTCTGGTAAAAACACACTTGAATTATTAAATAAAATAAAGGAACAAAACAAACAATTGGTAGAAAAAATTGAACATGAGTTATTGAAAGATGCTTATGACGATAAAGGTTTAGAAGCCGCGCGAGGAGAGGATTGGCTTCAGGAATCTAAGAGTTAGTATTTAATGTTTGCGGATCAACATTCGTTTTACTAATAGTGGTTTCAAAAGTCATTAATTAAAAATGCAGATTTAAATTTATTTGTTAATTGTTCTATCCAGTCTATTTCGGAAGTTGATGAAATATCATCATTATTTTTTATAATGTAACCGTCAAAACAACCACTTCTACCGCCATTAAGCAAAGTAGAATTCTTTCAAATTCTTTTCATTTCGTATAAAAGTCCAGTTTTGAAAACCTCTCTCAAAGCCTAACCTGTTTTTATGAATGAACAGGAAACAGGCGAAAATCCGCTATATTCATTTATTCCGCTAGAAGATTTTAAGGCTTTAATGGGTATAGATGATAGAGACGATAAAACAGCCCGATTTTGCCTTGTAACGGCTTCTTTAAGCATTGAGCAATACTGTAAACGGAAATTTTTACGAAAGCAATATTTTGAGACTATACAAATAATAAACAATTATCTGGTTCTTCCTTTGAAAGAATATCCTGTTAGCGAAATTTTACTTGTTTCCGCTTTTGTCGGGGAACGGTATACACAAGAGAACGGAAGAATTATTGAACCTGAATTTTACCGCCCGATGGTTGGTAACGGTTATAACGAAGAAATGATTTTTGAATTGCTTTTATCTTCATCAGTTAGACCTTATGAATATTCCTTTGTGAATGTTACATACATTGCAGGATATGTTGTTTCAAATCCGCTTCCATGCGGATTTGAAACAGTGAATTTTAGCGAAGCTAAAACTCCAGAAATGGAAATAGCGGCATCCCTGCCGCTTCCAGAAGATTTGTCTGCGGCTTGTTTGGAATTAGCGTCATGGAACTTTAACCGTTATAAAGGCAGACGGATTGGAATGTCAGGCAACATCAAGGGTGCTGGCGTTCAGGGTGAGCATTTTGAATTAAGTATGCCTGAAAATGTTAAGGCTTTGATTGAACCGTATAAACGTAAAACAATTTAAGTTAGAAGTGAGGAATTAAAAATGAACAGTGAGCAATTAGCAGTTTGCAATGAAAAGAGCGCGATTTTTTTTATTGAACAACAAATTATTACCGCTGTCCGAAAATTACTGACAGGTAAATTTAATGATATACTTCGTGGGTTTGAATTTCAAATTCCTTTAGTGGAGTTTGGAATATTCAGGGGTGATACTGTTATTGCTCCTTTGGTTTCTCTTTCTTCATGCGAACAAACAGAGAAAGAAAGAATTATCAAGCAAGATACTTATTCAATTACTGTTACATTTCCTGTTTTAGATACTGTTGAAAGTGAATTGTATTGTTACGCCGCCGCTTTTCAAAAGGCGTTATGTGAAGATTTGACTTTGGGCGGCGTAACTGACAGAGCGGTAATTACAAGTAAAAAATATGTACCGCCTAAAAAAGCTGATTGCGGTATGGAATGGGAAACTATTATTACCCTTCGTGTAACGGTGGATAGTTTATGAAAATACAAGGCTGTGATTGTTCCATTGTAATTAGAACTAAACACATGGAATTAGATGTGCCTTATTCGGAGGAAACGATAAGAGAAGCGGTATCTTTATTACAAGAAGAAGCAAGTATCGAGGGGAACGGAAATTGTAAAGCGATTGTAAAAAAGAACGGTGTTACAGGCTGTGTTGTAACTCCCTTAACGATTGGCACTGTTCCGCTTTTACTTTATTTGGCAATGGGGTCTGTCGGAAAGCCTGTGTTTATTTCGGAAACTAGAAATTTATACAGATACCAGGCAGACCTTTTACCGATGGAGAATTCAGATTGTTTTGATTTGATACAAGACAGGGGAATTGAAAGAAATGTTTTTGAACAATGCAGGGTGCAGGGTTTTGAATTACGGTTTGAACGTGAAAAGCCGATTAAACTAAAACTTGACGTATGCAGAGAAAGGTCTGCTTATGCTTTTTTATATACAGATAAAATTGAAAAGAGTACAGGAGAGATTTTTAATAGTAATAATGTTAGTTATAAGATTAACGGTAAGGATTATTCCAATATCTACGGTTTAACGATTATTGCTAAAAAAGAAAGCGGCACTAAAACAGAGATTTGGATTAAACGGACAATCAATAAAAATAATGAACTACCGAATAACATTGAAAAAATTATTATTACTGCTACCTTGCTTCGTGATAAATATGAACACCGTCATTTTGGAATATTCAGAATAACGCTCAATCATCTTGTTTTGGTTTCCGATGAGACAACAGTAAATTCAAGCGATACCGTTATCGGTCCTAACCGATATTATGTTTCCGGTTCTGTCTTTACGGAAGTATTTACATCTGGTGAAGGTGCGCTATGAAATTCTACGAAATAGACAATGCCTTGCAAGAAGCCATAGAAAAGAAAGAAAAGCCTGTGCGATTAAAAATTGAGATAGAAAGTCAACATGGATTTTTCCATAGGATAATGGATCAGGATATTATCGAAGCCAATTTTTACGGATTGAAAGAAGTATCTGGCGGTACTTCGGCAAGAGGAGAATTGCTGTTAGATAATTTTCATGGAGCGTATTCTTTTAATAATGTTGCCGCAGGTGCGAAGGTAAAGGTTTCATTTACGCTTGGCGATACGCTTTCATATTTTGAAAGATTTGTTTTTTATATTGACGATAAAGGCATACAGGATATAAAAGGAAACGGAAGAAAGAAATATGTTTATATCGGATTGCAGGATTTATCTTATAGATTAAGAAAATCTGACGAAGCAAGGGATTGGACTTCCCCTGCGGTTTTTACTTATTCTGTGGTTTGTGATAAAACACAAGCGGAAAATTCATTATTACATGGTATCGCTAAACGTGCAGGGTTAAATGAAAATGATATAGATTGCTCTACAATTCCTGTTACGCTTCCTTATGTAAGATTAAGAAAAAATATTTGGGCTGAATTATCAAGTCTTGCTACTTCCTATCGTTGTCATTTAGAGTGCGCTCCTGAAAAGCCTTTAGTGTTTGCTCATTCACCGTATCAAACAGAGCCGCAAAATGAAAATGAATTCTCACATACTTTTTATGGTAATGAGATTTTTTATTTGAGGAAAACTGCAAGGGCTGATTATTATCGAAATACTGTACGTCTTAAAGTGAATATGCCTGTCTCTTTAGAGAAACAGCAGATTTGGCATTATAACGAACCGCCTGTTATTTATGATGAATTGTTAAGGGCTTGTTATCCTTTTAAGTATTCGTTAGATAGAGAAATTGTAATTTCAAAATATGATGCGAAGTATAAAATTATTGACGAAAGCGGCAAGGAAAGAAATGTTGTTTTTGCTGATGAAATAGACAACCAAGAGGAAGCGGAAAGCCGTCTTGTTTATGACGGCGGTATTCTGTCTTATTCCTTTTATGACGTTACAACAAATTATGATAAAGCTGTTTTAACCTTAAAAAAAGATATAGAAAGTGATTTATTCAATGCTTCTATTCACGGCAGACCCATTGTACTTGATTTGAACCGTTCATGTTTCATGCGTGATGATGAACATATAAATAATTACGGTACTGCCGCTTTGAATATTACAGGTTCTTATTTCTCGGATTATGAAATTGAAGGAAAGCCGCATTATGAGGATTGGGTTATTCGTGAATTGGCTGAAAGAATACAAAACAAAAGAGAATTCACTGTTAAAACGCATTGGGCTTTGTTTAACGCAAGGATTGGAGCAAAAGTAAAAATCTGTTTGCAAAATGAGGAAATGTCGGGAACGATTAATGCGTTTTCGTTTAGATATAAGCGTGATAAGGCTTTTGTGGCAAGTTTCAAGATATTAGAAAACAGGGAGGAATGCTGAAAATCCGCATCCATGCAGATTTTCAGCTAGAAGTTTTTACGTTGTAAAAACTTCAGCTAAAGCATAATAAAAGCGGCATCCGTGCCGCCTAAAGAGGGGAATAGAAATGGCAGGGGGTAACACTATGACAAGCGAGGATAGAAAATTGATTGTCGAGACGTTAGGCGAAATGAGAGAGTTAAAAGGCGAAATGAAAGAATTTAAGGAACACGTTATCGGCAGGGTTCAAAAACTGGAAACAAAAGAAGCGGAAAGAGGTAAAAGTAATATATCAATTATTAGCCTTATTATCGCTTCTTTATCTGTTTTGGTAAATATCGTTTTTAGTCTTTTCAAACATGGAGGAAGGTAAACAATGATCAAGTGGGAAAACTTAATGGAAAACGAAAAAAAGCAATTTGAGAAAATGTCCGAACATGACAAGTTTGTTTATTTTCTTTTGTTGCAATTCGGAAGTCCTTACGGTTGGGGAGCGGAAAATCCTGTTACTTCCGATTGTTCGGGTGCTGTCTGCATGGCGTTATACGCCGCTACTGGCTTGCTTATACGCACTACCGCTGACGATTTGCTAAAAAGAGTTTTTACGAAAGTAAATCCCAGAAGCGGCGATATTAGGGTGGTGTTTTACGTTACAAAAAAGGATAAAAAGCACGGTGATAGAATGGTTGCCGCAGGGACAGCGACACATATCGCAGGATTTGTTGACGATGGAATTATTCTTAATTCGCAAGAACCCTATGCGAAGGTACGTTACATTACCGAAGTTTCTAACTGGTTTCAAAATCAGGGGCATGAGGTTTGGGTTCGTGGGCTTGACCGTTCTGCACTTGAACGATTGGCGAAGGAGGGAAAGACACTGTATGGGCTTGATGAAGAGTTCAAACGCTTTTTTAATATCGGAGCGTAATAAGAAAAAGAATTGCGGTGATTGTTTACATTGCAAGGTATCTTCATGTTCTACAAAAAAAAGCAGATTGTGTTTCTGTTCTAAGGACAGGCAGAAATTATATGACATTGAAACATACTGGCTTACAAGACAAGTATGCAAAAAATTTATTGATATGGCGTGTTAAATCAACATCCATGTCGATTTAACACGTTGAAGTTTTACCTACGGCAAAACTTCAGCTAAAGCATATAAACAACGGCATCCATGCCGCAGGAGAAATATGAGTAAAACAGACGGAATTCAAATATCGGATAAACCTACTTGGCAACTTACATTTAAGGAACTTTTTAAGATTTTAGGAAAGCGGATTTTATCACTTCCTTCAAAAATGCTTGGGTTTAAGCCTTTCTGTTTGTATGCGGCAACTTGGCTTTTGATAAATGACCATATTAGAGACTGGATATGGTTTTGCATTGTGGTAATTGTTTTATTCGGAATTGTCGGATTAAAAGTAGTTAGCAGATGGAGGGAACACTAAAAAATGTTTATTAACAGCGTTAAAGAAAGAAAATGTTTTTTAACTGATTATGCTAAAGGTTTTATTCTCGGTTTTTTAATACCGTCAATAATTATTTCGATTGTCTGCATATTTTTTTATGTGCGTGATATTAACAAGGAGAAATTGAAAAATGCGAATGAGCGTATTGAAAATTATGAAAAGCAAATTGAGATTTTTGAATTACAGGAAGATTATAGCAATCGTTCTGTTGATGAATTTCTTGATATTCCCGATGTACGCAGAGCAGCCGATGGAGCAACAGACGAATTTATCAGAAAGCGAGACGAGATTTTACAGCGATTTAGAAGTGGACTTGCTGATTGATGATCTAACCGTAATTGCTCTTGAAGCGATTGAACAGGCGGCTGGCGAAGCGGCAAGAGCAGCGTTTTTACAGAGTCTGGAACGTGAAGCCGAAGCAATGAGAGAAGCAGCACGTCAACAAGCGGAAAATTTACGATTGCGAAGCGAAGCGGAAATTTTAAGACGTGCAGGGATTAAGAATAATATCTTGATTGGCGTTTTATGTTTTATTGGCGGTCTTGCGATTGGCGCTGTCGGAACAATTTTAATTATTAGGTAAAGGAGAAAAAATGAAAGACAGGATTAGAATTAAAGGTAAGGTTACTGTTCAGGTTTTTGATCAGCATGGGAAATTGAAAAGACGTAAACAAAATTTTATACAGCGTCTTTTAGGTTTGCAAGGCGTATTTATGATTTATGAATTTCATAATATCGTTACCCGTGAAGGAGACGCTTTAATCGCTGACGCTCTTTTGTCTTCTCCTGTTAAAACGAAAGTATCAAGCGCAAATGGTTATATTCAGGTCGGCACTGGTTGGACTGGTAATTCGACAAAAACCAATACAAGGTGCAATACTCCGACAGGAAGCATGAAAGCACTTGACGCTAATTATCCGGCATTAAAAGCGGCATGGGGTTCTTCCGGCGATACTACTGTTACATATCGTGCCACATTTGCCGCAGGAAATTTGAATGCTAACGGAATAAATGAAGCGTGTTTGTTGAATGGTAATGCCGTAGGTTCTAACTGTCTGGCATACGCACAAATAAATCCTAGCGTGAATGTTACATCAAGTGATACCCTGCAAATTTTATGGGAAATTACAATACTCGGTCAGTGAGATTTTTACAATCTCAAAATGACTTTCCTCTTTTAGTTTCACTTGGCGATAAAAAGCCGTCTTGCGGTCTTTCACGTTGGAAGGAAAAAAACAGTTTGCGGTTTTTACCTTCCGGTGATGAAGGGTTTGCGATTCGTGGCGATAAACGGCGGCTTTTATATAAAGGTCGGCGGCGTTCTCATCGGTTTACCATTTTGAATGACGGTGCGTTTGAATATGACTGTATTCTGCTTAAAGAGCCTGAAAGCAATGTAATTACTTTGAGAATGGAAGGAGCGGAACTATACGATTTTTTTCGTCAGCCTTATTTTGTGCCTGATGATTTTTTGAAAGGCAGTTACGCGGTTTATAAAAAAGAAATGCTTGTCGGCGAAGGTACTGGTAAACTTTGCCATATACATAGACCGCTTATTATTGACGCTTTAGGTCGGAAGGTATGGGGAGAATTATCTGTTGTCGGGATTGAATTGCGTATAACAATTCCTGAATGGTGGCTGTCTAATGCAAAATATCCTGTTACGGTTGATCCTACGATTGGCACTACTACGGTTGGGAAACAAAATTATTGGGAAGAAAATGAAGGTGATCTACACATAGAATTCGGAATGATTGTTAATCGTTTTCTTATCTCTGACGCTTTAAGCGGAACACAATGTACAGCGTATTTTTATACAGACCAACATGACGGAAGCGCAGGCGGCCGCCCGATTGTTTATTCTGATAATGCAAACTCACCGCTTACAAGAAGGTCTGGTAATGAAAGTTTTATTGATTTACGTTTTATAAACGGAAATAATAAAGGCTGGCGGTCTGGTAATTTTAGCGTAAATAATGTTACAGCAGGGTCTTATATCTGGTTCGGATTATATTCTGATGAGATGTGGTATCCACGTTATGATTTCGGAGCAAAATGTTATTGGTCAGGTATAGAAGAATACTCTGGAATGCCTAATACTTTTCCATTATGGAATGTTAATTATTATTTTGATTATAAATTATCAATGTATTTTACATATACATCCGCTCAAAATTATATACGAACTTTAACGCAAGGAATATATCTTTCTGACAATGGAAAGATAACGGCAGAATATAAAAGAACATCATCGCAAACAGCGCAAGTAAGCGAAACTCGAAATTTGAAAACTGAATATAGACGTGAGTTAAAAGAAACGCAGGGAATTATAGATACATTTAAGCAGATTAGGGATTATATACGCTGTTTGAAAATTGAAACGGCTATTATAGCAGAGACAGAAAGAAGCGGCGAATTTTACAGGACAGAAAGCGATACGGTAAATGTTGAGGGATTTTCTTTTCGGCATTTATTAATTTTTATTAAACTGTTTTCTGTTTCAATGGTTAGAGACTTTATTTTAAAAAGATTTTTAGTTTCAAAAGAACAGATTGAATTGAAGTCTTTGATAACTAGAAATATCAATTTAGAAAGCATAATTAATTAGGAATGATTTATGGGAAAAATATTCAACGGACAATCGGCGTTAAGAATTACGGTTAAGACTTTTACAGATTTAGAAGATGTTGAAACGGCTGTGATTAAGTTCTGCAAGCCTGACGGCTCGACTGGCGAATTTGCTGCTGCTATCGGCGATCCGATTAAAGGCGTGATTTTCCATGAAATTATCGAGGGAGAAATTGACGTATCAGGCTGGTGGTCGTTTTGGGCGTTTGTTACGTTTGCCGATGGCAGAACTGCCGCAGGGGAAGCGGCGAAGGTATATGTCTGGGAAATGGGAAAATGAAACGTAAAACGCCAGAGGAAAAATATACTGATTGTTTACGGAAACAACAAAGAAAATTAGAAGAATTTGCGGAATATGAGTATGAATGGTCTGGGGATTTAATTAAATGGTATGGTGTTAAAAAAATTGATATGCCTGAAGATGTCTACAGGGCTTGCGCTTTTTTTCGTAACAGGGAATATGGGAAAAAGCCTGGCTCTTTGACTTTGCTTCATGAAATGTACGTTAGGTGCAATAACGAACTGCCCGAAGTGCCAAGAGAAAGAGGTTTTGATTTACTTAGGTTCAAATATATGATGTACGCTAAAGTTTTAGAAAAAGGAGGGTTCTAAATGGTTTTACCGCACAGAGACGAAAGTATTATTATGAGGGTTAATGAATTTGAAAAGGGGATTT
>Ga0209755_10007448_pt1 | contig 11855 bp, 10 predicted proteins | sample TergutCo191P1_FD_187301 | JGI IMG/M metagenome (GOLD analysis project Ga0209755, IMG submission 187301) | Cornitermes sp. P1 segment gut microbial communities from Petit-Saut dam, French Guiana - Co191P1 (SPAdes) (version 2) | ecosystem: Host-associated > Arthropoda: Insects > Digestive system...
TGCGCACAGGCCTGACATTCAACAACTCCGCAGACTTGCTTGACGCATTTGTACAAGGGCTCACAAGGCCAAACTCGCTTCGCGCAGCTAACGATGCAGACGGCCCGACAAACCCTACTCAACTTGCTTTTGAAAACTGGGAAGATTTTCTTGCGACAGCAGACCCACAGCTTAATGCAGGAACATTCTCCCGCGCTAATTCAACCTCCGGCGGTGTAGCGATTTGGGAAGCTCTTGCTTCTGATACTGCATGGCTTGCGGCTAACAACATCGAAGTAAGGGATGCGAACCATCCTACAAACGGTGTCACTTACGCGGAAATCCGCGCGGCATTCACCAACATGACTAATAACTCTGTAGGTTGGGAAATTGGTCAAGGTACAGGCGTGCAAGAAGCACTCACAAACTCCGGCTGGCTTGAGCGTAGGCTTGGCTCTGTAGAGGCTCCTCCGGTCGCTGATGCTGACCCGGATGCATTTATGGCAGACGCGGAAGCTGATTTGATAACTGAAGCGGGTGCTGCTATGAATGCTGCCCAAGAAGCTGCTGATGCAGCAAGCGCTGCACTTTCGACTGCAACTTCGAATCTGGGTATTGGTACCCTCGCTTCTGCATCTACTGCTCTCTCTAACGCTGAAACGAGCTATGCATCTACAGCTGCGATAGTCGATGCAGGCGCACTTAATGGACTTAACCTTGCCGAGGTATCTGACCTTCTTACGGAGGCTCAATCTGATTACAACGCTGCCAGACTCACCTATCTGGCATTGCAAGCACAGGCGGGGGCTGCCGGCGCGGCAAGTGGTATGGATGCATCAGCCCTTTCTGATGCAGTAACCTCTGCCGCAAGTGATGTTGTCGCAGCAACTAGCGCGCATTCAACCGCAGTAGCCGCGAGCAACGCACCAGAGGTAATCGCTGCTGCAAGTGATGCTCTTGTCATCGCCCAGGCGGTTCATGCGGCACTGTCGAATAGTACACCGGGCGGCGGGATGGATACTGCTGCCAGCAACGCCCTAACCAGTGCCATATCTGCGGCGTCTAATGTTAGGGTAGGTGCTAGCACAGCGGTCGTGAATGCCTCGGTCGCCCACTCCGTCTTGGCATCAGCCACGGCTGTACACTCGACCAATGCATCGAATCTGGCTGTAGCCGAATCTAACATGACTGTAGCTCAGGTGCATTCCGATGCTGTAATAGCCGATGCGAGCGCGGCCAGCGACTTTACCTTGGCAAGTACCGCTGTCGAGGATGGGCCGGATGATGCGGCCATCGCGGCTCTTGCTCAGGAAAGAGCTAATGAAGCCGCACAGGGTGCGGCAAACGCGGCAGCCCAATGGGAGGCGTTTGTCAACCAAGAACTAACAGCAGATACCGAAATCGTGCATGTTGACCGTTGGGTACCGCGTGAGGCAGAACGCGAAAGAGGCGTGGCTCTCTGGTTCCAAATCGGCGCTAACTCCGGCCAAGGTATCAATGTTGAAATCGGCTCCATGTCAACTGGTACTCTGTTCGGCCGTGAAGGTGCAAACCACACAGCAGACCGCAGAATTATCGATGTAATGGATGTATTCGGTTACAACGTGCAAGACGGCGGTGCTTCCAACTTCGGCCATACTATCGCAGGTAACGCGGTAGATACTCTCCTCGAAGCCCTGGATGCAGCCCTCGCAACAACAACACGCCAACGCTCCGAGCTAGGTGCTGTCCAAAACAGGTTAGAATTCTCCATCGAAAACCTCGATGTAGCAAGCGAAAACTTGAGCGCGGCAAACAGCCGTATCCGCGACGCAGACATGGCCCGCGAGATGATGACTCTGACACAAGCTAACGTGCTTCAACAAGCAGCGATTTCTATGCTTGCACAGGCTAATCAGGCTCCGCAAAGCGTATTGCAGCTTCTTGGATAGGAAATTGGTAAAAAAAGCCGTCTCGTAGGGGGCGGCTTTCTTTTTTCGGTGATTATTTATTTCAGTATGAAAGGACAAATTCCATGCAAACTACAAGACGATTTATCAACCCCGAAATCAACGGTCTAATCAAAAAAGGACGCTATAAAAACGCCTTAGACATCCTTGACATGAACCTAACAGAACACCTTGAAGCCGGAGACGCCGCAAAGGTGGAACTAGTCACCCTCGACCAACTGGGCGTAGCAGTCGAAATGAACGAAGTTGAACTTGTAAAAGAAATCCGTATCATGCGCTTGGAATTATTCAGCAAAACCGGACAAAGAATGAAAGCACGAGAAGAACTGAACAGACTAAAACGAGTGTACAACAAAACCGAACTAGCCAAAATTAAAGCCCTAACTGGCTTTAGCGACGACGTAAATACAGAAGCCTTCCCCCTGCTCGACCAAATCGACACATACTACATTATAGACCACGTAAGCAAAAACAACACAGGTATCATAAACGCCGTCATGCGTAAAATCACACTATTTGAAGAAGAATGGAACTACCGCTCCGCCATGATTATATCATCATACAACCAAGATATAGAAACCATAATAAGCCACCACAAATTTTTCAGTAACTCCCGCATAAACACAGGCGTGAGAGTCTTAAACGTGTACGACTATTTTCAAAAAACCGAAGCGCCCAACCTCCCCACAGTAGAACATCCCCGTAAGCATGAAGGCGTCGATTACCGTCTAATCAGCCAAGATATCTACATGGCATACGAAAACGGAAAAGCCATACGCCGCGAACATTTCACCCATCCGGGAAGCCGCCTGCGCATGGTTCAGCATCTGAACGAACAAGGCGGGGTCATACAAACAGACCTGTACGATAAAAAAGGCTACCTAAGCCGTACCCAAAACGATAAACCGGACAAATCCCGTTCAGAAATTTACTACACGACAGAAGGAAAAGTCTGCATAAAATCCGAGTATGAGTTCAAAAAAGAGAAACACGAAATAACTAGCATTGCCCTGCTTAACAGCGACGGAGAAACAATTCTCCAAGGCAAAAAAGAAGCGGATTTATGCGGTCATTTTTTAAGTGAAACAGCCTCCAAATCAGACCGCATGTGCCTGTTCGTCTCCGAATCCGGCGTAGACAACAAAGCAATGACACATGTTACGCAAAAAAACGCAATAAAGACCGCAGTTGTCCACTCCGTCTTCCTTGAAGACCCGTATAACTTAAAAAGTAAGCCGCAATTTTTCTTCAAGGATTTAGTGTACTACCAGGGGCATTTCGACGGTGTCGCTTTTCTTACCAAAACCGAAGCCGACGATTTCATCAAAATCTACGGAAAGCCCCAACGTGTTTTTGTCACACCAAACTTCTATCCAAACCCGATAAACAGAGTAGATTTCGAAAACCGTAACACAAAAAAGGCCGTAATAGTCGCGCGTTATGACCCGATAAAAAAACTTAGCGACGCCATCGAAATTTTCAAACTTGTGGTGGAAAAAGTGCCTGACGCAATACTGGAAATGTACGGTTACGGCTTCCCAATGGAGAAAGAACGGCTCGAAACCCTCGTGAAAAAATATAAGCTTGAAAACAATGTATTCGTAAATGGCTCCACAGACAGCGCAAACGAAGTATATTCAAGCGGGGTTGCATTCATGATGACCAGTTCGATGGAAGGTATGCCGCTCACGCTGATAGAAAGTATCTGTAATGGATGCCCTGCTTTTTCTTATGACATAAAATACGGGCCGTCAGACATAATAAGAAACGGAAAAACAGGTTTCCTGCTCCCGCGGAATAATATAAAAGCCTTCGCAAAACAACTGGTCAGCTATTTTGAAGACTCGACCCTACAGCAACAAATGTGCGAAAATGCGTATGAAGACGCCCGGCGCTTTTCAAAGGAAGTCTATATGGAAAATTGGTATAAATTCATGGAAGGTTCTCATGCTCAAAAAGCATTAAAAGGAGGACAGTCACTATGAACATAGTACACAAAATGTTTGCCGCAACGACAATGAGTGTAGAACCGTACCTAATGGAAATCAAAGCGGCAAAAATCCTAGAAATCAGCATGTCGGAGCAAGCTGGATGCCGCTATGGCCGCCTATCCGCGGATTGTCAGAGAAGGATATGGGATGATGATAAGGAGTACTATGTCGATAGAATAGATATATCAGAACTCCTACTGCCAAACACAAAACCTTACCGCGAAGTTTTTTCACTGGAAAAACTCGACCACCCGGAAGCGCTTGAAAAATACGACCTGATTATATTAACAGACCTGCTAGAAGAACTTGACCCGCGAACAGCAAAATCTCTGTTAACAGAACTGTGCCAAAACACCGCAAAGCAGATACTGGTACTAGCAAGTATGGACGAGCCTTCCGAGGTTGTTTTCGACAAAAATCTGTTAGATGTAAAAGTAGTCACATATTTAAGTATGCCGGAAAACTTTCGGTTTTTTACCGTTTCAGCAAAGGAGGGATTATAAAAATGAGACTGGACAGGTCGATACTGGATGCCTTGGAGGACAAGCCGGGCGCAGACGGTTCCATGATGATAGACTTCATAGTACCGCCTGGAGATGAGGTCGAAACCCGCCCAAATGTTATCTTCAAGCTTCTTGCGGAAAAGCGGGTTATCCATTTGGGATGTACAGACCATGTTTCGATGATTGACGCAAAAATCAAGGCAGGAGCATATCTGCACCGGCAGCTTAGTTATATTGCCGCCGAATGTATAGGTGTGGATATAAACGCAGAAGCCGCAGAACGCGCACGTTCACACGGGGTCGATAACATAGTGGTGTCAGACATAACAGTACCCGGAATCAAGGAGATAGAGGAAAAGTATTGGGACTGCATCCTGATTCCGGAAGTAATAGAGCATATCCCAAACCCGGCTGCATTTCTGCAAGCGATAGACGAAACATACGGAGAATACTTTAACCAAATAATGCTGACTGTGCCTAATATCTACGGCTCATTCCTGCACGGATGGGAGAGCTTCCGCAGAGAAAATCTTAATATAGAACACTGTTTCTGGTTTACACCTTATACAATTTGCAAGGTGCTGCACTCCGCGGGATATGATATCGACGAAGTTCACCTATGTGCGTATGAAAACCCGGTAAATTACCTGCGTTCAGTAGAGGAGCGCTTGAAGGAGTACCCGTTGCTGCAAAGTACAATCATAGTAACCGCACACAGCAGGAGGAAAAATAGGGCATGATAAGGTTCATAAACGAAAACATAAACCACCTAATGCGGACAATCGGCAACAAAAAACTAATAGTATACGGCTCGGAAGAAAGTATGGCTTTTATGCTGGACTACTTCGCCGAATTCAAGCTGCGCGAGCGTGTAGATTATTACCTGAACGGCAACGCCGACAGCGATTTATTCAAACAATCAAAATACGACTATGTTATGTTATTTTTCAATTGCAACGAATTTTTTGTGTTTTCCCAACAGTGCCAAAGCATTTCCGCCAAATCGAAAAAGGCGAGAATATTTTTCTACGTAAGCTCGTTTTTGATGCATCAACCGCCTGATTATGATTTTAATAAATATCTGTCATCGGAAAGTGGTAGAGAAAAAATACCCAGAACAATTCACTATTGTTGGTTCGGCGGAAATCCACTGCCTAAGTCATACGAGCGAAACATAGAAAGCTGGAAAAAGTACTGCCCGGACTATGAAATTATTTTGTGGAATGAAGATAATTTCGACATACGAAAAAATAAATTTATATCAGAAGCTTATGACAATAAAATGTGGGCATTTGTCAGTGACTATTGCCGCTTAGAAGTTATGTATGAATTCGGAGGCGTTTACACAGATACCGATGTGGAAATGTTACAGTCTTTGGATAAATTTTTAGTACACGAAGCATTTGCGCCGATTGACTGTATTATGGGCTATCCGTTGGGAGGAAGCCCAAAATCTGTTTATGCGGATATATCTTTTGGGACATTCGGCTGTGTTAAGGGGAATCGGATTGTTGGCGAAATTAAAGAAGACATCTCACAAAGAAATTTTATTTTAGAAAACGGGACACTAAATACAGCTCCCAACCCCGGCATAAACGAAGGGTTCAAAAAGCATGGCTTGCTTGCAAAGAATATGATACAAAAAGTCGATGATTTCATCCTGTACCCCACAGATGTTTTCATACCGCTGAGCCCCGAATTTTTCCCGCAGGTTTTTACGGAAAATACACATGTAATCCACCACTACGGCGATGTAGCTGCGTCATGGCTGTCAAGCATTAGAACAAAGCGGGAACAGGCTCAGTATGTGATTGATGTTTTGAAGTCGTACGGCTACGAAAATACTGTGCCTGTTTATAGTTTGGGATTTTGATATAATCCGCTCATCTTTTTGTGCTATAATTTCAGGGGCGTTTGTATTAAAAATCATTGTATCTTAAATTCAAGGAGGAAAACACCATGCAAAATCTCATGGAATGGCACTTCTCTGTTCAGGACGGAATGTATTTCGACAAACGCAATGAAGCCCAATCACATATTGTTTTTTCAAGCAATATTGTTACGGATGGGTCTGTGAATTATGCTATTCTAAAAAACGGCATTAGTTTGAAAGACGAAATTGGAATCATCGAGCGTTCTTTTAATGATATGCAAAGGTCTCCTTGCATCTATTTATTAAATGACGAAAATTATGCTAAGTGGTCACAGTTTCTTGAACAGCGCGGGTATTCGATTCTTTTAGAAGAATCGGTTATGTCATTTGATGAAAAAAATATAGACATCAAATTGAAAGTTGATTTGAATACTATACGCGCAACAGACGCTAAAAGTGCAAGAGATTTTATCGATGTTTTTACCAACGCGTTTGGGGGAGAAAAAACTCCTGAATCACCATATGGAGTACTTGATAAAACTTATATAGAGGCTATTTCGCGTACATTGAACGATAATGATAAATTCTTTAATTTTGTATGTTATGAAGGTGAAATGCCGGTATCAATCGCTTCTCTTTGTTTCTATGACGGCAAAGGCGGAATATATAGTGTAGGAACTGCACCTTCGGTTCGCGGTAAAGGATTTGGGACGGTTGCTGTAAAAGCTTGCATTGACAAATGGCGAGAATTAAAAGGTACTGAATTATTTCTACAAACCGAAGCAGGGAGTACCGTAGAAAAATGGTACCAGAGTCTTGGGTTTAAGATTCAATTTACCGGGAGACTTTTTTCAAAGGAATCTTGAAAATGATAAAACCACTGACTTGATTTCACAACTCTCCCATTGACAAGAAGCCCAAACGATAACAATAAATCATTTCCTCCAAAGTATACAAATAAATAGCCTCACACTCTTTACCAACGCTAAGCAGTTCATCGGTAAACTCTTTTTTAGCAAATATAAAGTAATAAGCATTACTTTGGTGAAATAGCTCGCTTTTACGTCTAAGTTCCAAATATATGTCTATGCCGATGCTGCTGTTTTTCCATTTGCATTCGGCAAAAAGTGCATTATCTTTGCGAAAAGCTACGATATCAATTTCTTCTTGTGAACGAGTTAGACGGTTCGCGCCCCACCAACGCCCAAGACCTCCTAAAAAAAACGGAAGAATATCTTTTTTTGCAGCTTCAAAAAGCCATTGTTTGCAAATTTCTTCAAAAATAAGCCCCATGTACGCATTTAGCTGCTCTTTAATCTCATTATCAAAAACAGCTTCGCCAAGCCCGGCTGTTATAGCGCTTACATTTGGAAAGATGAAGCGATACCAAAAACGGAACATAAAATCATCCAGTTTATATATGCTTCTTTTTCTCGAAACTTCACCGAAGGGGTATTCTTTAACCACAAGCCCAAGTGTGATTAGCGAACTTAGATATTTGGCAGTTTTGTTGCTCTCAAGTCTCGATTTTGTTGCTATTTCGTTTAGTCTGGATGCTCCGCTTGCTATTGATTCAATTATGACATTATATGTTGAGGGTTCGCGTAGCTCCTGCTTGATAAGGTTTGAAGGTTCTTCAAAAAAATGTCCGGAAGGGGTCAAAAATAGGTCAATAATATTTTCGCGTACAGTTTTATTTGGGTTGATTTTAGTCAGATATTCGGGAACACCGCCTGTTGCTCCGTATAAAAAAGCCTTGTCAATAGGCTCATGAGCTTCAAAAAAAGGAAGCGATTCAAAAAATGTGAACGGTAAAACCTTAAATTGCGCTGTTCTGCGGCCATAAAGCGGACTCTGATAACCCAGAACTTGATTCTCCATAAAACTCATACTCGAGCCGCAAAGTATGAGCATTAATTTTGACTTATCTCTGTTATGGTCAATAGCGATTTGCAGTAAAGACGAAATACCGCGGTAAGCTTCAGCAAGATACGGAAATTCATCAATTACGAAAATAAGGCGTTCATTTTTAGCTGAATTAAAGATTTCAGTAATCGCACTTTCATAATCGCTGTACAAAGGCGCGGTACTTTTGCCGCCGATACAGCGGCTTAAAGAGAGTAGATTATCGGCAGATGTGCTCTCGTTAGCTACATAAAAGATGGCGTTTTTCTCTTGCATAAACTCACGAATCAGCGTGGTTTTCCCCACACGCCGCCTTCCGTATATAACCGCGAACTCGAAGTTTCCGCTGCTGTACATTTCGTTTAGCTTCGTAAGTTCCGCTTTTCGTCCATAAAACATCAAACCACCTCTAAAATGAAAAACATAAGTTTGCAACTTGTAAGTTTCATTGTAGCGCGAATCTGATGATAGGTCAATCTAATTTTTGACTACGGCAAGAAATTATACTATAGTTAACAGAGTTAGGAGGTAGAAATGATTACAGCACAAGAACTGAAAAACGCTCGCGAAAACGCCGCGAAGGCACTGGCAAACGCGGGTATTGCCCTAACGCCGGCTGAATCGGCTAACATCGAAGTCGCTGATTTTGGGCTTAGCGACTTGGCTGCGCTCGGCTTGCAGCTTGTTACTTACATCAACACCGAGCGCGTGTGCGCAAAGGAACTTGTCATGACGCCGTGGCAATGCTGCCCGGAGCATCGGCACCTCGAAAAGGAGGAGACTTTCAGGTGCAGGGCAGGGGTGGTCTATTTGTACGTGGGCGGTGAGGTTAATTCAAAACCGCAGCTGCAAGGCCTTGAAAAATACCGCGAATATCTGACGGCGGCTCAAGAGGTCGTTTTGCGGCCGGGCGAGCAGTACACGCTTATGCCGGACACGCTGCACTGGTTCCGCGCGGGGGCAGAGGGCGCGGTTGTTTCGGAGTTTTCTACACGCAGCACGGATGAGAGCGATATTTTCACCGACCCGCGTGTGGAGCGGGCTACGCGTGTTGAGGGATAAGATTTTCGAATTTGCTGCCGAAAAGGGATGCATTGCCGGGATTTGTGATGCGCTGCCGCTTGGTGAGGGCAGACGGCTTAACCCCGCGCTGCATTTTCGCGGCGCACAAAGCATTATTGTTCTGGGGAAGCCGTACAAAACTTCCCCTTTTTTTAATCTGTCGAGTCTGGCTTTCGGGCGGGACTATCATCATGAGCTTGGCGGGATTTTGGAGGAGATGAAGCGGCTTACGGGCGGCGGTCTGGCTATGGTGGATAACGGGGCGCTTGAGGAGAAGCCGTTTGCTGTGAAAGCAGGGCTTGGCTTTCTTGGGAAGAACGGGCTAGTTATTTCGCGGGAGTTTGGGTCTTTTTTTAATATCGGCTTGCTTGTGGTGGATGTCGCCTTGGAGGCCTCGCACGAAGCGGAGGGCGCCTGCCCGGAAGGGTGCCGGCTTTGCGCGGAAGCTTGTCCGGGCGAAGTTTGCGTGTCGCTTCTGACGCAGAAGAAGGGCGACTTGGCAGGAGAGGACTTGGGCGGGCAGCTGTACGGCTGTGATTTGTGCCAGATTTGCTGTCCCTTCAATAATATAGCCCCGCCTTCGAAAGAGATGCCGCCCGAGGAAATCCTCGCGATGGACGAAGCGGCATTCGCGGAGCGGTTCGGCCACACGGCGATGGCATGGCGCGGACTGGCACATTTGCAGCGCAACGCAAAACTGCTTTTGGGCAAAAGCAGCTCAGGTATGCACTAGGCAAAAAAAGGGGATAATAATGGCACAGTGGAAGACACGCGGACTGCGCGGCAGCTCATTCGAGGAAATGATTAACCTGAGCAATCAGCAATACATGCAGCAGGGGCTTGCGGTTATCCAAAAAGTACCGACACCGATAACACCAATCGAAGTCAGTAACCGCGAACACATCATCACAAAGGCATACTTCGGCGAAAAAAGCACGGTCGATTACATCGGCGTAGTACAAGGCATCGCCGTCTGCTTCGATGCAAAGGAAACCCAGGCCAAGAGCTTCCCGCTGAAAAATATCCATGAGCATCAAATGGCGTTCATGGAGGCGTTCATGAAGCAGGAGGGCGTGGCGTTTCTGCTGATTCACTTTAAGGCGAGCGCGGAGGTTTTTTTTCTGCCGTGGGAGCAGATAGCCGAGGCCCACGAACGCGCGCAAAAAGGCGGGCGCAAGTCGATACCCTATGCGGATTTCGACCGCGCGTACCTTGTGCAAAGCGGCGGCGGCTGTCCGATTCATTATCTTGAAGCGATTGCTACATATCTGGAAAGGAGCAGTGATTGATGCGAAAGTGGGGAATTTTGGGGGCGCTTCTTGCGGTTTTTGTGTTGTCCGCCTGTGAAGATGGCGGGCATTTTTTATTTCCGGAGGAGGTAAGCGATTATAGCTTCGAAGAACCGGGCGCGGTGCGTTATCTTGTCTTCTTCGAATCCGAGCCCATGCCCTTGGCAATGCACGAGCCTGCAAGCGGCAGTTTCATCGGTATGTACACCGACACGCACCCCGCGCTCGACGGCAGGATTATCGCGGTGCATGAGGCTGCGCTCGGCGTGCGGCATTGCGCGTTTATGGAGGTAATGGAGTTGGGCGGGGCGTTTCCGCTGCTTTTTGTACTGGAATGCATCGCGGAGCAGAAAATGCCCGTAATCGTAGTCCTGCCGCCTGATGGCGGGCTGCCGCCGAGCGTGGTATGGGAAAGCCTGCTGACGGAGACAGCGCGGGCATTCTCGGATTTTCCGACGCCTATGTTCGCGAAGTTTCTGCCGTTATCGGCGGACACGAGGATGAACGCCGCCGAGTATATAGCTTTTTTCCGCTACGCGCGGGCAATCTTTGCGCAGCACGCCCCGCATGTGGCGTTTGTTTGGTCGGTGGACGCCGATTTCGAAGGGTATATGGACTTTTTTCCGGGGGAATTGGCAGTAGACTGGGTGGGGCTGTCGCTTTTCCTGCCCGGGAACGGCGCGGCGCCGGATATATTGGAGCGGGTGCTGGGTTTCTACCACACATTCCAGCGCGAACAGCCGATTATGCTGAATCTGGCGCTGAGTCACTTCTCGACGGAAGACCACCGCTTCCACGTAAGCGAGACGGCAGCGGCGCTCGGGCAGATTTACTACGCCCTGCGGCGGGATTTCCCGCGTGTGAAGATGGTCAACTACATGGATGTGAACCGTGTTGCGTTTAATCAGAGGGATTACAGAATCAGCATGGACGCGGCGCTGCGCGAGGCGTACCGTGAAAGCGCGGCGGGCTTTGCGCCTAGGGGGCTTGGTGAGGGCTTGGTAAGGCAGCCGATTCGCTCGGCTTATAGTGCGCATGTTGAGGATGGGCGGGTTTATTTGGATGTGCGGACTTTGGAGGAGCTAGGGGTGCGGGTGAGGGGACGGGTGCAGTGGGTTGATGGGGTGAGGCGGGTGGATGCCGCGGAGGCTGGGGTTGGGGTGGTGATTCGTGATGGGCAGGTGTGGGTGGGCTAATTTTCAATCCTGTATGCGTTAAAATGATGTGACCCAAAAAAAGAAGAAGCCCAAGGTCTCTGATGGTAAGATAAGTTCACCACAAACCATCAACCAAAAGAGGCGGGC
>Ga0209755_10007449_pt1 | contig 11853 bp, 8 predicted proteins | sample TergutCo191P1_FD_187301 | JGI IMG/M metagenome (GOLD analysis project Ga0209755, IMG submission 187301) | Cornitermes sp. P1 segment gut microbial communities from Petit-Saut dam, French Guiana - Co191P1 (SPAdes) (version 2) | ecosystem: Host-associated > Arthropoda: Insects > Digestive system >...
AAAGCCCTCAACTGAGGGCTTTTCCGTGATATGGGAAAATTTCTTATGAAAATTTCATGAGAAGGGCTAAAGTTTTATTTTTCCTAGCCGAAATAATATTTGAGAGCGTAAAAGCGAAACGAGTCCGAAAAGGTATACTTTTCTGGACTCGTTTATTTCACCCTACAACCTAACCTCAAAACAAACCTGATTACCGGCCTCATTAAACTTAAGATTCTCCGTCAAAGCACAAACAAGCACCATGCCCCGTCCGCCTTCGTCCATCAGCGCCGCGTCACTGCGCGCATACTCCATGAGCCTGTTATAATCATAGCCCGGGCCTTCATCCTCAATACTGACGTAAACCCTGTCGGAGCGTGTTTTAAGCTGAACAAGCACGCGCTTGCCGGGCTCTTTCTTATTCCCGTGTATAACAGCGTTATACAGCAGTTCGCTGAAAATGAGGCGTAAGTCGTCCAGTGACTCTGACGCGGGTACGCAGTCGTCGATATGTTTGAGCAAATCACGCACTGTTTTGCGAACCAAGGTCGGCTCGCTGTTTAATTCGAGCCGGAACTCGTCGGTTTCATCGAGAACACTACTCACAATGACGTAGACCTCCTATCTCCTCAGACGTTCATTGAACATAATGTACTTATCAAGCCCGAGACTCAAACCCAAGGCATAATCGACTCTTTCCATGTCGGTGTCGCCAAGATAGCCCATATAGCTGATTAGTCTGGAGCGGTCAATGGTGCGGATTTGTTCAAGAAGAACCATCGAACTTTTAAGAAGCCCGCTTGTTTCTGTACCTATAACCACATGGGTGGACTGGTTGGCCGTTTTAATCTGACCTGTGACAACCGCGACGATGATTGTCGGGCTGTATAAGTTTCCTATCGCGTTTTGGATTATCAGAACAGGGCGTGTGCCGCCCTGCTCCGAGCCTTCTACCGGGTCCAAATTGGCGAAATAAATATCCCCTCGGATAATATAATTTTTCCGCATAAATAATCCCTCTTTTAATAAAATGCCTTATTACGGTCGTAGACAATTACGACCATATTATGTCGTGAAACCCAGTCAACACTTGCCCCAAGGAACTCGGCTACATAACGTGCGGGTATAAGCGTCTTTCCGTTAACAATCTGCGGGACAACATCCATACTCTGTGTTGTGCCGTTCACGTTTACGTCCCTGCGGCCGAGCCGCATCTGAACGTGGTTTCCGTGAAGCCGCAGGTCTATGCGCCTTTCGGCATCGTCCCAGCCTACCTCGCCGCCCATGGCCTCAACTACGGCTCTTAGCGGAACCATTGTGCGGCCTTGTATGATGCTTGGCGCCGTGTTTGATGCGGGGTCTACGTATTTCCAGGTGTTATCGCTGTTCATCTGCGGGTTTCCTATGATTGTCAGGATAAATCCTCTTTGTGCAATAGGGCGCGCGGGCGAGACGGCGGGGATATCCGCACGGACGCGCAGTCCGGGCGCTCCGAGAATTTCCGGATAAGCCTGCTTTACTTCCCGCACATAGTACCAGTGGGAGCTACCGGGTTGGGCATTTGCGTCAAACGTAACTACCCGCTGGCCCGAATACGCAGGGCTCAAAAGTATAGGCGAATCGCTGACAGAAATCCCATCGGCCGTATCGGAAGCCGCGCGGAATAGTCTGTACCCGTAAGTGTTGCCCGCGACAGCGTGCCATTCAAGCAAAACGCCCGTACCGTTCCCAAGCACTATCGGATTTTCCGAAAATGCCGGGCCAATCTCGGCTATGGGTGCTGCTACCTGTATTGGATTTACCGTTACGGATGCTGTCTGGCGGGATGTGGCGTTGTTTTCGCCGTAGACTACTACTTCTATCGTGTCTATGTTTACACTGTTTAGGGTGATGCGGCGGCTGATGTTGTTGCCGGGGTTTGTGTCGGTGTGTTCTACGGTGCTTGTGCCGCTGCCTTCTGTAATGATTTCGAGTCTTTTTACGTTGGCAAGCCCTGTCACCGTTACCGTTACGTTTCCGCCTACTGTTATGGTCGAGGGCGATACCGTTACGCTGCCTATGCGCAGCTCGCCCGGGACGGTTACTTTAATTTCGTTGCTCCGTCTGGAATCCTGCCAGCCATCTTCCCAGACAGTGGAAACCGCCAGCAGCCGGTAGGAACCGGGTGTCAGGTTAAAACGGCTTATGTTGAAATCGCCGCTTACTTTCTCGTTTTCGGCATATCCGTCTATATAGATTCTGTATTCGATGTTGTTGTATACCGAGCGGGGGAGGTCCTGACGGTCAAGCTCTATTATGATGTCTGTTCCGTCGGCACGGAGGCGGGGCGCGGGCAGTTGGCGCGCAGGGGATGCTGCTGTGTATTCTATGGTGTTGCTTGGAAGGGAGGTTTGCCAGTAGCCGCCGTCTACCGAGGCTGTTACATAAATATAATGGAGGCCCGGCGACAGCCCAATAGTTGATAAGTCAAGCCCCGAGATATTCGGGTCGGACATATCGAGCCTTGTCACCTGATAGCCGTCGGCATAGACGGTGAAGTAAGCCAAGTCCCGTACCAGATTAGGTATGGTTGGCCAGTTGATGACCACCTCAAGGTAATAGCCGCCTACAAGCCTGATATAAGGCGGGGGAAGCTCTTGGGTGCCGCGCGCTCCGTCGTAGTAAACGACATTGCTCGTTTGTGAAACTAACACGGGCATTAGCCCGTCGCCGATATGGAAATCCGCCCTGACCGTAACCGCGTAGCGTGTTCCTCCGGCAAGGCCTAGGTTTTGCAAATCGAATGAATCGGCATAAGGCCCCATGGTCTGCCTGGATACCCCGTCCACAAAAATAATAAACTGGACAGGCCCTCCCGCGGAAGTCCATGTGATTCTCGAACCGTCAATCGTAAGTACAGGTGATTGCGGCTCTGCGGCAAATACATAAGCATTTGTGATAGCTACAGCTATAAACGCAAACATAATTACCGGCATAAGTATCATTCTTCTTTTCATCTCCGTTCCTCCTAAGTTGTTTTTAGTTATTGCAGTTTCAGTTTAGCAAATATTTCTTCTTTTGTAATAAAATGCGATAAGAAGGCGTATTTTGCACATAAAACGTCTTCGGAAATAACATTAGAGCGCAAAAATGCGCTTTGGTTCTTAGCGCAATTTTGCGCTTAATCAGTAATTTCCGAAGACGTCTACAAAAAGGCTTTGCGGGAAAGCTACGCCGCAAAGCCGTTTGGTCTACTTTTTCAGTTTGAAAACGCTTGTCATGTCCTTCAAAACTTCTGACTGGCTGGTGAGTTCTTCGGCTGCTGCGGCGGATTCCTGTGATGTTGCTGAGTTGTTTTGTACTACGTCGGTAATCTGCGACAGCCCTACCGTAACTTGGCTGATTGCCTCTGCCTGCGATTCCGATGCGCCTGCTATGTGGCTGATTATGGCGGCTACCCTTCCTACGTCGTCTACGATTACTTGCAGCGCTTCCGCTGTTTGTTCCGCTATGCCTTCGCCTTCGTTTACCTTGTTGACGGATTTTTCGATTAGCTCGGCTGTTTCTTTTGCGGCTACCTGGCTTCTGCTTGCCAGCATACGCACTTCTTCCGCTACTACGGCAAAGCCCTTGCCTTGGTCGCCTGCTCTTGCCGCTTCTACTGCCGCGTTTAGCGCAAGCAGGTTTGTTTGGAAGGCTATATCCTCGATTACTTTAATGATTTTTGTGATTTTGATGGAGGACTCTTTTATTTCGTCCATGGATGCGAGCATTTTGTTCATGTCGGTGTCGCCTTTTTCGGCGTTTATTTTTGTGTTTATCGATAGTTCTTCGGCTTCTTTGGCTTTGCCCGCGTTGTCGCTTGCGCTTTCGCTTATGGATTGGATGGTTGCGCTTAGCTGTTCTACCGAGGCGGCTTGGTTTCCTGCTCCGTCCGCAAGAATCATGCTGCTCTCTGTGATGGATTTTGCGCCGGATGCTACTTGCCCTGCTGCGGAGTTGATGTCGCCTATTACTGTGTTAAGCATTTGGATGATATTGTTAAGCGCGAGTTTGATGTCGGAGTAGGAGCCTACGTATTCCCTTGTCAGGGTCTGGGCCAGATTGTTGTTTGATATACCCGTCAGGACGTCGGATATCTCGTGAATATAGCCCGCTACTTGGGAGACGGTGGTGTTGACGGATTCTTTTACCGTCATGAAGTCACCCTTGTAGTCGCCTTGCATCTTGTGGCTGAAATTTCCTTCCGAAACGTAGCGCAGAACCTTCGAAGTCTCGTCTATAGGTGCGGTGATGGCTTCTAGCAGCTGGTTGAGATTAGAAATAATCGTGACCCAGTCGCCGCTGTACTTGGAAGTGTCTGCCCGTGTGGAAAGTTTGCCTTCTATGGCTGCTTGAATCAGTCCGCTTATATCGCGGCTAAGGGAGCGCAGGTCATGGCTCATTGTGTCTATCGCGTTGTTTATTATCACCTTCTTGCCCGGGAGCTTCGGGATATCCGGGTTGAACTTGCCGTTGCCGAAGCCTTGCAGGGTTCCCAGTATCAGGTTGGTGTCATTTGTTACTTCTTCTATGATATTGTTTACTTCCATGGCTACGTCCTTATACGAACCGTGGAACTGCTCGGTATCGATTCTTGCTTCGATATCGCCATCGATGTTTATTGCTGTGCCCATATCGCACAAATCCTTGACAAGGCGGTCTATGCTGACCACTACCTCTGAGAAGGCCCGTTCTAGCAAGGTGATTTCATTTTTCGTGTGATAGGTGCCGTTGTCCATGTTGCCGATGTGGAGGTCGCCTACTGCGATTCTTTCGGCAGTGTTTGTGATTACAGGGAGTTTGCGCAGGTTCAGGCTGACGAAGAACCATGAGGTAATCCCCACGAGAACGGTAAGCGCAAGCCCGACACCGACAACAACCCAGATTATGCGAAGGGAGGGAGCGTTTGCTGTGATTTCGGGAACAACGCCCGCCACGCCCCAGTACCTGCCCGTGCTTCCGATAGAAACCGCCCGCATCATAAAGAGCATGTTCTCATTCGTTACATCGGAGAAAATCGTCTTGGTGAACGAGCCGCCGTTTGCGAGCAGGTTGTCAACCTCTGCGGAATATTCGGCCATCCATGTAGTTTTGTAGCTTTCCATGAGCAGGTCGGGATTGCTGTGGATTGCGATGGAGCCGTTCGGCGAAAGCACAAACAGGTAGCCGTCGTCCAGTATGGAAGCCTTATTAAAAATGTCCGCTACGTCGCCCAAGCTGAAATCCGTTCCGACAGCCCCTACAAACTTACCGTCATCGAGTACGGGAATCGTTATCGAATAGAGGACTGTCGGTACGCCGTCTATTGGGTAGATGTACGGGTCTGTTATAAACGGGTGCCCGGAGTTTTTTGCGCCTAGGTAGAACATGCCTGCCACGGGGTCGTTGTGCAGCTGCATGGCCGACGAAGTAATCTGCCCGTCTTGGACAAAGATGTAGGGGACAAAATGCCCTGTTTCATCATGATGTTCGTTGAAGTTAACAAAATCCGCATCACGCCCGTCGAACGCGTTTGGTTCCCAAACTGTCCATGTCCCTTTCAGGGCGGGCTCCTGTTCCAGCGTTCTTTTAAGCACCTCAAAAACCTCGTGGCGCGGGTCAGCGGAATGTTCGCGGATATGCTCGACAACCATTGTCATTGTGTTTATAATGGCATAACCCCGTTCATTAATCGTTGTAAAATCGTTCGTAAGCTCGTTTACTCTGGCGTCGATTAGTCTATCGACCAAGTCCCTTTGGGACGACGAAGCGATGGTGCCGACCACGGCTACCATTAGCGCCACGCCGATGACTAAGACTGCCAAAACCGGGATTAGTACAGCCATTTTGATACTTAATTTTTTCATCTCAAATCCTCCCTGGATATTTTTTGGAGTCAGTTTAACAAGAAAAAAATTTATATGTAACAAAATGTAATAAATGGGTGTATTTTGCGCAGAAAAAGGCGTTGCGGAAAAAAAGCCACAATGGGTAACATTAATACATAAAGCAGCAGGAGGTAGTTCATAATGAAAATGTTTAAGAAAAACTCGAAAGTATGGAGCAATATAATCGCTGTAGGGCTTGTTATCTTGTTCGCGTGGCTGTTTTCGCGTGCGGTGTTCTTGGAGACGCAGACGGGCGGTGCAAGCGCGCCGTTTACTTCCTACAGGGACATCCCCGGGATAACGGAGGATGAAATAAGGGCGATAGAACAGTTGAAAGAGAGGCGCGGTTACTTTACTTACGGCATGTTGCTGTGTGACGAGGCATTCATTAGGGAAGACGGTGAAATAGCAGGGTTTGCCGTCTTTATGACCGAATGGCTGACCGATTTATTCGGTATTCCCTTTATCCCTGCGATTTTTACTTGGGGCGAGCTGATTTCCGGGCTTGCTGACGGGACTGTTGATTTCACGGGGGATTTGACGCAGACCGAAATACGGGACAGGTTTTACGCGATGACTACGCCGATTGCGCAGCGCTCGCTGCATATTGTGCGGCTGGCGGACAGCGCGCCGATTGAACAGATAGCGAAGGAGCGCACCGTCAAGATTATTTTTTATATAAACTCCGCTACTTACCATGTGTTTAGCGATGCGGGGCTTATAGCGGATTTTATGCCGGTTTTTGTTGACCATTCGGATGTTATTTATGAAATGCTCGTAAGCGGTGAGGCCGACGCGTTTGTGGATGAAGGCTCTACTTCCATGGAGTTTCATCATTCTGAAGATGTCTTTTCGGAGCTGATTTCGCCGTTTATATTCAGCGATGTCGCGTTTTCGACGAAAAATCCTACGCTTGTGCCTGTTATTTCCGCTGTTCAGAAGGCTATGAACCATGGCGGGATGTCTGTTATTGCGGATTTGTATGCCAGGGGCATGGAGGAGTTTCGGCGACACAGCATATCTGTGATGCTTACGGATGAAGAACGCGAATTTATTGCGCAAAAACCTGTGATAAGGGTGGCGGCGGAACATATAAGCTATCCTATCAGTTTCTTCAATAACCACGACGGCGAGTTTCAGGGAATCGCCCATGATGTTTTGAGCGGAATATCCGCGCTTACCGGGCTTACGTTTGAGATTGCGCGCGCACCGCTTTCCGTGCATTTGCCTAATGCGGTTGATATGCTTGCCGGGGGGGACGCGGATATAGCCGCGGGGATTATCCGTCCGGACGAGGGGGATTTTATCTGGACAGATGTTTTCTTCACGGACAACTATGCGCTGCTTTCGCGCTTTGATATGCCTAACATCAGTATTAACGAGGTGCTTTATATAAATGTTGGACTGATTGAAGACAGTGTGTATCACAGGCTTTTTCTTTCCATGTTTCCCAATCATCAGAACTTAGTGCTTTATCCGCACCTTGACGCGCTCTTGGGAGGGCTAGAGCATGGTGAGGTGGATATGGCTTTCTCAAGCAGGGGCGGGCTGCTTCGCCTTACGGGCTTCCATGAGCGCCCGGGTTTTAGGGCAAACTTTATATTCGACGAGCCTTACGGCATTACTTTTGCGCTTAATCCGCAGGACGAGGTCTTGCGTTCCATTATCGACAAGGCGCTGTTTGTAATTGATACCGAGTCTGTTTCGGATAAATGGATGAGTAAGACATTTGACTATTCCACCCGGCTTCTTCAAGCGCGGCTGCCTTTCCTTATCGGGGTTATTATCCTGCTTGCTTTTATAATTGTCCTTGTGTTTATCCTGTTCAGAAAAACGCGGAATGAAGGGCAGCGGCTAAGAGTCTTGGTTGCGGAGCGCACACAGGCTCTTGAGGTAGAAACCGCTACCATCAACGCGATATTTGACACCATACCCGATGTATTGTTCTGCAAAGATTTAGAGTACAAGCACATCCGCATAAACAAGCGGTTTGAGGAACTGTTTAATCTAAAAAGGGAAAATGTCCTTGGGAAGACGGAGCGGGAGTTTCTTGATTTGCCCGAAAATACGGCGAGGGACTGGCGTGACTGGGACACCTTTGTGCTGACGGAGCGGGTTCCCGCTAAGATAGAAGAACTGGTTCCCGCGGCAGACGGCAGTGTCCGTCTGTTTGAGTCGGTCAAGGTTCCGCTTGTCATAAACAGCAAGGTAATAGGGCTGCTCGGGCTTTGCCGCGACATCACGAAGCGCAAGGAAATGGAGACGGAAGCCCTGAACGCTTCCAAGGCCAAATCGACCTTCATAGCCAACATAAGCCACGAAATCCGCACGCCTATGAACAGCATAATCGGATTTTCCGAACTGTCGCTTGAAGACGAACTGCCGCAGAAGACGCGCACCTATCTACAGCGGATTATAGAAAACGCGCATTGGCTGCTGCAAATCATCAACGATGTACTGGATATATCGAAAATAGAGTCGGGCAAGCTGGAGCTTGAACATGTGCCTTTCAGCCTGTTTGATATTTTCAGCCAGTGCAAAGCCGCTGTGATGCTTAAAGTCGCCGAGAAGGATATAAAACTGCATTTCTACTCGGAGCCGATACCCGGGAATACTTGGCTGATGGGCGACCCTGTACGGCTTAGGCAGATTTTTATTAACCTGCTGTCAAACGCCGTGAAATTTACGGAAAAAGGTACCATCCGAGTGGCTTCTACCATAAAAAACGTGACGGAGACTTCGCAGACCATTTACTACGAAATAAAAGACACGGGCATAGGCATGACACAGGAGCAAATCGACAAGATAAGCGAACCGTTTATGCAAGCGGATGTCAGCGTCACGCGGAAGTACGGCGGGACGGGGCTTGGCATTCCTATAGTCAAAAACCTTGTTGAGATGATGGGCGGTACGCTGTCTATAGAAAGCACGCCGGGCTTGGGCAGTACGTTTAGTTTTGAGCTGACCTTTGATGTTGTCCCCGCGCAGAATATCACAAACCACCTCTTTGGGGTTGATAAGATTGAAAGGCCGCATTTTGAGGGCGAGGTACTTGTATGCGAGGACAATAACATGAACCAGATAGTGATAACCGAGCATTTAAGCCGCGTCGGACTACGGGCACTTATAGCCGAAAACGGTCAAATAGGCGTCGATATGGTGAAGGAGCGGATGCTGAATAACGAGAAACCTTTTGACCTTATTTTCATGGATATACACATGCCTGTAATGGACGGCTTGGAGGCCGCCGAGAAGATTATCGAGCTTGACGTAGGTACGCCTATAGTCGCGCTTACGGCGAATGTGATGGTCACGGACAAAGACCTGTACCGTCAGCACGGGATGGGTTACTGTCTAAGCAAGCCGTTTGTTTCGCAGGAGCTTTGGGAGTGCTTGCTGAAATTCCTAAAGCCCAAGCCCGCGGAGTCAGCCGCAAGCGTAACCCCCGACATGGAGTTTTCGGATAAGCTAAAACTGACTTTCTACAAAGATAACCTTGACAAGTTCAAGGAAATGAAGGACAGTTACAACAAAAAGGATTACACCGACACCCACAGGCTGGCGCATACCCTGAAAAGCTCGGCCGCGCTTATCGGAAAGACCCAACTGCAAAACGCCGCGGCCGAAATAGAAAAGCTGCTCGCAGACGGCGAAGACAATACGAGCGCAAGGGACTGGCGCGTTTTGGACGACGAGCTGAACTATGTCCTGACCGAGCTTGGGACATTGGCGCAAGCCGCTGAAAAGAACCCGGCAAAGGCTGAAAAAAGCTTGGAAGAAATAAGCGAGATGCTAGGCACATTGGAATCCATGCTGAAAAGCAGAAGCAACGAATGCCTGAAGATGCTTGACGATATCCGCGCCGTCCCTGGTACGGAGAAGCTTGTTGCGCAAATCGAGGGGTATGACTTCAAAGAAGCGCTGCAAACACTGGAAAACTACAAAGGAGGTTAAAATGAATACCGAAAAAAACAGTGTACTGATTGTAGACGATGAAGCAATTAACATCATGGCCCTGTCAAACATACTGGCAGCCGACTATGACGTATATGTAGAAAAGGACGGGCAGGGCTGCATAGACTTCGCGAAATCACAAAAGCCCGACTTGATTCTCCTCGACATACTAATGCCCAAGCTATCGGGCTTCGAGGTGATTTCGCAGCTGAAAAAGGATTTCGAAACCCGCGACATACCTATCATTTTCGTAACGGGGCTTGACACAGACACAGACGAAGAAAAGGGGCTTGCCTTAGGCGCGGCGGACTACATAAACAAGCCGTACAAGGCAGCCATAGTAAAACTGCGCGTAAAGAACCAGATGACGCTCGTTAACCAAATGCGGATGATTAAAAATTTGAGCATAACAGACACCCTGACAGGCATAGGCAACCGCCGTTACTTCAACGAGCAGCTGGAACAGGAATGGCAAAGAGCCCTGCGTCAGCAGAAGTATCTTAGCTTCATGATACTTGACATAGACTATTTCAAAAAATTCAACGATACATACGGGCATCTGACAGGCGACGAGGTGCTTAAACACACGGCGGGGCTTATCAAGCAGAATCTGCTGCGCGCGTCGGATAAATGCGCACGCTGGGGCGGCGAGGAGTTCGCTGTGATTTTGCCCGATACGGATTCGGGAGGCGCGAATGAAGTTGCGGAGAGTATTCGGAAGAATATCGAGGCGGAGCCGTTTGTTGTTGAGGGTGGGAAGGCTGTAGGGGTTACGATTAGTATAGGGGTAAATTGTGTTGTACCGAGGTTGAATAGCGGGTATTCGCCTTCTAAGTTTATAGCTGATACGGATACGGCGTTGTATCGTGCGAAGGGGGAGGGGCGGAATCGGGTTTGGTTGGCTGGGGGTGATGGTAACTTAGGCACTAATGGGGTATAATTATTGCAGCAAGGGGTGATTGTGTGTCGGGTTTATTACAACAGTGGCGGCATGAAGCAAAGACTAAGCTTCCTGAACTTTTGGACGAGGTAGCATTTTCAATCAAAAGTGTGCATCCCAATTGCACAGTAATTTTGTTCGGTTCTTATGCCAGAGAGGAACAACATGAGGGTTCTGATTTGGATATTTGTGTGTTGGTGCATGAGCTTACCTATAACAGGATAGAGATGAGTGCGGATGCCTACGGCGCAATACGCAGAGATTTTCCTCTCTCCGTTGATGTGTTGCTATATACCCATGATGAATTTGAAGAAAGTGCTAAGAAGCGCTCTAGGATGCAATATAAAATCAAAAATGAAGGGGTGGTTTTAGGTGAATGATTATGCAGAAGCTATGGTGTGGATAAATCTTTCACAACGCGACCACGACATAGCCTTTCATTTACAGAAAACTTTTATCCCACTGCCTGTTGAAACTATTTGCTTTCATTCTCAACAAGCGGTTGAAAAGGCATTGAAAGCAGTCTTGGCTTATTATGAAGCTGATATTGAATATGTACACAACATAAGAACTTTGGCTGAATTGTGCAAAGCGCATACGGACGAAGTGTTTATTGATGATAAAGTTGTTGATACAATAACTGCATTTGCTGTACTTACTCGATATGTTGAAGATAGGCGTGATTACACCGAAGATACAGCCAAGTTTGCATTAAAACAGGCTAATTTAGCGTTGGAATCAGTAAAACAGTTCTTGAAGAAATCCGAGGCGGATAAAGAGGAATCGTCATCATGCTAGGACTGAAAATCAGCCAAAATCCACGTAACAGTCTGCGCAGGGCTCATATCATGCCTTATAGTCTTCTCGCAAAGTATAGCCGGCCTATCATTATCTCGCCACCAACGGCGCATTTCGGCCTCGCCGAACCTGTGGGCGATTGCTTTGGTCTTGTGGCGGGCTAGTGTGATTTCGAAGGGTATATCGAAATAGTAGGCGAAAACCTGCGTGCCGAACAGCTCCCTGACTGATGTAAAGAGCTGTGCGTATATGTCTGAATATAAAATGCCCTCTAATATAGTGATATCGCAGTTT
>Ga0209755_10007450_pt1 | contig 11853 bp, 9 predicted proteins | sample TergutCo191P1_FD_187301 | JGI IMG/M metagenome (GOLD analysis project Ga0209755, IMG submission 187301) | Cornitermes sp. P1 segment gut microbial communities from Petit-Saut dam, French Guiana - Co191P1 (SPAdes) (version 2) | ecosystem: Host-associated > Arthropoda: Insects > Digestive system >...
AAAGATCAATTGTAACCACTGTGTACATATAAAGAGTTAATTTTATGTATAAAGTTCTCGTGTTGGTGTTTTACGACATTCCACTCTTTTGGGATATAGTGGCATGTAATCTGGTAGAGTGTTACAAATATTTTGGAATGATATATTGCCTGCATCTTAAAGGGCATACCATTACATTCTAGATCATGGTCTTAAGAACATATAAAGAAAGTAAAATAGAGAGACTGTCAACTGAGAATGTGTCCAAGTTTGTGAACTCATTTATACTGTTCTGTGATTTTAGAGTCGACTTGTCATGTCATACCACGCTATCTGAGTACTAACCCTGATGTGTTTTTCTCTTCAGGTGGTGGATACAGCTGTACAAGCTGTCTTACTTGTGGTACTCTTTGCTAGGCTTCTTGATCACGATTGTTGTGGGTTTGTTGGTCAGTATCTTGACTGGATCGCTGGACACTTGTTGTCTGGATGAAGATCTCATGTCCCCACCAGTTAGAAGATGGCTACTGTCATTGTCTAGCAATACGAAGCAAATGCTGCGACTGTCAGAGAAGGTAACATACTGTGTCAGTTTTCTATTTAACTATTTCACTGTCAGCTCTGTTTTAGCCACTTTTTACTATTGGAAATCTTTGTGCATATCATCATCATCATCATCATCATCATCTAGTCTTTCTTGCAACAGGTCTGTAGCCTCTTCCAGAGTGAGTTCTTCAGAGGGGGTAATCTAGTACTTACTCTTTCAAGTTCTGCTGTCTTCTCTGTTCCTTCAGGTCATCCAGTAGCTGCTTCTCTGTGCGTATATGTACTCATAACTCTTACCCAAGGTATTTGTTTGTTATTCTAAATTTTTCTGATTTTAAATAAACTGTGTAATTGTGAAGGCATTCTTGTTGGTAAATTGTAAGCTATTTTGCCTCGCAGAATTTTTATTTCTCTAGCAGGTTCAATTCAGCCGAAATAAGCAACCAAGGGAAAGCTCTTATTTTCTGATGTGAAGCATCTGGTACACGTTTTTGAGTACAAAATGACCGGTGGGAAAACTGTGCCAGGCTATACATCCATTACTTTGTGTAACTGCTTCTCTGAATTATTTGGATTATGTTTCGTGTACAGAATTCTCAGCACAGTAAAAATCTAATATTTATTTTCTCTATTACTTACTATTTTTGGTGTTCACATTTTATTTCACTGGTTTCCCTGATTACCGTAAATGTACATGTTGGTCCTGAGTTCTATTTTATCAAAATTAGTGCCAAGTTTACTTACTATGGAGTGCTTAGTGACAGACAGCCACTCGATTTCATTTCCTTTACACGCTCATTCACTTTTACCGGCCATTTTGCAGTAGTAGTGAGAAACTTCTGTGATGCCATTTTTTGTAGTTCTCCACAAAACCTCACATGGGCTAGAGAAAGGAAGAATACATAATGTCTTATATCATTTAAGGTTTCCACAATAGTGAAAATTCACACTGTGGTTTCTGGATTATAAAAACACGTAGTTCAGTACATTGGTTTCAGTGTTTTGACAGCAATAAGCAGTCACTTCCTCCAGAGTTGACTACTTTGATTATAACCTGGAACACCACAAAATGAAAACATCACCTTTTTAAAGATCAGTCACAAACAAGAAATCATGGCACATATAAGTAGGAATTTCAAAATACCCCACTCTTTGACAAACTGTGTACCGGACAGAGAAGTGGAACATCAGTAATACAGTTTTTAATCCTGTACAGGATGTGAAGAAGTGAGCCCAGAAGTGAGGTATCACAGAACACATAGAATTTGTTTTGTTAAAATAGAAATTATAGTCATTATGGAAACCATGGGAATAATTAGACAGCCAGGAGAGAATCTCCGTGTTTCCCATTACTTAGGATCAACCTGTTATTAGCCAATGTTTGGGTTCAGACACTACCCAATCACAGAGCACCTGAACTTGCTTACAGAGACCTCTGTACACAGATACAGATGTACAAAATATTCATGACTTGATTGTGGTACACAGCAGTCACTCGAATGTCAGGTACAGTTAAGCAAGTGACATAAACCCAGAAATTAGTACTATGAATAAGACCACTTGTTCTCCAATGGTGGGCTGTGGGACAGTAGTATGCTGCAAGATTTGGTGAAGTGTACCAAAAGGCTTTGAATAGAAGAATGATAATATGAAATTGTACATGCAAATTAAAATTTTAAAAATGAAAAACTGATGGTGTCCCTTGTATAAAAGCTTGTACACACACACACACAATTTAGATTGTCAACATATCTGTTTCTAAGTGTATTTAACACTGTCATTTTCGAAAAAAATATTTTGTTTTACCTTAAGCATCGTGGTGATAGAGTGTCTTATGTTTATAGACCAAGGAAAATGCAGCACTTGGCAGAAGTGAAGTGAAAGAAGATTCCTACAAGTCAGTGGAACTCAATGGAGTACAGAATCTCAGTTTCATCCCAGAAGATGAAAATCAAAGTGAAGTAATTAAGAGTGGTTCTGTTAAGAGTGACATAAGATTTTGAAGTTATTGTATGTCTGTGTGACATTGGTCCACTTTAAAGTTGCCATATGATAACAGACCAAATCTGTTTTAGATAGATGAACAATTCGGATGTTGCGATAGGATGTACACAAGTCAGGTTAAAGTTTGTAGGTGCCATAACATGTAATTTATATTTAAATATCCCTATTTTATACCCAGCAGTTTGTTTTCATCCTTCCATTAATAGGCAGTTTTGAATTTGTGTGCAACATGTGTGGGTGCCTGTATATATGTATGTGTGTGTGTGTGTGAGTGTGTACAGTAATTTAACTCCTCCTCATAAGAAGCAGATTTATTACACAATTGGTAATGCATTGATTTTACACAGAATATCGAACAACATGACACGGTACACTGTGATCGCAGTTGTGTCAGGGAAGAATGAACACACATGCTTTCCCACCTTATTTACCAGATAAGTTCAAATTGTGTGCCAACCGCAATCCCACCTACTGTCATTTATATCCTGCTTCACATTCCATCTGTACATAGCCTCATTTTCTCCCTCATTCTGTCACTGTTATTGTAATACCTGAGTGTGTAATGAATTGCAAATGATATGTCATTGATATCTTATAAAAGTCAATGACATAAAGATTACCAGAATGAACATTAATACACTAACAGCTACTTTGTCTTATGATAGTGAGTCAGCATGAGATATTTTTGTATGGAAGGTGTGCAATGTTTGTATGCTGGGGAACATACAGCCAACTTGAAACCCTGCTACTCATGTTTGTTCTTCCCCTGACCAAAGAGTAGTGTAAATAATGATTCAGCCACACACCTTTCTTACAAACAAAAATGTGACTAAAGCACCTTTAATGTATGTTTATGTATACATGTTCATAAATTTCATGCATAATATTTTTCAAATTTCTTCTTATTTTAACCTTTCAAAACCTAGTGGTTACTTTACATACTGCCAGGTTTAACATTCAAAAATTCTACATGGTTCTCACATTGCCTTTATGCATTTAGTACGTACCTCAGAACAAACGGCGACATTTCTCTTACACGGCACTAACAGACTGGTTTTGTATAACTGAAAATGGGTTGTGTTTCCTGTGCAGTACGCACTTGAGTTTTTATATAAAGCAGATAACATTTCATTGTTAAAGGGTTAAATGAGAATTATTATTTGTGTTTATATAACCAACTATTTGCACTTTTCACTGTGTGTTTAAGTTTTAACACTTTAAAACTTTAAAAACAATCACTCTGGTTAAAACCAATTTTTAAAAACTCTGACATGTTTCGGTCTTAGTTGACCATCTTCAGGGAGTAGTATAGTTCATAGTTTTTAGTTACTGAAGATAACATTTTTCGTGTTGCACGTAGTTATGAGCAGCATGCTGCTGCATAACTACGTGCAACATGAAAAATGTTATCTTCAGTAACTAAAAACTATGAACTACACTACTCCCTGAAGATGGTCAACTAAGACCGAAACATGTCGGAGTTTTTAAAAATTGGTTTTAACCAAAGTGATTGTTTTTAAAGTTTAAAAGTGTTAAAATCTTAAAAACATAGTGAAAAGTGCAAATAGTCGGTTATATAAACACAAATAAAGATCACTTGTACGGCCAAAAATGAAAGAGAATTATTATATTCTATGCTTCTGGGGCAAATGAGAACTTCCATAATATTTTGGTCAGGATATGTAACAGAGAGAAGTCACATGATAGACATAGATGTAAGTGGGAAGATAATATCAACATCGATATTTGAGAAATAGGGTCTGAAGATGGAACTGGATAGAAGTGGCTCAGTGTACAGTGCAGTAGCAGGCATTTGTGGGAAAAGCAGTGAACCTGCATGCTAATTAAAGCACAGCATATTTTGACTGGCTGCATAATTTTCTGATGGAAGCATACTGGTTTCTTTGTGAGGTCTGAACTGAATCTTCACACATAACAAATTCATCTTATCTTTCAATGTGTTAAAAACTTACATACAATAGATAAAAGGCAAATAAGGTTATGTTTAACCTGTCATATCTTGTACAGGGTTCACGTAACTGTGATGCTTTCAACCTAGTCAATCTAGAAAGGGCTAAAATAAAACAAAAAAAATACATTCACTAGATTAATTATGGCCTGTAGTTTTTTTATATATAAACAAATATATAATCACCATAAATACACGGTTTTATAGCCTCAGCTACTGCTGTACATAATATAATTTATGTGTTGATATATACTTTTTAGATATGTCTGTAATTTAAGATTAATATTACTTACTCTTTTAAAGAATCACAATTTGTGAAATGTACTATTGTCTGTCACTAACAATATTTGAGATTGTCACACTGTTGAGTTTTTGGATTATGTCTCTTTCCTGGAGATGGAACTAGTAGGACATTTGTAAGAACCTACAAAAGTACATGGTTTCACAACCCAGATCACTTAATGTTTTATCATAGCTTTATTGTTCTTATGTTTAGGAAGGAGTTGAGTTGTAAATGCAGTTATACTGACCACCAATATTTATTCAATAAAGGATGCTAAAGAAACAAAAAATGTTATTGTTAATTTCTGCCTGGTGTAAAAAGACTGCAAATGTTTTGGTCTGTGATGTAGCACACATGTTACCAAGGTGTTCTTTACTTTTTAAATATCATACAGTTTCACAGTACACACACAAATGTAATTTCAGTAATACTCATGAGAAAAGTATGGCCATCCGCCCTGTTAATATTTAGATTGTCATTCAGATACTTATCCCTGCATCAGCCATTTCTCCATCAAAAATGTTGCACTGATTTGTTTCATAACCATGAATTTTCCGTGTGTGTGTGTGTGTACAAACGTGGTTTCCTGTCAGATATAAGTAGCTAACATTCCACTGTAGCAGGTACACACTGGAAATGGCATACACACAATGTCTAATGCAGTTTCAAGAGATATTTTTTTTCTATCTGATCTGTCTATTTTTGTTCCATCACGAATTATGTCATAATATTCCAGGGAAATTTTTCACATATTATTAATATTTTTAGATTAAAAAAAGCAATCAGAATAATCACTGATTCTCAAACCAGACTCTCTTGTAGAGAATTATTTAAGAAATTAAAAATTCTCCCCTACAATCGCAATGTATTTTCTTGCTTCTTTTGTTTGTGGTCTATAATACAAATCAGTATAAGGTCTATTCTGAGATTCATGGTATCAATACCAGACAGAGTGCTAATCTGTATCAACCTTGTCTACTCTGTCAATACATCAAATTGAACGTACTGTTTGGGCATCAAGGTTTCCATTGGTCTTCCCTGTCATATAAAATTTTTGCCTTACAGTATGAAACAGTTCAGATTAGCTCTAAAAACCTTCCTAATTTAAATTCATTCTATATATTGAATGAATATTTCTATAGCAATGACGACTAAAGATCTTGGTGTGGTAAATTACACTATTTCACAACAAATCAGTTCATAGGTACATATCATATTTAATAATATACATAGAATTAATTAATATCAGGTTGAATTTTTTTCTACTTGGTTTTAAGGAAATGGCACATGTTTTTTAGCATAAACAAATTGTCACATATGCTACATTATATGATCTCTGTATTATCCATTAATGTCTAATTCAAATATATTGTCTTGTCTAATGCAGTTTTATATTTTAGTAGTATATAATTTTAAAAATAATGATTTATCGATTCTCATTTTTTGGAATATAAACTTATCAAGCTATAGAACTGTATGCTAATAGTTGAATGGAGTTGCCAGTTTTTGCGTTGCACTTTGTTCTAGGTAAAATGATATTCTGAATGTGCATGCACCAAGTGAGGGGAAAAGTGACGATTCAAAAGACAGTTTTTTTGAGGAATTAAAGCATGTTTTTTATCATTTTCCTAAGTACCATTTGAAAATTCTGTTCGGAGATTTTAATGCAAGAATGGGGAGAGAGAGTATTTTCACGCCGACCATTCAGAATGAGAGTCTGCATCGGTATAGTAATGATAATGGTGTTAGAATAGTAAACTTTGCCACATCAAAAATGATAGCTGTCAAGAACACTGAAACCTTCATAAGTACAAATGGACCTCTCCTGATGGAAAGACTCACAACCAGATTGATCACATATTGATAGAAATGTGATGGCATTCGAGTATACTAGATGTACGATGTTTCAGGGGGAACTAACTGTGATACCTATCGCTATCTGGTGGTTGCAAAACTTAGGGAAAGATTGGCAGGAAATAAACAAGCAGCACTGAAGTTTGATGGGGAAAGATATAATCTGAGGAAGCTAAATGAGCTGGAGGTTAGGAAACAGTATCGGATTGAGACTATGAACAGGTTTGCAGCTTTGGGGAACTTAAGTGATGGTGAGGACATAAATAGGGTATGGGAGAACATTAAAGAGAATATCAAAACCTCAGCTAAAGAGTGTTTCATTCTGCATGAAATGAAGCAGCATAAACCATGGTTTGATGAAGAAAGTTTAGGTTTTTTAGATCAAAGGAAGCAGACTAAAATGCAGGGGGTACAGGATCCAAGCCAAAGCAATGTAGATAATCTAAACAGTGTAAGATGCAAAGCTAACAGACGTTTCAGAGACAAAAAGAAAGAATATCTGAAAGCTAAAATTGAGAAACTTGAAACAAACAGTAAGATCCAAATGTTAAGGAATTTGAAAAGGGTTACTAACCTAGAACTAATATAGTAAAGGATGAAAAGGGTGATTTTGTTGCAGACTCCCACAGTATTTTGGCTAGATAGAGGAACCATTTCTCTCAGCTATTGAATATATATGCAGCTAATGATGTTTGGCAGACAGAAATACAACAGAACCTCTAATGCCTGAGCCAAGTGCCTTTGAGGTTGGGTTGGCTATTGAAGGGCTAAAAAGTCATGAATTACCAGGTATTGATCAAATTCCAGCAGAATTGATTAAGGTAGGTGGTAGAATAATTCACCATGCTATCCATTAACTTATTATTTCTATTTGGAATAAGTAGGAATAGTCTGAGGAGTGGAAGGAGTATATCATTGTACCTATCTATAAGAAGGGCGATAAAGCAGATTGTAGTAATTATAGGGGCATGTCACTTTTGCCAACCATGTACAAAATTTTTCCCAACATCCTGCTGTCAAGGTTAACTCCATGTGCAGAGGAAATTATTGGGGACCACCAATGTAGATTTCGATGCAAGAGGTCAACTATGGATTTTATGTTCTGCATTTGTCAAGTACTTGAAAAAAAAATGGGAATACAACGAAACAGTGCATCAGCTCTTTATAAACTTCAAAAAAGCTTATGATTCAGTTAGGAGGGAGGTCTTTTATAATATTCTGACTGAGTTTGATATCTCCATGAAACTGGTAAAGTGATTAAAAATGTGTCTGATAGAAACGTATAGCAGAGTCCAGGTAGGCAAGAATTTATCTGACTTGTTTCCCATTAGGAATGTTTTGAAACAAAGGGGTGCTTTAATGCCATTACTTTTTAACTTGACCTTAGAATATGCAATTAGAAGGGTTCAGGAAAACCAGAATGGGTTGAAATGAAATTGTAAACATCAGTTTCTAGTTTATGCTGATGATGTTAATATAGTGGGAGGAACCATATATACTATAAACGAAAACGCAGAAGCTTTGATAGTGGCTAGTAAGAAGACTGGACTAGAAGTAAATGCTGATAAAACTATGTACATGATTATGTCTTTAGATCAGAATGCAGGACGAAGTCAGAGTATAAAAATTCATAATAGTTCCTTTGAAAGATTGTATTGATATATTATATAATATTGATGTTGTTAAGTCCACATACATACAACCTTAACACATCAAAATTCTATTCAGGAAGACTTTAAGAGCAGATTGAAGTCAGGAAAGGCTTGCTTTCATTTGGTGCAGAATTTTTCGTCTTCCGGTTTGCTATCCAAAATATAAAGATCAAGATATATAGAACTATAATTTTGCCTGTTGTTTTGTATGGGTGTGAAACTTTGTCGCTTACAGTGAGGGAGTAACATAGGCTGAGGGTGTTTGAGAATAGGGTGTTGAGTATATTTCGGCCTAGGAGGGACGAGGTAACAAAGGAGTGGAGAAAACTATATAAGGAGGAGCTTAATGAACTGTTCTCCTCACCCAGTGTTTTTCGGGTGATAGAATCAAGAAGAATGAGATGGGCAGGACATGTAGCGCGTATGGGGGCATAGTGAGTTGTATACAGTGTTTTGGTAGGGAAACCTGAGGGAAAGAGACCACTTGGAAGACCCAAAAGTAGATGGGAGGTTAATATTAAATTGAATCTTCAGGTAGCGGTATGTGGGAGCATCGACTGGATCACTGAGACTCAGGATAGCGACAGATGGCGGGCACTTATGAATACGGTAATGAACATACGTGTTCCATAAAATGCGGGGAATTTCTTGACTAGCTGACAAACGGTTAGCTTCTCATGAAGGTCTCTGCTCTATGGAGTAAGTAAGAAAGTAAGTAAGTAAGTATATATGTATGAGCATGTGTAACGTATGACTTGAGTAGTATCCATGGTATCCAGAACACTTTAGATCCATGCTATCTGCATCAAATAGTAATCTGTGATCTAGATACACCAAGAAATTTTTTATCCGTGCTCTTATCTATGTACTTTGGTGCGTTTAAACCGCAGTCGGTTAAATTCAAATTGTACCTTGTGGGTGGTTGTTGGTGTGGCTACTGTCAGTGTTCAAAAGTTTTTTACAAGTTTACCCATTGTTGGCATTTTAATTGGGCTTTGATATGGAAAACTTCGAGTGTAAAGCACCGATGTATGTGAATTTTGTACAGTCTTCAGTTCTGGATGAAAGTGATGACGCAGATAAATTCTTTGGTAAGTACAAATGTTGAAATTTTACGTAGCAATGTGTCAGTCCTCTGTGTTATTTTAAGCCTCATGCCTTTATGCATAACATAGTAACCCGTAACTGACATGGCTGGCATAATTCATATGAGTTGCCAGTAACAGAAGTGACTGTTCCAAATGCAGATTGCGCTTTGTGACTTAGTAGGGCACATTCTCTAGTATCTTCACGCAGTGGAAGCCATGAGCTTAGTTTATGTCATATTTCAAATCGGAATTTATTTACATTCAACAGGTCCTTTTTATAACATACATCTTCACTTAACACTGTCTGGAACATTACTTGTAATATAATTTATTTTTATTGATGGTCTGTGTTGAATTGTATTTACTGGTTCCCGTGTTAACGAGGTACATTACTGCTTTTATTTATCACCGGACCCTTAATTGTTGTACTGGAATGCCTAAATTTTACCTGTTCAATAACTTGAGTTAAGATTTCACATTATTTCCTATAGTGAATTTTGTAATATTTGATTGTTATTAATTAATTCTTAATTAATTAATAGTAATAGTTGAACATAGTGATTTGATAGCTCATTTATCACAGGCTTAATAGAATTATGAGTCTTCTTTGAAATATCGAAAATAATTATGATTTGCAGAACTACTGGTGTTTGGAATTCATGTTGGTAAATTGACAGTTGGTATGAGATTTAAATCTTTTAATTTGCAATGTAGGTATTGTTTGCAGTAATTTACAAATTAGGCAGTCTTTATGTCTCCACAGATACAAATTATACTTTGGACCTATAAAGGGAATTATGTGGCATATCTAAGAAGCTTTCAGAATCTCTAATTTGAGCTCTAATATTGCTACAGAATTGTATTCCAGAAGGAGAGTTACATTCAAGATGCACAGTACAGCATTCACTGTGAGCTTAGTATGTAGTTTACACAACAATCTTATGCAAAATGTTTGTATGAATGTTTCTGTGGTTTTTTTTAGCTGAATATGAGGTGACTGATGTGAAATATTACTTTCCTACATCACTTGCAGAGATACAAGATTATGAAGTGCCGGATTTCCTTTAAATGGTCCCTCATATTGAATCAGTTAAATGGTTGTAATTTTGGTGTATGCAATTCATTCTTGTACCAATTTAAGGTCCTTAACCTTTTAAAGCCTAGTGGTTACTTTACATACCACTGGGTTTAACATTAAAAAATTCCACGTGTTTTCACATTGTATCTGTATGTTTTGCACAGATCACAGAACATACATCTAATTTTGTCTTATACAACAATGGCTGATTGGTTTTGTATAAATGAGGTGTAGAGTGTTTACTGCACGGTACGCACAGAGTCCTTGTATAAAACAGATATGTTTTATCTTTATAGAGTTAAAATAGGTCACACTGCCTTCAGGCTTTTATGAGTCACTGTGACAAAAGAGTGTCAAAAGAATATCACCATATTTATGTAATTTATTTTAGAACTATTTATAAAATTGCCAAGCCCTTTCAATCTTTATTTAAGTCATACAGTTTTAACAGCTACTTTCTCTGGAGACCTATATGCATTTGTACCCATATATGATGTGTAACTTGTTAAAGGTTCATCAGATCAAACTAATTCCAACAATAGTCACCAGGAAGAATAAATTTCCCATTGTATGTTCAGTGCACTTTTTCTGCATGTCTTATGGTTTACAGGATAAATAAAGAGAAGGGACATGGTGTGTTGTGTGTATGTTTCCATATATGTGTATTCATTGGCCAGCAGTCTTCTGAGCAAGTGAAGGTTACTGAAGACTCTTATTGTTAATATTTAGACAAAGCTTCTTTTCACGTGTATTTACAGGGCTATATGGTGTGTGTGTGTGTGTGTGTTTGATTGAAATATAATTTAAACTTCTGCAAATGCTACTTGATTAAAATTTAAACTTTGTGCGTTTTGAGTCAGTTTAAGCAAGACAGCAGATATGTCAGGATTGTTATGTTGTGCATAAATATACATATTTTGCATCTGTTTCATTGATTGATACATGGCCATTGCAGATGTGTCAAATGATGGCCAGAATGAGCAACAGTGTGAGGGTCAATGTCAAATAAAGCAAGAGCGACTAGAAGATGAAAATGACATGCTGCAAATTAAAAATGAGCAGCTGGTTGGTGACCTGCATGATGATACCAGGACAGAACAATCTACAGGCATGGATGATGTATTGAAGTAAGTTTTTAAAAGTATGTGTAGTCTGTATGACATTACATTTTCTTAGGTTTTGAAAATTTACAAGACAAACAAACTCGGTTTGCACAGAGGGTTTCCATTCTGCAATTTGCGGTTGAAAAATAGGTGAAAAAATCATACAACCGATAACCTGAGACATTTAGAGTGGATAAGAAAAACCAACTAGATGTCACTTTTTGTATTCTTTATTTCTCTTCTAATAGTTGCTCAACATGTTTCGGGCAACCATGTGCCCATCATCAGGAGCTGACG
>Ga0209755_10007451_pt1 | contig 11851 bp, 10 predicted proteins | sample TergutCo191P1_FD_187301 | JGI IMG/M metagenome (GOLD analysis project Ga0209755, IMG submission 187301) | Cornitermes sp. P1 segment gut microbial communities from Petit-Saut dam, French Guiana - Co191P1 (SPAdes) (version 2) | ecosystem: Host-associated > Arthropoda: Insects > Digestive system...
AACTTTTTGCTCGCCCAAAAAGTTCCTCAAAAACGGCTCCCTCCGGTGGCCCTGCGGGGCTCTTCGCCTCACTCGCAACCCTCTTGGGGCTTTCCTCCTCCGCGCCCATCAGCGAGGGTCGCGGGACACTGTGCGAAATTTGGAACGTGTCAGCAGTGCCGTTTGAAGCCACCTCGGAAAATATGCCTCGCCCGCAACCCTCCTGAAGCCATTCGAAACAGCCTCGAAAAACACCCTTCACTCGCAACCCTCTTGGAGCTTTCCTCTTCCGCGCCCATCAGCGAGGGTCGCGGGGCACTGTGCAAAATATGGAGGGTGTCAGCACTGCTCTCTGCATTCAACCTCGTGTCTTCGACACGAGGCTTTCAAACAGCCCATATGCCAACTTTGCATTACCTCATGTCAACCCGCAAGTTGACAAAATGCAAAGCAAACTAGGCACTCCAACGGCCTTATATAGCCGCCTGCTGAAAGCAGGCGGTTGGCTTCAAAAACTGCTGCTGATACGCTTCAAGTTTTGCATAACGTCCCGCGACCCTCGCTGATGGGCGCAGCTGAGGAAAGCCCCAAGAGGGTTGCGAGTGAAGGGTGTTTTTCGAGGCTGTTTCGAGTGGCCCCAGGAGGGTTGTGGGTGAGGCATATTTTCCGAGGTGGCTTCAAACGGCACTGCTGACACGCCCCAAGTTTTGCACAGTGTCCCGCGACCCTCGCTGATGGGTGCGGAGGAGGGAAGCCCCAAGAGGGTTGCGAGTGAGGCGCAAGGCCCCGCAGGGCCACCGGAGGGAGCCGTTTTTGAGGGACTTTTTGGGCGAGCAAAAAGTCCCCCGCCGGAGGCAAAATGCCCGAAGGGCGAAAAAGCCCGGGCCGCAGGCCCAAAGAGAACAACGCCCGAAGGGCGAAAAAGGGGCGGGCCGCATGGCCCTTAAAAACATTCTCAGTTAAAAAACCCCGCCCCAATGGGCGAAAAGAAATGTTGTCAAAGAGGGCCCGGGCCGCAGGCCCATAAAAACATTCTCAGTTAAATAAAACCCCGCCCCAATGGGCGAAAAAGCAACCAACTCGACACACCCGCCGCTTTTTTCTAATATGGCCACTCCTTCTTGAAAGTTTGCAACCCACTTATACCCTCTCGTTGAGAGACTCACCTCGTTGGGAGAAAACCATGTCACGTGTACTTGTACCTTTGGCCAAAGGTTGTGAAGAAATGGAAGTCGTTGCCGTGGTGGACATCCTCCGTAGGGCTGGCGCCCATGTCGTGCTCGCCCAACTCGAAGAGGGGCCCGTAGGTGGCGCTCATGGGCTTGTCCTCCAGGGGGACACCACCCTCGACAAAGTGTTGGACGAAAGCTTTGACATGCTGGTACTCCCCGGCGGCACAGAGGGAAGTCGACGCCTGCGCGAGGACTTACGCATCCTCACCAAAGCCCAACAAATGGCTCACAACAACTTGCTGGTGGCAGCCATTTGCGCCGCCCCCAGCGCCTTGGCCAAAGCAGGCCTGCTCGACGGCAAAAAAGCTGCCTGCTACCCCACGTGCCTTGACGCCTTCCCCTCCGTCCACCAAAAACTTGCCCCCGTCGTCCAAGATGGACCCTTCATCACCTCCCGCGGCCCAGCTACTGCCATCCCCTTCGCCCTCTCCCTCGTGGAAGCTTTGCTCGGCCCCGAAAAACGCGCAGAAGTCGCTCAACAAATCCTCTATGCCGAAACCTAGGGGCCCTCCCTCGCTTGCCCTCCCCTCAACCCCTTGTACCCGTTTTGAGTGCTTGTATTGTAGGCCTTCCTGGGTTAGCTTCGCCCTGCCACGGGGCCTGCTTTAAATCCCAAAAATATCCGCTTTCTCACCTAAGGCCAAAACCGGAGACAACCATGAGAGCTTTTTTCTTCCTCAACTGTGTATGGGCTTTTGTATGCCTCGCCGCACCCCCCGCCTCTGCCCCCTCTGTCGAAACCATCCGCCTCCTCAATATGCGAGTCTTCTTCGGACATAACTCCGTGGGCGACAACATGCTTGAAGGCCTTCAACGCGCTTACCCGGACTTGCGCGTCGTTCGCAATAACCAGGCCCCCGCCCTCGCTCAGCCGGGCTTCGCCCACTTCTCCACGGACAACAACGGTAACCCCTCCCAAAAAATAGCAACGTTTGAAAATTGGATGAATGCCGGACTCGGCAAAGTCGCTAACGTCGCCTTTCATAAGTTTTGCTATATTGACTTTGACGCCAAAACGGATGTGAAGGCACTCTTCAAAGCTTATAGGGCCTCCATGGAGCGCCTCGCGGCTGCTTTCCCAAAAGTACAATGGCTGCACGTGACGGTTCCTCTCAAAGGCGCCTGGGACATACACGGAAATAAAAAACGCGAGCAGTTTAACCAACTCCTGCGCGAAACCTATGGCACCAAAGTCTTTGACTTGGCCAAACTCGAGTCCACCCACCCTGACCATAAAGTCGAACGCACCTCCAAGGGCGCCCCCGCCCTCGTCAAAGCTTATTCGGACGACGACGGCCACCTTAACCCTCTCGGACAGGAACTCGTCACCAAAGCCTTCGTGCCCTTCCTGACTCAATGGGCTGTCTCCTCCTCAAATTGAACCCCCCCCCCACTCTGCTGCCCCCCACCACCCCACCTCTGCCTCTATACCCACCCACTCCCTCAATATATGCGGCCCCTATCTGCCCTCTTCCTCCCCCTCCTGCTGCCCCTGGCCTCCACCTGGCTGGCCTGCGAGTCCCCCAAACCCGTCTCCGTCTCCCTCACCCCCTTCTCTCAAGAGGAAAAACAAAGTTTGAATAACAAACGCATCTTCTTCGCCCACCAGTCGGTGGGACAAAATATTCTGGACGGACTTCGTGAAATAGGTAGCCCCCTCCCCCAACGGCCCCTCCACGGCGACACCTCCACCGCTTTTGAAAACCCCGGCATCGTCGACAGCCTCGTGGGGGAAAACATGCAGCCCCTGTCCAAAATAGAGCACTTTGAAAAATTGCTCATGGACGGTGTCGGGGAGCATGCAGACATTGCCATGCTGAAACTTTGCTATATTGACTTTGACGCGAATACGGACATTGAGGCCCTCTTCCAACGCTATGAGGAAAGCTTTCAACGCCTGCGCACCCGCTTCCCCCGGCTCGTCTTGGTGCACGTCACCTCACCACTCACCACCGTGGAGCGCGGCGCCAAAAGCTGGCTCAAAAAAACCCTCGGCAAAACCCTCTGGGGCATATTGGAAAACCAAAAACGTGAGGCCTTTAACCAAAAACTCCGCCAAACCTATGCCGGAAGAGAGCCCGTCTTTGACTTGGCTCTGGCCGAGTCCACCTACCCTGACGGAATGCGCGAATTCTTTGAGCATGAAGGCACACAAATCCCTGCACTCGTTGCAGGCATGAGCGACGACGGCGGCCACCTCAACTTGGCCGGTAGAGCTCAGCTGGCCTCTGCTTTTGCTCGTTTTTTGGCCGGTTTGTCCATCCATTCCAGAAACATGCACACGGACAGTCCGCCTGGTAACTCCAAAGACATTCCCTAGCGGGGGCTGCTGACTTGTGCCGCTTTTCGTGCTATGGCCTTGACGTGTAGAAACTGGAGTTTTCAGAAAACAGGGCGGGATGGAGCCCTCTATGAGGAAATATAAGCTATGAAACGAATGTCTTTGTTGAGTGTCATGTTGGTGGCGGTTTTCTGGTCTTTCTCTTGCGACGACGACAACGTTGAAGACAAGTCGAAATGTTGCGAGGAAAACAGCGACACCCCCATTGAGAACTCTCCGGAGGGAAGCATCCCTTGCAAAAACTGCAGCAACGAGCCTTGGGTTCAGAAAAAATTCACCCAAGCCGACGTGGACGCCTTGAAAGCACGCAGAGTCCTCTTCGCACATAAGTCGGTGGGCATCAACATGGTTGACGGTATGAAACGTGAGGCCTCAGACATTGGGTTTTCGGTTTATACCAACAACCTGGGACAGGCTCTCGGAGCACTCAACAGCGGGCGTTCCTTTGCTGACTTTGACATCGGAAACGACGGCAACCTCACCGGCAAAATCAGCGCCTTTGAAGCCGCCATGCGCACCGCCGCCCCAAACGTCGACATTGCTTTTTTTAAGTTTTGCTATAATGACTTTCGCAACGACACCGACATCAACGCCCTCACTGCCGCTTATCAATCTGCCATGAATCGGTTGGAAGCCGACTTCAAAAATGTCATTTTCGTGCATGTCACCGCCCCCCTCTATGTGAATGGGCAAAACAAACCTCAGCACACTTTCAACGAGTGGCTGCGCAAAAAATATGGCGGGCGTGTGTTTGACTTGGCGAAACTTGAAGCGACGGACTCCAACGGCAGCCCGGTTTCTGTCAATGGCTTGCCTGCTCTGGCCCATGAGTGGAGCTCGGACGGCAGTCACCTCAACTCTGCCGGTGGAAGTTATGTGGGGGGTGCGTTGATTGCCTTCCTGGCCCAAGTGGAATAACCGCTGCCCACCTCCACCCAACCATGAGTTATATTCCTCCTTCCGCCCCGCCCCCAACCCAAGGACGATGGTTGGCACGCTTTCGCCTCCGGCACTGCAAAAGCGTGGGGCGCGGTTGCCGTGTGCTCGGGAAAATATGGGTACACGGCAGGGGAAAAATTGAGGTGGGGGAAAATGTCCTCTTCGACGCACGCCTGGCCCCCATTGAGCTTCAAGCCAAAACCCACGCCACCTTGCGTATCGGCAACAACTGCGTCATTGAAGGCGGAAGCTCCCTCGAGGCCGTTGACTCCATTGCCGTCGGCGACGGCTGCCACCTGGGCCCCTTCGTCAAAATAATGGACAACCACCACCACAACAGCACGGGCAACCGCAAGGAGCGGCCCCCCTCCTCCCCTGTCTCCCTCGGCCCAAACGTCAAAGTCGGCGCACACTCCATCCTCCTGCCAGGCGCACAACTGGGAGAAGGCGCCCTGCTCGAGGAGCGTACGGTTGTCAGCAGAAAAATCCCCGCCGGAGCACACATTCAAGGCAACCCCCCCCGTATTGTCAAAAAAGAAACCACCCCCCCAAAACCCGAGGAGCCGTCCACATGAGCCTCCTGGGCCTGGCCAAACGCTTCCTCAAAGAGTTCCACTGGGACAGAGAGTGGCTTGCCTATAAATTCGGCCGCAGCTTGGGCCGCCTTCGCGCACGCTGGCTGTTCGGAAACATGCACGCAGAAAGCTTGTGCGTCAAAGGTAAAGTCGTTTTGCATGTGGAGGGTACGCTCCGCCTTGGCAAACGCATTACTTTCCTGGAGGGGATGATTCCTACCGTTATACGCGTGGCTAAGGGGGCCACCCTGTGCATCGGCGACGACTGCGCCTTCAACTATGGCGTCTCCTTTGACGTGCGCTCCTCCCTGCACATCGGCAACCGCTGTATGTTCGGCTCGTCCATTTCTATGTGCGACTTCACCGGTGAGCAACTCAAACCCACCACCCTGGGAGACGACGTTTGGGTGGCCCACGGCGCTTCTTGGGAGCCGGGAATACACATAGGCGATGGCGCTGTCCTGGCTGCGGGAAGCTTCGTCGCCAAGGACGTCCCCCCAGGCCACCTCGCCCTCGGTTGCCCCGCACGCACCATGGACTTGAAGTTGACACAAAATATGCCCTAGGCTTTTCCTCTTTGACTGTCTCTTCTCCTTTTGTGCTAGAAGCCGCATCCATGGACAGCATTCGCTTAAAAATTCGCTCTTTCATTTCCGATACCTTCTTTGTTGATGACTTCGAAGACAACGCTTCCTTCCTTAAAAATGGAACCATTGACTCTACGGGCATGATGGAGTTGGTCAACTTCATCGAACAAAGCTTTGACTTCAAAGTGGCCGACAGTGAGCTCGTCCCAGAAAACCTCGACTCCCTGGACAACCTCGTCCAATTCATCTCTCGGAAAAAGGCTTAACTCCCATGGCAAGTATTGCTGGCTTCTGCCCCTCCACGCCCCACTCCCCCCCTCTTGAGAAAGCTTCAGCAGCGCCTATATTGGCCAACATGCTTGCAGCTATGAGCCACCGCGGCTCCTCCCACGTGGCCACCCTCCTCCACCCCGCGGACTTGTCCTCCGGACTTCCCACTGTGGCCTTGGCCGCTGGACATATGGGACAAACGCCCGCTCTCTATGTGGACAAAACTTCCCATATGGGCGTGGCATTCTCTGGCCACCTTCACAACGTGGACGAGCTCAAACCCCTCTATGGCTGCCCACCTCAAGCCACTACTGCCCAACTCGTCCAACGCGCCTTCGCCAAAGAAGGGCTCGCTTGCGTGCACCACTTCCGAGGCGCTTTCGCCTTCGCCGTCTGTGACGCAAACCAACGCCTGTGGCTGGTTAGAGACCGCATCGGCAAATGCCCCATCTTCTATGCAAATGGGCCGGAAGGCTTCGCCTTCGCCTCTGAAATAAAAGCCCTCTTCGCAGGCAAACACCTCACTCCCAAACTCAACCTGAATGCCATTAACCAAAGCCTGCGCTTTTGGGGGCCTGTCTTGGGAAACAGCCACTTCGAGGGCGCCTTCGCACTGCTTCCAGGTATGGCCCTCTGCCTGGACAAGGGCAACCTTCTCCTCCACCGCTATTGGGACATTAACCTCTCCCAAGAAAACATACGCTCGGAGCTTCGCGAGGAAGAAGCCCTCCAAACCTTGGACGAGCTCTTTTGCGACGCCGTCTCAAAACACCTCAAAACCGCTCCTCAACTCGGCGCCTTCTTGTCCGGCGGCCTGGACTCCAGCCTCGTCTGCGCCGTCGCCCACCACCAGGCGGGCAAACTGCCCACCTTCTCCGTCGCCTTTGAGCAGGCACGCTTCGACGAAAGCCAATACCAACAACAAGTGGCCAAAGCCATTGGAACAGAGCACCAAACTTTGCTCGTCACAGACGAAGAAATCGGCGCCCTCCTGCCCAAAGCCGTCGTCCAGGCGGAGCATATGTTCCTGCGCTCGGCACCCGCACCCTTTCTCGCACTCTCCACTTGGGTTGCTCAACACGGCATTCAGTCCGTCCTCTCAGGCGAGGGCGCTGACGAGTTTTTCTGGGGCTATGACATTTATAAAGAAACCATATTGCGCGAATTCTGGGCCCGCTTCCCCTCCTCCTCCGTCCGCCCCAAACTCTTCGCCCGCCTCTATCCCTATTTGTCCCTCTCGGAGCTCCCTGCGGAAATGCTCCAAACCTTCTATGGCATCGGCCTCGAAAACCCCAAGGCCTGGGACTTCTCCCACCAAATAAGGTGGAATAACAGCGGACGCATTGCAAGGTTCCTCTCCCCCGCTTTCCTCCACGCTACCGCACACGCCTCCCCGGAGGAAACCCTCCGCCAAACCCTGCCTCCCTCCTTCGAAACCCTCCCTCCTATGGGTAAAGCACAATATTTGGAAATGCGTACCATGCTCCAAAATTATTTGCTGCCCACCCAGGGGGAAAGCATGCTCGCCGCTAACGCCATCCAAGGCTGCTTCCCCTTTATGGACGTGCGCGTGGTGGAATTCGCTGCAAGCTTGCCTCGCAGGTTTAAACTGCTGGGCCTCACAGAAAAATATCTGCTGCGCCGCTATGGCCAACGGTGGATTCCTCCCGAGGTTTATGGACGGCCTAAATTCCCCTACCGCGCCCCCATCGTCGAAGCTTTGCTGGGCAAAACACCTCCCCCTTGGGTGCAAACGCTGCTCTCCAAAGAAGCTTTCGAAAATGTCGGCGTCTTTGACGGCGACAAATGCAGCAAATTCATCGCCAGGTTGCGTACACTACAAAAACCACCCAGTGAGGCGGATGCTATGACACTCAATGCCTTGGCTACAACTCAACTCCTCACTTGGCACTTCATCCTCTCCCCCTCGCTGCCTTCTCCCTCCCCCTCTCCCCTCTCCTGGCTTTGAAGGTGCTGCGCATGGCCCACCCCCCCCTCTCCCCCCCTGCCTGGGTTTTGGAGCATGCCGCAAAAACACCCAACAGCCGCTGCCTGGGTGTGCCCGAGTCCTGGCTCACCTATGCCGAAGTGGCCAAGCGTATTCAAGCACTGGCGGCCAGTTTGTCGGAGCAAGGTGTGGGCCCCGGGGACTTCGTGCTGGTGGCTTTGCCCAATATGCTGGCCACACCCATTGCAAGTATGGCCATTCAATTCCTCGGCGCCTGCTGCGTGGAGCTTAACCGCGAGTGGGGCCCCGAGACGCTGGGTATGGTGGCCCAGCAAACTCAAGCCAAACATGCCATCCTCCTGGGCAGGGATGCGCGTACGTGGGGACAGCTTGCGCATTCCTGGAAAAACCTGTGGGTGGTGCACCCCTCCTCCCCCAACAATAACATGTGCAAAGCACTCCAATTTGCTTCGCCCACTTGGCTGCATGAAGACGGGCAATTGGAATATTCGGCTGCAACAGAGGCCAAACTGTTTGCCCCCCCCCCTGACAGCCCCGCCTTGTTGGTTTATACTTCAGGCAGTACGGGGGCCCCACGGGGGGTTGTCCAAACCTATAAAAACGTCCACGCCAACACCGAGTCCATTTGCCAATATTTGGAGCTTTCGGAGAGGGACTGTGTCCTCTGCATCCTCCCCCTCTATTATTGCTATGGGAAAAGCCTGCTCCAAACCCATATGCGGGTGGGTGGCTCCATTTTTTTGGAGCACCGCTTCATCTACCCGCGCGTCGCTATGGAAGCCATGGGCGCACAAGCTTGCACGGGCTTTGCGGGCGTACCCCTCACCTATGAGCTTCTTCAACGCCAGGTGGGGGACTTGAAAACACTCCTCAAACCCAGCCTGCGCTATGTTACCCAGGCTGGCGGCGCCATGCACGCCTCCACCATTGAGTGGGTACGCCACACCTTCTCCCCCGCCAAACTTTATGTCATGTATGGCCAAACCGAGGCCACAGCACGCCTCTCCTTCTTGCCCCCCGAGTTTGCCCAAACCAAAGCCGGCTCCATTGGCCGCGGCATTCCAGGCGTAGAGTTGCACGTTGTGGACGCCAACGGCCAACGCTGTGCGCCTGGCGTTGAGGGGGAGCTTGTGGCACGCGGCGACAACATCAGCCCCGGCTATTTCAAAGACGAAGCCGCTACCTTGGAAATGCTCAAAAACGGTTGGCTGCATACCGGAGACTTGGGTTATGCCGACAGCGACGGGTTTGTCTTCATTCAAGGCCGGTCCAAGGAGTTTTTGAAGCTGGGGGGCCACCGTGTCAGCCCTTTTGAAATTGAAGACGTCTTGTTGCGCCACCCCAACGTCGCGCAGGCGGCTGTCGTGGGCCTCAGCGACAAACTGGAGGGGGAGCGGGCCGCCGCCTGTGTGGTTTTGAAGGCACCCGGCCAAACTTCTTCTGAAGAATTGCGCAAGTTCTGCTATGAGTATTTGCCAGCATTCAAAATACCCAAACACATATGTGAGCGGGACACATTGCCAAAAACCGGCACGGGGAAACTGGCCAGACAGCAGTTGAAACAAGAATTGGAGAGGGAATCATGAAATTCAGCAAGGACGTCTTGGAATTGGACTGGGAGAAGAAGGCGGTGACGTTGTGTCAAAACCTCAAGGAGGCGGTTATTCAAAAGCTTCGACGGCGAGGCTTGGTGGTGGCTGTTTCAGGGGGCATTGACTCTGCCTGTTGCGTCGCTTTGGCCGTGCGCGCCTTGGGCCCCAAGCGTGTTTTCGGTTTGCTTTTGCCCGAGAGAGACTCCAGCTCCGAAAGCCTCACCTATGGCCGAAAACTGTGTGAGGCCCTGGGTATTTCCTATGCCACGGTGGACATTGCCCCCATGCTTGAAGCCGCCGGCTGCTATGAGCAGCGCGACGCGGCCGTTCGCTCTGTCTTTCCTGAGTTTCAGCCTGACATGCCGTGGAAAATTGCCATGCATGGAGATCGCCTCGGCTCACAGCAGCTCAACGTTTTTTATGCCATTGTCGAGGACAAGCAGGGGAAAACCCACAAAATCCGCCTCTCCCCCCAGGCCTACCTCCAAATTGTCGCCGCCACCAACTTCAAACAGCGTACACGCAAAATGTTGGAATACTACCATGCGGACCGCCTGGTTTATGCCGTCGTCGGCACCCCCAACCGCCTTGAGTATGACCAAGGCTTCTTCGTCAAACTCGGCGACGGCGCGGCCGACATAAAACCCATCGCCAGTCTCTATAAAACCCAAACCTATGCGATGGCCAAGCACCTTGGCGTCATTGACGAAATTCTGAATAGAGAGCCCACCACCGACACCTATAGCATGGACCAGTCGCAGGAAGACTTCTATTTTTCCGTACACTATTCCAAGTTGGACCTCATCCTCTGGGCCAAAAACCACAATGTCCCAACGCAGGAGGCCGCCGCGGTGCTGGGTTATAGCGAAGAGCAGATTCAGCGCGCCTATGACGATATAGAGCAGAAGCGCCGGACCACCGCCTATTTGCATGCCTCTCCTCTGCTTTTGGAGCCCGTTGCCGAGCTGGCCCCCTTCGCCATCTCCTCGAAATGAATGGACCTACATAGGTGTAGAATAAGGGTGGTAGGGCGAAGTTGCCGAAATATTTTGCTCGTTCACCTGAAGTGTAGCGGCAGGCAGTTTGAGCATTCTCATACGGTTTGAGTTGCAGTTTGGTTTTGAGGATGACAGAATTGTTTTCATCTTTATGCAGGAGGTTTTGCCTTGAGTATTTCAGGTCTCGAAGTAGCGATTTATGTCTGCTCTGCCCTCATTATATTGGCAGTGCTGGCTTTCCCTATTGTTGCGATTGCGCGCTCTTCCAAGCCTCCTGAACAGGAGGAGTGAGTTTTTTTATTCGTTGTTTGAGGGCCGCATGAAGCTTGGTTGCGGAAGGTGGTGGTGTCTTTGGAGGGGAGCCCTGTCCTCAAAGGCTTTGCTTTCAACAAAAAACAAAAGGAGCCGGTTGTTTTTGGCCGGCTCCTTCGTTTTCACTAATTATTAGACTCGGCAAGCTGCAACGAAGCCAGGAATCCAATCAACGCGCCACCTATACGGTTCCCGCCCGCATCATTGAGGTGGCCACCGTCCGAAGTCCACTCATCGGCAAGGGCAATGGTGACACCATTCCGCGAGAGGGCTATTGTACCGTTGGAACGAACGGACTCAATGGTTGCCAAGTCGAAGACTTGCCCTCCATAGGTGCTGCGCAGCCACGCATTAAACTGCTCCCTGTTGTTGTTGTCATAGGAAGCGTCCCAATTATAAAGCGGCGCGGTGACGTGTACGAAGCGCACACTGGGGAAACGTTGTTGCAGTCTCGTCATGGCAGCCTGATAAGTGGAAATGAGCGTATTCACACTGGCGGGAAAGTCCGCATAGCAGAATTTCATGAAAGCGATGTCGACACGGTTGCCGACAATTTCCATGGCGTTTTCGAAGGCGGTAATTTTGGCAAGAGGGCTTCCGTTGTTGCCCAGCACACGTTCAACGAGGGCTGGATTGCTGCTCAACTGCCCAATAATGGAATTCAAATCGCCGTCGTCTCCCGAACGCACGCTGATGGTTGGGGCTCCACGGCGTATGCCGCTGATGATGTTTCCGCCCACAGAGTTATGTCCGAAGAAAACTCTGCGAAGCCTCAAGGTATTCACTTCGGCTTGAGTGAACCCCACCCTTGTCCAAGGTTGCCCGGGAACCACTGTTTGCTGCACACAAGTGCCCGGCGTGCCATTTTGGCTACCAGAAATGCCCACACAAGCATAACCCGTGGGGCAGCTGTTGCCACCGACACGGCATTCAGCTGTGTCCTGGCAAGTGCCTGGTGCACCATTCTGAGTGCTGCCGCCATTGCCTACGCAAACATAACCACTGCCGCCGCAAGTGTTGTTGTTGCCGACACGGCACTCAGCTGTGTCCTGGCAAG
>Ga0209755_10007452_pt1 | contig 11850 bp, 11 predicted proteins | sample TergutCo191P1_FD_187301 | JGI IMG/M metagenome (GOLD analysis project Ga0209755, IMG submission 187301) | Cornitermes sp. P1 segment gut microbial communities from Petit-Saut dam, French Guiana - Co191P1 (SPAdes) (version 2) | ecosystem: Host-associated > Arthropoda: Insects > Digestive system...
GATGGGAGGCGGAATGCCGAACATGGGACCGACCAATGTGTCGCCTGTTCAGTTCCCCAACCTGATGCAGCCGCGTCTTGGTCCTCACGAAGCGGGCAATATCGGTTTGATCATGGACGTTTCCATGGAGATGACCGTAGAACTCGGACGCACCAGAAAGCTTATCAAGGAAATTCTTGGAATGGGCGAAGGTACGATCATCGAGCTGGACAAGCTCGCAGGCGAACCTGTCGACATTCTTGTCAATCATAAACTTATCGCCAAAGGCGAAGTTGTAGTTATCGATGAAAACTTCGGCGTGCGCGTAACTGAGATTGTGTCCCCGATGGAGCGCATCAATGATATGGGGTACAACTAGTATATAAACGACATTCCGCCTGCGGCGTAACGTCGCTTATATACGCGATAAACGACATCTGACCACTCAGGAGTGGTCAGACGATCGTCTATCGCAGCGGTTTACGGACAACGGCTGCCTGCGGCAGCGTTGTCTGGACATTCCGCCTTTGGCGGAACGTCGTAAACCGCCATTGAATGGTTGGTCGTAAGCCGCCATTGGCGTTGGATATCGCTAACAGCTATTGACGGTTGTTTTAAGAGCCTGATCGTTTGGTCAGGCTTTTTTATTTCTGTTTTTAATTTACCGCGAAGGGGACGGATTTTTCTCTTGTGGTTTCCTGTGTTCTAAGACCGTTGATGATCCAGTTTAACAGTACTGTTATGCGGTAGTTCATGTTTGTAGGCAGGTTCATTCTGCTGACGATGAAACCGGGTAAATAAAGACCTGACAGGCTGTAGATTAAAACGCCTTCTTTTACAGGTTCAACATAGATATTCGCAGAAAATCTTTCGGCTTTCATGACTTTAAAAATTGAATAATTGACATCTCTGAAGTTGGTCATGCTGTATGTTATGCCGTATAAACCCGGCGTTATGTCTCCGCGGATATAGAGCTCTCCGATGGTTGCGTCTGTAAAGCGAACGTACATTGTTTCAGAATAGGGCAGCGTGTCCGCAGGAGCCGGATCGGGGATGGGCTTTCTGTTTTTGGCGCTTTCAAGGCGGGTTGTGTCCCTGAAAACTCTGTAGTCATTATTTCTGATTTGAAGCGTTTGATCTTTAATGCCGCTGATTTCTCTCATTGCGTTGTAGGCGTCCAGCATGTCTAATTCTCTTTTGTTATAGGGAACCAGTATAAGAGCCTCAACTATATGGGAAGGTTTTTTTGAAACAACATATTCAAGCAGCTCAACTCCCGATTCCTTTGCCGGAAAAAACAGGGGAGCTTCATCCTTCTCGAAAGCGTGGCGCATCCCCGAATCGCTTCTTACGCTTCTTATTTGCGTGGGCGACAGGTTCGGGAAAACATCAAAAAAAGATCTTGCTTCAATAACGGGGGCGGCTTCAAAGACAAGTCCGGCTGTTTCAAAAAACATTAGATCGTCAAAGTCATCGTAAAAAGGATCATGGGCAGCGGCGGATTTTACGTCGGAACCTGATTCCTGCGCGTATAAGTCTTCATCCTCATCGAACAGATCTTCTTCGGACATATTTTGCTCATTGGCGGCGGTTTTTCTGGCTAGTATTGCATCTTCATCCTGGGCGGCTTTTCTATCGAGGAGTTCCTGCTTCTCATAGAGCTGACCTTTAGGGAAGAATTTGTTCTCGGAGAAGAACTTGTTTATCAGGGTATCCCCTTGAGCGCTGTCCTGCGCCCATAACGGCGCGAAGCAGCATAAAAACAGCAGAACAAGTCCTGATTCTTTTTGCTTCATACACCCCTTCCTGTTTCAGGTTATATTATAACCAGCGTAGTACAATATTGTAATGCCCGAAAAATATAAAAGTTACTGACAGTATGCGTTATTTTGTTAAAATACACTATACATACGTTTATTTACGCGGTAAAAATTGTATAAAATCGTCAATTTTTTAATATTTTTTATCGAAATTTTCCGGTCCCTATTGTAATTGTTGCGTTAATTGTATACAATGACGCAAATCAGTTGGACTTGGGAGGGAAGAACTGAAAATCCTTGAATTTGCCCTGCTTTTAGCAGCGGTGTTTCTAATCCAGATATCATCAATCTCTGCTCAGGAAGAACCCGCAGACGGGAATCCGCACAGGATCGCAGAACAAGCCCTGATGTTAGGTGAAACTCCTGATACTCCCGCGGCTGTTTCAAGAACGGGCGCTTCGATCTGGGCTGTCGTCAGAATGATACTTGTTCTGGCTCTTGCAGCCGCCGCGATCTACGCTATTGTTTTTATTTTTAAAAAATCCGTCAAACAAACCCCTGTCAATGATCCTTTTTTAAAAGTTTTAGCGAGTTCCCATATCGGCGCAAACCGTTATGTGCATATTGTTTCCGTCGGCTCCAGGGCGTGGCTTCTTGGGGCGGGCGACAGCGGCGTGAATTTAATCAGCGAGATTGCGGACAAGGAAGTTATTGATTCGATGATGCTGGAAGATTCAAAAAAAAGCGCGGAAACTCCCGGTAAAGTGCAGGATTTTTTATCTTTGATCCGCCGCATGGGCGTTCCTGTTAAAAAAAGCCAGACGGGAACCGATGAAATCCGCAGACGCCGCGAAAGGCTCAAGGATATGTGATGCGCGTGATTAAACTTGCATTTGTAATAATTTTTATATCTCTTTTTTCCGTTATGTCAGGCGCGCAAGAACTGTTTCCAGAAACCGGCGTGCAGGGGACGATGAATTTGCTTACGCCTCCGGGGCCGCCTGCGATTCCGTTCATTGATTTATCGATACGAAATCCGGAAGGCGGGCAGGAAGTGGCTTTTTCGCTTCAGCTGCTTCTTTTGCTGACGGTTCTGTCTCTTGCGCCAAGCATTATAATTTTGATGACAAGTTTTTTGCGGGTTTCCATTGTTTTGGATTTTATCAAGCGCGCCCTTTCATTGCAGCAGGTTCCTCCCAATCAGGTAATTTTAGGGATTTCGCTTTTTCTTACAATGTTTATAATGTGGCCTACCTTTAATATAATTTATACTAATTCCATCCGCCCATTGTCCTCAGGCGAACTTTCCGTGGAAAACGCGTACAGGGAAGCCGAGGCGCCTTTAAGAATTTTTATGTACAACCAGATGAGAGGCCGCTCGTCCGCGGAAAAAAATATCGCGCTTTTTATGGAAATGCAGAATCTTACAAGACCGAACACGTTAGCCGATGTTCCAACTTTTGTTTTAATCCCCGCGTTTATTTTAAGCGAACTTACAATCGCGTTCAAAATAGGAATTTTTCTTTTTATTCCGTTTATTGTAATCGATATGGTAGTGGCAAGCGCCCTGATGTCTATGGGCATGATCATGCTTCCCCCTGTTATGATCTCCATGCCATTTAAACTTATCCTGTTCATCCTTGTGGATGGATGGGCGCTATTGACGGAACAGGTTGTCCGTTCATTTGCAATTTGAGGGATGAACAATGAGTGTCGGCGAAGTAGTAACAATTTTACGCGGAGGAATACTGCAGGTTTTGATGATTGCGGCTCCTTTGCTGCTATCAGCTCTTGCGGTTGGATTGCTTATAGCGATTCTTCAGGCGGCAACGTCAATTCAAGAGCAGACGCTTACGTTTGTTCCAAAGATGTTTGTAATTCTTGGAATGCTTGCCCTATTAGGCGGTTTTATTTTCAACTCTCTTGGCGAATACACAACGGAGCTGTTCAAGCGAATCCCTGAAATGGCGCGGTGAAGATATAAGGTGTTGTATAACACCGGAGCTTTTCATCTGTGATGAATGGCTCCTAAAAAGGAAAAAGGAGGGGTAGAACGGCGCATGATTGAAAACGCTGTCCTGCAGAATATTCTCACATTTGGTCCCGTTTTTCTTTTGATCGCGGCAAGAGCTTTTGCCATGATCATGACAGCTCCTCTTCTTTCATCCGAAGCGGTCCCGATGACCGCAAGAATCGCGCTTGCCGGATTCGCCGCTTTTGCCGTGCTTCCCACAGCCGAAGTGTACATGGCAGCTAATTCACCTAACGGCATAGTAACGCTGCCCGGAGGCACATTGAGCGACCTTCGCCACGAAACTTTCACTCTGCGTTTTCTTCTGCTTGTCGTAGGAGAGGGAATAATCGGCATAATAATCGGCTTTTACATGACAGTCATTTTCGCGGCTTTTTCAACCGCCGGTCAATTCTTCTCGCTTCAAATGGGTTTTGGCGCATCCGAAACTTTCGACCCTGTCGCTCAAATTGAAAACCCTCTGATGGGTCAATACTTCAACCTTGTTTCCATGCTAATTTTCGTAACAATAGGCGGCTTTCACCAGCTTTTCCTCGGCGGCTTCTGGCGTTCCGTGCAATCGATCAACATAATCTCGCTTGTAGACGGCAGAGAATCCGTCGTAACCATGATGACCTCCGGTCTCTCCCGACTGTTCCTTGACGCAATAGTGATCTCTCTGCCCATTCTAGGAACTTTATTCCTTACGTCTCTTACAACAGGTTTAATATCAAAAGCATCCCCGCAGATCAACATCCTCTCCGAAGGATTCCCCATATCGATCATGACAGCTTTTCTGTTAATTTTTGCATCCCTCCCCTTCATGATCGAAGCCTTCACACACGTTATAGATTCAGGCTTCAAAAGCTTCCAAACCCTCTACACACAAATTGGTCGTCAAATAACTGCAACAGGGGGCGGCTACTGATGATGATGAATAATCTATTGTTGAAAATTATTACCATATTCAGAAATGCATGCCCGAATAAATACTTGAGGGGTGTCGGGGGCAAAGTGGCGTTCGTGCTGTGCACGAACGGTGCTTTGGCAGCCGACAGGACCCCCAATAAACTCTTCAGGCATACATTTCTGGAAACGGAAAAAAATCTTAAATTTGCATATATCCACCTCCAGTGGTTCTCTGACAGTGACGATGAAGACGCCCCGGGGAAGACGGAGCAGCCAACTGAGCAGAAGTTAAAGAGGTTAAGAGAAGAGGGGCAGGTAGTAAAGAGTCAGGAACTTGTCGGCGCTATCGGGTTGTTCCTGCCTGCGCTGCTGTTAGCGATAATGGCGCCTTCCATGCTGAAAACCTGCGTCGAGATGGTTCGTTTTTTCTTTATGCGCGCCGTTGAGCTCGATCCGACAAAAGACGCGATTATAGCCGGGATTTTTTTCAGATACCTTGCGCGTCTTGCAGGACCCATTTTGATTCTGGCAATGGTCTCGGCGATTTTTTCCAACATGGTGCAGCTAGGCGGCTGGCTGTTTACCACAAAGCCCATTACACCTAACTTTTCGCGCGCGCTGCCCAAGTTCGGACAGTATTTTAAAAGGATATTTTCCATCGAAGGACTTTTTAACCTTGGCAAGTCTTTGATTAAAATCGCGATAATCGGCATTGTCGCCTATTTATTCATAAGTTCCGACATAGAAAAGCTACTTAATCTTCAAAAGGCTGATGTTTACACAGGGCTTACCTTTATCGCGGGGATCGCAATCAGGATGATTATCGTTGTCGCCGTTTTGCTTCTTGTGCTTTCGATAGCGGATTATTTTTTCCAGAGGTACAGGTTCCGCGAGCGGCACAAAATGACGCGTTACGAGATAAAAGAAGAATTGAAAATGTACGAGCCGGATCCGCAGATTCAAAACAGGATTCGAAGCCGTTTCAGGGAGATGCTTCGCCAGAACTTTGTAAAAGAAGTCCCTCAGGCGGATGTTGTCATTACAAACCCGACTCACCTTGCTGTAGCGCTGAAGTACGACGAACGTTATATGAAAGACGGTCCTGTCGTCACGGCGATGGGAGCCGATGTAATGGCGGCAAGAATCAGAGAGATTGCGCAGGCGCATGATGTTCCGATGGTAGAAAACAAACCGTTAGCCTGGGCATTGTACCGTGAAACCGAAGTGGGAGACGCGATTCCTGAAAAATATTTTAACACAGTCGCGCTAATCCTTACCAAGGTTTGGAGCCTTAACGAAGAAAGGCGTAAAAGGATGAGCGCATGAAAGGCTTGATGATAAAAAGAGGTATACATGGCTGACGCAGTATTGGGCGGCGATAATGCCCGCAGCCCGCTGGGATTTTTAAAAGACAGCTTCCCCGCTGTAGCGGTTATTACAATCGTAGTATCCATTATTTTCCCCATGCCCACATTCCTTTTAGACGCGTTAATGGCGATAAATCTGATTTTCTCGCTTTTGATACTGCTGATTGTTCTTTACACAAATAAGCCTACGGATTTCAGTCTTTTCCCCACATTGCTTCTGGTTTCAACGATTTTTAGCCTTGCTTTGAATGTTTCTTCCACGCGCTGTATTTTGCGGGACGGGCAGGCTTTTAACGGAAAGATGATAAAAGCGTTTTCCACTTTCGTTGTTGGGACGAGCGGAACGCAGGGTATTGTAATCGGTTTTATCATCTTTATTATAATTATCGCGGTGCAGGTAATTGTTATTACAAAGGGAGCGACCCGCGTTTCAGAAGTCGCCGCGCGTTTTACATTGGACAGTATGCCTGTAAGAATGATGGCGGTTGACAACGAATACAGCTCAGGCTCCATCACCGAAGAGGAAGCGCAGACAAGAAAAGAGCAGATTAAAAGAGAAGCTGATTTTTACGGATCGATGGACGGAGCGAGCAAATTTATTTCAGGTAACGTGAAGGTAGGCGTATTTATTATCATCGTAGAAATGCTCGGCGGATTTATAATCGGCTCTTCAATGTACGGCGAATCAAATGTTATAAGCACTTACATAGGTCTTGCGATCGGCGACGGTCTTGTAACGCAGCTTCCGGCTCTTTTAATTTCAACCGCGATGGGTATTGTTGTAACAAGGGCAGCCGCGACCGGCGCTCTTTCACAGCAGATTGTCGATCAAATCTTCGGGCGCGATCCTCTTGTTTACTGGATCTGCTCGGTTGTGCTTGTGTTCCTTTCTGTCCTGCCCGGTTTCCCCTGGTATGTGCTTCTTCCGATGGCAGGCGTTACCGCGTTTCACGCTTACAGAGCAAGCCGTCTTAAAAAGAAAGTTGTTCCTTTCGCGGACGCGAAGGCAGCGGGGCGCGAACAGAAAGACGAAAAGGCGGCGGACTTTCCGCCTGTTGTGCCTTTGGACGCCCTTTCACTGGAACTTGGCTACGGGCTTGTTCCGTTAGTTGAAAAGGAAAAAGGCGCTGAACTTCTGGAAAGGGTTATGGGCGTAAGGAGTCAGTCGGCATACGATCTTGGACTTGTTATTCCCAAGGTGCGCATTATCGACAATTCGCTTTTAGCGCCTTCCGAATACTGCTTTAAAATAAAAGGCGTTGACTGCGGAAGAGGAAAAATCCGTCTTGGATATTATCTTTGCATTAACCCCGGAAATGTTACAACCGAGATAGAAGGCGAGAAAACCATAGACCCGGCTTTTGGAATTCCGGCTACATGGGTAGAACAGGAAAGAAGGGACGAAGCCGAACGCGCAGGCTATACTGTAGTAGATCCTCCTTCGATAATCGCAACCCACTTAACGGAAATTATAAGAAGCCATGCCGCGAATATTCTTGGCTTACAGGATACGCAGCTTATTCTGGATACGCTTCGCAAGGATTATCCGGCTGTCGTGGACGAAGCGCTCAGAGAAGGAAAGGGTTTGCGCGTAACGGAGGTTCAGAAGATACTTCACGGGCTTTTGCGCGAAAAAGTTTCCATCAGAAACCTTGTGTCAATTCTGGAAGCAGTCGCCGATTACGCTCCGATTTCCAAAAATATCTGGTTCCTTACGGAAAAAGCTAGACAGGCGCTTTCCAGCCAGATATGCCAGCAATACGCGGACGAAGACAAAAAGCTGCGCGTGTTGACAATCGACCCGTCTATTGAGCAGAGAATTATCGACGCTAAATATGAAACCGCGTCGGGAATGATATGCGCTCTGGATCCGCCGACACAAAAGGCGTGGATAAGAGCCGTTTCAAAAGCTGTAGCCGCCGTGAAGGAAAAGGGCTGGATGCCTGTTATCCTTTGTTCGGAACAGGCTCGTTTCCTTGTAAAAAATTCAACAGACAGAGAGCTGCCGGATTTGGCGGTTCTTTCCGTTCCAGAGATTGTGCCGGATGTGATTCCCGAGGCTGTGGGAATGATTCGAATAGAGGAGGCGTCGGAGCAATAAAATGGAAATGTATACTCAGGACGGCGAAAATCGCATGGATTGCGAATTGAAAATCGCCGCGAAATACAACAGACCGTTCCAGATTTTCAGGCAAAAGGAGATAAGACTGGGCGGCTTTATGGGATTATTCTCGAAACCCGGAGTTCAGGTTGAATTTTATTTTCCGCAGAACAGGAATGTTGTGCGCCATCTTTCTTCAGATAACCTGGAAGAAGAAAAAAGAAAAGTTTTAGCGGAGGCAAGAAAAAATATAAGCGTTTCAACGGCGGCAGGAAAAGAGGAATCGCAGAAGATACTTGATATATTAGAGCAGATTAAAGAAAAGGTTGACAATGGAAGCAGGAGGGAAGAACATCCCGCTTTTAAGCATACGTACGGGATTTTAAAATCGAATGATTTTTCCGACAGTTACATTAAGGGAATGCTTGACAGACTCAGAAAAGAGCTGACTTTGGATCAGTTAAATGATTTGGATTTAGTGCAGGGTAAACTTCTTGAATGGATAGGAGAGAGCATCAGCATTTACATGGAAGAAGATGTTATGCGCAAACCAAGAGTTATGGTTCTTGTAGGACCGACAGGAGTCGGCAAAACTACGACTATTTCCAAACTCGCCGCCATTTACGGAATAAAAACGGAAGAAAATACCGCCGTCGATGTAAGGTTGATCACCATTGACGCTTTCAGAATCGGGGCGAAAGAACAGCTGGAACAAATCGGAAACATAATGGAAATACCGGTTTCATGCGTTGTAAACAAGGAGAGCTTGAAAAGAGAAATCGCGCTTTACTCAAGCGAAATAGAGCTGTTTTTAATCGATACAATCGGCAAGAGCCCGAAGGATGCTTCTAAACTCGGCGAGATGAAAGAAATTCTTGACGGATGTCCGAGGCACGCCGAGTTTCATCTTGTAGTAAGCGCTGCTACAAAAACAAGCGACATAGAAGAAATTATGCGTCAGTTTGAGCCGTTTAATTACAAATCCGTCATTCTTACAAAAATGGACGAGACGGATCGAATCGGCAATATAATATCGGCGTTAGCCGAAAAGAGAAAAAGTATTTCCTACATCACCGACGGGCAGACAATACCTGTGGATATAAGGAGAGCGTCCGTTGTGCGTTTTCTTATCAATTTGGAAGGCTTCAATGTAAACCGCGAGAAAATCGAAGAAAGGTTTCCATCCGGCGAAGCGGAACAATTTAAATGGAGATAGCAAGGAGTCAGTAAATGGAAGATCAAGCTGAGAAATTGAGAGAAATAATGAAAAGGAAAAACTCAGGTTCGGCGAAAACTCAAAGTTCCGCAAAGGCGTCAAAGCCGGCGGACAAAGCCCGTATCATAACAGTTACCTCCGGGAAAGGCGGCGTAGGAAAGACAAACCTTTCCGTTAATATGGCGCTCGGTTTCGCGCGACTTGGAAAGAAAGTTATCGTTCTGGACGCTGACTTGGGTCTTGCGAATGTCAACGTTATGCTCAACATGATCCCAAAATATAATCTGTACCATGTTATTAAAAAACAGAAAACAATGCGCGAAATACTTGTGGAAACCGAGTACGGCATTTCCATTGTCGCGGGCGCGTCAGGTTTTTCGCAGATTGCGAACATGGGCGAAGAAGACAGAAGGGATTTTATCGCCGAACTTGATTCGCTTTCAAACGCGGATATTGTAATCATAGATACAAGCGCGGGCGTATCAAGCAATGTTCTTGATTTTATCGCCGCTGCCGACGACGCTGTTATTATCACCACGCCTGAACCTACCGCGATAACAGACGCTTACGGAATCATCAAAATAATCGCGACTGAATATGACGCTCTTAATATGGGGCTTAAGCTGGTAGTAAACCGCGCCAAGGGAGCGGCTCAGGCAAAAGGAGTCGCGGACAGGATGATCAACATCGCGGGTCAATTTTTAAATTTAAAAGTTGATTATCTTGGATTTATTTATGATGACTCAATTGTTCAGCAGGCAGTTTTAAGGCAAAAACCTTTTATGGTAGTGGATCCAAAATGCAAGGCAAGCAATTGCGTTCAGCATATTGTGGAGCGCATGGACAGAAACAAGCCGATAGAAACAGCAGGTTTCGGCGCAATGCTTAAAAGGCTTTTCAAGTCTCCGCAGCAGGAACCAAACATTGTTTAAAAAATAAAGGGGAAGTTTGTGACTAATTTCAGGTGGGGTATAATAGCCGCAATCACAGCGTTATTCTTTTCTGTTGTTATTGGAATCATCGGCGGCGTCGCTCCGATTCACATTTTCTTAAGAGCGCTGCTTTTCTCCGCCATATTTTTCGGTCTTGGTTTTGGGCTCCGCTTTGTAGTAAACAGTTTTTTTCCCGAACTTTTATTTCCCGACAGCGAGGAAACGACGGAAGATACGGAAGAGCAGGCTGAAGAATATACGCCTGTCAGCATGGACAGCACAGGCGAATACGCGGTTCCCGAATTGTACAATATTCCCAGCGGTTCCCAGGAAATGGGCAATATCGAAGATTTAATTTCAGGCATTTTCAGACCCCGCAGCGCGGACGGTTCGATCGCACAAGAAAAGCCGAATATGGGTTTTGGCACCCCGGTTCCCGCACAAGCGGCAGGCGCCGAGGGTATAGACCGAAATAACGAAGCAGGTTATAATGGCTTTGGGGCGGCGACGGATTCGTTTCAGGCAACATTTAAGGCGCCGGAAACTTCCGTTTTTGAGCAGCCGCATGAGGAGCCGGCTGCGCAGCAGCAATTTACCCCAAGTTTTGGAGATGATTCGGGATTGGGCGGTTTGCCGGATTTAGATATGATGGCAATGGCTTTTTCATCCTTTACAGGCGGCGTTCCTGCAGGGCCTGCAAGCGCGCCGGCGCCGCAAGCGGCAGTCGAAGTCGAAGAAGCCGCGCCGGATCGCAAAGGCTATAACACGGGCAATAAGCCCCAGGCTTTGGAAGGTGATTTTGACCCGAAAAGTCTGGCGGAAGGTATTAGAACAGTACTGAGCAAAGATTAAAAGGAAAGGGTTTGGGAATGCCGGGCGATATTACCAGTGCAGAAAGAACAGAAGAAGAACTCTGGCAGCAGTACCGAAAAAATCGGGATCCTGCGATACGGGAAGCTTTTATAAAACAATACGCCCCATTGGTAAAGTATGTAGCCGGCAAGGTAGCCGTCGGAATGCCCAATAATGTGGAGTTTGACGATCTTGTAGGTTACGGCGTCTTCGGGCTTATCGACGCAATCGACAAATACGATCCTGATAAAAATGTAAAATTTAAAACTTACGCCGTTACGCGCATTAGAGGCGCTATTTTTGACGAGCTTCGTTTAATTGACTTTGTCCCCCGTTCCGTAAGGCAGAAAACGCGCGAGATAGAAACGACAATTTCATCGCTTGAAGCGCAGTTAGGAAGAACAGCTTCAGATCAGGAGATCGCAAGCGCGATGGGAATGGAAGAAGGCGAATACATGAAGACCATTCAAAAAATTTCAGGCACCAGCATAATTTCTTTGAATGATCTTTGGTATTCAGGCGATGATAACGACAAGGTGAGCATCGGCGACAGCATCGAGTCTCCTTCCAGCTTAAATCCCGACGTAATGGTCGTAAACGACGAGATCCGCCGCGTAATCGTAGAAGCGATAAACGAACTTCCCGATAAAGAAAAGAAAATACTTGTTTTATACTACTATGAAGACTTAACATTAAAAGATATAGGACGTGTGTTGCAGGTAA
>Ga0209755_10007454_pt1 | contig 11844 bp, 11 predicted proteins | sample TergutCo191P1_FD_187301 | JGI IMG/M metagenome (GOLD analysis project Ga0209755, IMG submission 187301) | Cornitermes sp. P1 segment gut microbial communities from Petit-Saut dam, French Guiana - Co191P1 (SPAdes) (version 2) | ecosystem: Host-associated > Arthropoda: Insects > Digestive system...
AGACGTCATCATCTCTCAAAGCCTGTTTCCCGTTACAGTAGTGATGAGGAAGAGGAAGAAGAGTACAGTTCATACCGTCCATCCAGTCGACATCATCACTCCAGCTCGAGAGGGGCAGAACCATCTATTGGTGAACTCAGCCGTCAGTTAGTGCACGCTTGCCAAGGTGTTACAATGAGAGCCTTGCACCAACTGGTGCAATATGTGGCACCACAGGTGCGTGAAGGGGAGGACAAGAAAAGGGACCTACAGATAGCACTGTGCATTCTACTTGTGTTGGTTGCAGGACTCATTCTGATGGGTTTTGGGTCAGGAAAGACATATCACCACCACCACTGGGATTATCACTTCCCTCCACCCCATCCCTAGTAGCAACCCACAAGGCAACAAATTTATGACCTCTTCACTGAATTTTTTTTCCCCCCTTTTTCTATGAATTAGTTACCATTTAAGTCCCAGTTTTCAATACATTAATATCACAAAAGAAGAGTGCTGAAATTTCACACACCTGTTACCATATTAACTTGTAAATAAAACGCAATGTGTTGTTTGTTTCGAATCCTCTTAATTTACCGACTGCATTTGTTACCTTCTTTCTCAATTCTGTATATATATTAAACAGGCAATGCAGTTCAATTAACACCATTTAGAACTCTGATACGGTGTGAAAGCGTGGAGTTGCCTGTATTAGGGATGACCACTAATATTAGCCTGGGGGTGTGGAGGCCTCCTGTCTGTGTGAGCAAGAAGTCACAACTGGGAAGTTTCAAATTGTTGATTATGTAGGAAATGTTCTTTTGAAAGGAAATTGTCAGTCAACCTTCTAGAACTCTTGACCTGGGGAATGAATTTAGGATTTTGTTTTCTTTGGAACATACCATCATGCAAGCATTCAGTGAGTGTGCAGCTGCAAAAACACCATGCGATGTAGTTACCAACATTTTAGTAGGAGGATTTATCAGAAAATAAGTTCATATGACATACTATTTTGTAACCAAAGAACCTACACTGATTGTGACTTTATCATGAGAATTCACTGGTCAGCAAATACAGTTAGTTCCAGCACCAAAGCAAAAATCTTGGCAGCCACCAAAGAGGACTGAGGTGGAAACAGTTGTGACAGAGTGCCTCATAGCACAGAACAAGGGCTTCTATCAACAGGGAATACAGAAGTTCATACCATGATAAAATAAATGCCTAAACTGTGGTGGGGTATATGTGGAAACATAGTGGAACAGCAGTACAATTAAATCTGAACTGCTCTTATTGGAGGTGAAAAATAAAGAACCCAGAATGCATGCATTGTATACTTATTTTCTGACTGACCCACACATTTCAATAATAGTCATTTCAAAGGATTTTCTGATTATGGGTTTCTGCAAATTAACCTGAAGTCTCTCAGAGATTCTGCCCTGAGTATAGTCTAGTGCTGCAATCAGAGTAAGTTTGGTTTACAAACTTTCCTTAATTGAGAAATTTTTATCCAAAATACAATTATTATCAATTTAGAAAATATGTACAAAGTTCAACAAACTCCAAAATACTTAAATGTACATGAAACTGTATTTCATTGACTGCAACCTTCTCAAGGAAGATAATACACATAATTAAAGCACCTTATATTTCTCAGTTGATGTAACAAACTGTTCCAGGTAAGGAATCAAATTTAGAATCTTCCTGAACAAAAGGCAGGAGTGTTAAACATTCAACTGTAACATATAGTAGTAACTACAACAGACTGAGTAAGTACTGCATTTTTATTGTAACAACACAATGAAATGACACGATGGTGTAATAAACATTTGACAAAAACACACAATCAGATAATCATACTAAAGAGAAATTATGCTTGAAGAAGCTGCTTTAAGAAACAGAAGAGAAACTACATACTCATCAATATGTCCACTGAGCTTTGTTTTAAAGTCTGTTGCTGAAAGTCGCCATGTGTACAGATGGAAAGACAAACATGCACACAATGACAAAGGTTCTCAACTTCTGCATCTGACCATTTTCATAATCAATGATGTGCCTCTTCATGTAATTGTACATATTCCCATATTAATTCATCCACATACTGTTATGAGAATTCTGTTCTCCAACGCATGTACTACCAACTACATCACATTCTCAAAACTACCAGTATATAATAAAGTAGACATTACACTGATATTACAATCAGAATGAACAGTGTGTGCAATGTTGCTGAAGAGTGACTACAAAGTTCTTATCAATTTCAATTTCCAAAAGCATTTCTGGACCAGACCGGCCAGTTACGTTTGTCACACAGCTCACCAACATCCCTCTCACTTTAATTTCTTTTCCCAGTATAGTCCTGGTACATTTTCATTTATGTTTATTTCACATCTTCTTGCCAAAGGCTTGTACAGCAGTAACATTCTAAATTTTATCATGGTTTTCACCAGATGTTTCAGACAAACGCTGGGACAGCACCTTGATGAGGTCACAGATTCTTCCTTTCACATTGTAACCAGGCCATCATTTATGACGCATTCTACAATTCAACAATATACAGGTTAAGGTACTGACAGCATCATAAAATAAACCACACACATAATCTTGCTCAGCTGCGTTCTAACAGCCCTTCAAACGCTGCAAACTAATAACTGTCACTCCAATTCTGCCATTCTAATTTGCGTACCATCATTCAGAGATGACAATTAACGTTGTGAATATATTCTTTATAACCATCACTCTGCAGTGCAGTCTTCCTAAAAACGTTGAGCATTATTCACCAGATCAACGAATCCCATTTTTAGGGAACCATGTTACATTCACGGCCTGCCTGATGACCCAGCTAGAACCGATTCCAAGCCTAATTTCTTTGTTCTTCATTTTAATATTATCCTCCAATATCAGCCCTGGTCTTGCAGGCCATCACTTCCCCTCACGCTGTGAACCCAAAATCTCATGCACATTTCCCATCTCTCCTTTGTGGGGTAAATTTGTAGTGCTACACACCTAATCCTCATTTTTCCAAATACTGTTACCAAACCCTCTCCATGTTCATCCCTCACAATGCACAACCAAGTTTCACACCTATGTAAAATATGCAAAATTATAGCAGCATATATCATAAACTTTATGCTTGCAAATAGCTATGGTGCTATGTCTACAGAACACAACATACTCTGTACTACCCAACAAATGGTAAGGAACTCTCTCCGCAAGTGATCTGATGGTAGTAACTCTTACTGCGATGACAGAGGGGCATTATACCTCACTCTGCACATGGGTGCGTTTACATTACTTATTCTTGGTTTATTTACTGATGCTTTCAAAATGAAGCAATTATTACCAACTCATACTGTGTTAACTGTGGCGTGAATCCATGAATAACAAAAGGAAAAAAATTTGAACAAAGTGGTCATGGCCCAATTAAAGATGCCAGCCTGGAATGTATCTGGAGTGAATGAAAAAATTAAATAAATGAGAGAACAGTCAGTTTCCAGGCCAAGATACAAAGCAGAGAAGCTAACTATATGGATTGATTGTGGGTTACTTGATTGCTGAAACTGTCCGAAGCAGAATGAGATGAGATTGCATACACATATGATGAAATAGAAAGGACAAAGGAAATGGAAGTGTCCTATTTAACATTACAATTACAACATGTGTATGGAGAGATAAAACGAAATCACAAAACCTACTCAGCATGACCAACATTTCATTCCAGTATCTTTCAAGTACAAGTCATGCTACCAGAGTCAATCTGATTGGTACTGACACATTATTACTACAGATTCTCGACTACAAACTTTTAATGAAAATATACATTTTATTTGCTTTAAATATATAAATACAGTGAAACCCCTATCTAATGGTCCCAAGTTTGTGTTTTCCTTTGTTTAAGATCCAATTTCAATGATCCAAAGAAAATAAACCCGTTCTCAATATCCACTACATTAGGTTTTCCGAAGTTTAGTGTTACAATCTGCACCCTACAGAGAAGCCATAAATGAGGATTTCACTGAGTATTTCTTCTTCATTTTTTGGATAAATTAAAACTATATGCACAAGATTATATTTACTACCGCAATACACAGATATCAAACCTTGTCACTTGTCAATCAAACAAGCCCTCTTCATAAACAACCATTTCCCTTCTATCCCTGTGGCTTCCTTTCTGTGAATGGCTTGCAGCTGAAACAAGTGAGACAAAATTAATTAATACACCACACACACACACACACACTACATTAGGCATATGATGAGCTTTTTCCCTGCAGAAAGACATTCCCATCAGTTTCCAAACATGTTCTTTGCCATTTTGAAAACCACACTGGTCTTCATATTCATTAATGTACATAAAAAACTACTGTTAACATAACCCAAGAGGTATTAAATTACACAAAGTCATAAAACATTTCTTATAAATTTAACAAAATTAATTTACTTTACAATGAAAAAGTGTGATTTGCTTTACATGCACAATATAAAGGACAACAAACATAATGGGTGAAAAAAAATCCACGTCATAATTTTTCACAGTACACAAAATACCATGGTCCCATAGATGACACATGTGCATTACCACACACACACACACACACACACACACAAGGACAGACAGATCTGCAGACATGACATCCTCACTGCATGTTCAATTCTAGCACTACGTGTGTAAAAATAAGGAAAGTGTTTATTGACTAATGTACCAAATTTCTATGTAAGCTCTTTGAGTCCTCACAAAAACTAACTTGTTCTCATCCAATCCAATAAAATACTCCTACCATTTCTTCCACAGATGGTAACCTTCCTTCATTTATAGCTTCAATTACTGGTATTTGGAAGTTCCCAGAATCCAGCTTTCCTCAAGCTTTTCATAATTTCCTTAGCCCCCCCAAGCATTTGTCAGAACAGCATTTGAAAATACGCCAAAAATTTTTCCATCCACACTTTCCAGTATTATCCATAAACAGCCTATCTTTTACCACCTTCTATACAGTCTCTCCAAGCATCAACCCATGAACCTGTCACCCATCCCTATACTTAGGCCTGTAAAGACGCTCAGACATTTATATTTCTTCTCTCAGTATAACACACAAATTATATAATAATGCATAAACCAATATAAGAACTATATTTCAAAGCAAAATAATTTAAAGTTCAATTTTACAACTTAAAATTCAATATGTCACACAAGCATGCTAACAAGAAGTATCTTAGGGGACAAAATGCCTCCAATGATGACATTATTAACCTTCCTACCCTGCATCATCCTCGTGAGTTGAAGGAATCCATTTTTGTGCTGCGTATCATTATTAATCCATGTTATAAAAATGACTAAAACAATGACCTGCAGAGAAGAGAAAAGGCTTAATGTGGGCCTTTAAAAATGGTGAAATATCAGTATCTCTCCATTCTTGAAGTCTAAGGTTTATATTCTATATTTGCACCCATATCTACCCTAATCCACACTTGAGTTCAATCTTGGACACTCAACATTCTCACCCTACAAGATAAACTATTGCACTATTGTATTGGTGTATATGTGCACTGCATGTTTTCAATACTAATGCCATTACACCAAGTAAAACATCTGACTGCCAGCTCTACAGTGCCAGAACATTCAATATCCCTTATTTTTTTATAAAAAAGGATCAGTTCAAGTGGGGATGGATCTCAGCAAAATCCCTGTTAAAGTGGTTTCTATATCCTGATATTCCAGATACAATTTAATGTCAAAGAGAAGAATACAGTGATCCAACATAATATTGTGTTCTGCTATGGTGTATTTCTTGGGGTAATAAGGTGAAAAGATTTTTACCATTTCAATATTGTAATCTACAATGAAGATTATAATGTAAACATAGGTAATAAATGTTGAATGTCTCAACTTTGCACGCACCTATTGTCGACCATGTGGCAGCTGATGCTGCATCATTGATTGGCTGAATCACAGGCTGTCTTCTGGCAAGGGAAACTTTCAGCTGTACCCCAGAAACCATACTGCCAGCCATCTGAGAAAATGATCAAGGATGGATATTGTTATCACACTTACAGAAATACTGGTACAGGAATTGTACAATACATTTATGAATGATTTAAACTGTTGCAGTTTTGTGTGCATATTATTAAAAATTTTAGTAACAAATGAAAATTTAAAGTTATAGCAGGATTAGCCAACAATAATGTTTATGGGGTTGATAAGGTAGCGACAAAATCGTTAAGCAGAAGTACACACACACAAAAAATTGTGTTTAAGTGTCAGCACCATTCACATTTATGTTAAAATTTCATACATCAATTGACACCACTGTAAATAAGTAACAAAACTCAGCTGAATTGTGTTTCAACTACAGATAGATTGTCAGCAAGAATTTACTCAAACACACTTTCAACCAAGGGTGAAGAACTCACAAGCTGAATTTTACTGACCTTGCTTGTTAATAATTTATGGTTTACGTTACACTGCCACCAGCAGCTCAGACTGCAGAGTATCAAAACTGACCTCCCAACAGGAATGTACATGAACAACAAAAGTTACAGAGTCTACCAACAGAAGCTGTCAGCACCTTAAATGACAGGGCATAATGGTGACAGTTTTATTGACACACACAGAGCAAATATTTTACAAAACATAATTTCAGTGGTATGAAATTCATGTACATGATGAGGTAAAAAAAAAATTAGAGGAGTGTATACAACTACTGCACACTGAAATTTAAAAATCAGTACAAATGCCACCACTGCAACCCTACAAAGCACATCAGAAAACAGCATGCTGGACAAGTTTCAGAATTGGATGGAGCCTGACAAAAACCTATACCTTGTGACAAGCATTACTGGGAAAAAGAAATTATGCCAAAGCCTCAGGATGACTCACTTAAAGATTGGTGTCAGTACTCTCATTAGTTTTCAAACACCCCTTCCAATAAGCATGCATGCACACGCGCGCACACACACACACACACGCACGTGTGTCTGCACACATTCACAAATAAATTAACTTACTATTGTTAGCAATGCTGTTGTATTGAGAGTGTTGAGGACTAAGTGCCAAGGATAATGTTTGAACCTATGAGAAAGAAGGCACCAGGAGGCTTGACAAAATTGCATTATGTGAAGTTTCATTATTTATTCCATTCACCAAATATCGTTGGATGATCAAATCCAAGAGCATGAGTAGGGGAGTACATGTATGAAAAGGCATACAAAATTTTAGTTGGAAAAGACTGGCAGAGACCACTGGTATGATCTAGATGTAGAGCAAACACAATATTAAAGTGAATCTGATAAAGAAACATGGCAAGAAGGACAGACTGGATTCATGCGACTCATGACACAGTCTAACGATGGAATTTCGTGAACCTCTATCAGAAAATACAAACGTATTTCCAAACTAGTTAAGCAATTACCTAATCTGTGGAAATAATCAACACTACAAATAATTATGTTCTGAATAACACAATGGGATGACACTAAGTTCAGCAGTATGGTGTGTATTAGTTACTTAGTGAGGACTACATTTTAAAACACTAAATGCATAAAGTCAAGACATAAGTGCTTCTAACAATTGTTCAGTACTGAAAGAAAAATGCTTTAAGCAGAACTGGCTGAATGGCCTATAATGAATGTATACAGCAAGAAAAAAGGCTAAGTTATATTACTCGTCACTGTTTAGAAATGCATGAAAGCAATATAAATTTGAAATCAAAGGACAGGTGTTGAAAACCTGTAAACTGATAATAGAACATTGTTTTAGGGATATTATGTCATCAGCTATTAAAGCTGTGCAGTTAAAGAGGTAACAGAAAAAATGCAGATATTTTCCAAAGACATAAGTGTGGCATTTACTGACACTGAAAAGGAATATGATAAAATAGAGAGACAAGCAAAACTCATGCTTTAGAAACAACAAAGGTCCCAAATGATTGGTAGAAAGGTAATGAAGTTATAGTATATATGAAAACAGCATCATTAGACATTGCTAAATATTAACTTTCAGCATAGTTATAAGTGTTTTAAAAACCTGCGCTATGCATGCCGAACTACTTTCTGTTTAAGAAATGTATGTGACAATAAATATTTCAGTGGGCAGCAATTTTTCTTCACAGAATTAGTGGCAGGATTCCAACATCTGAGCTCCTCAAAGGCAAAGTTATGTAAGTCATGTTATCATCATTTGGAGAACTTGCACACCTTTGCCTATCAGCAAATGGGATTATCACTATTCTACTATGTGTTGTTTAGTGGTAAATAAATTACTATAATTTATAACATTTTGCCTGTTCAATTAACTCAGTTCTGTAATACCATATCACTTATCTAATTTTTCTGGAAAGAGTAACTTTGCCTTTTGATTATTCATTTTTTAACAAACAGTAGCAATATATGGCCCTCACTGCATTTCAGTTAGTCTCACTTGTTGATTCTCATCTGTATTCTAATATCATGGGGCAAAAACATGGGCATCAGCTATGGCAGACATTAGCAAACTACCAGCAGCGGCTGAGATAAGATTCTGGGAATCACAGAAGGCAAAATGAGAAGAAAGAAACTGGGGGGGGGAGTTAGAATTTAAGGATATATAACTTCATTCATTCGTTCATTGCATTGGCATGTGCAGAATGTGATGATTCCTTGCCGTTCTCAGGAGCTTCATCTATTCCTCTCTATTATACACCCTTTCTTTCCACCCTTTTCCACCAACTAGTCTTCCATCCTCCCTCACTTCACCATGCCATCTATTTCTTGGTCTACCTCTCAGCCTTGTTGTATATATAACTTCCTGGAAGATATGTAGACATATTTTATGAATGAACAAAGAGTCCCAAAGAAGATCTTGAACATAACTAAAAGGAGTACTGTAGTTAGAAGAAAATCATCCAAGGGAAAGACCAATGTCATAATGGAAACAAAGGCATACAAAAATGTCAATAAAAGGAAAGAACAAGGCAGGAACTGACACACAGGATCAATAAGACAGATACAAATGGAGAAGTATGGTTACTTTACAGCCCACATCTCAAGAAAAAGAGTAAGAAAAATTACCTCTGCTATTGCTTGATCAGCAGCCTCCATTTTGTCAAATGTAACAAAGCCACGACTGAAAAATAAAATTAAAATATCAATAACACAGGGATATCCCCGGACAAAGATAAACAGGGGGGAAACCAAATAGACCATATACGTATAAGCCGGAATTGGAGAAAATCACTCTTAGATGTCTGGAACAAGAGAGGGGCGGATATTGGGTCAGACCATCACATGATCATGGTAATACTCAGGATCAAGACACAAAAGGTTATAAGGAAGACTATAAATAGAAGGAGGTACAATTTGAAGAGACTGGAGGACACTGAATGTCAAAGACATTTAAAACTAAGTTACGAGAAGGGGCCTCTGCCTTAGGATATGAGAGGTGTGAAGGAGTAGAAGAAAAATGGGAAAGAATATGACTACTTTCCAACACATCTGTGAAAACACACTTGGGCGGGAAGATAATACAAGAAAGGACTGGATATCTGACAGCACTTGGCAGATGACAGAGAGAAGGAAACAAGCGAAGGGAAAGCTGTGCGCAACATACGCAAGAACAAGGAAAGGCAAGGAGTTGGAAAAAGAATATTCAGCCCGGAGTAAGGAGATAAAGAAAAGTGTCAGGAGAGACCATTGAGCGTATTCGGATAGGATTGTGAATGAAGCTCAGGTAGCCGCAGACCAAGGGAACATAAAAGGTATGTTCAATGCTATGGGACGGTTAACACGAACATTAGTAGTAGTAGTACCAATAAGAGATAAAGAAGGTAAATCTATCACATCTATAGAAGGACAGATTCATAGATGGAAAGAGTGACAAGTTTCCAGATGTGCCCAGGCAGCTGCTTCCGGTTGCACAGCTACATTCTGCTAGCGCAACCCTGAAGCCACAGAATGGTAGGTATATATGAATAAAATCAAGAAGACAGAAAATTATAAGTGAAAATCAATTTCCTTCCCTGTTACCCAACTGAACACACGTAAAATGACAAGCCTACTGATAATCAATTTTAATGTACAATCACATAATGGGGTGGAAAGCATAAGTACTCGTATGTATTCCAGGAAAATTTAGTGTTTTTTATGAAAGTTTTCCCAAAACCAACAAAAAGGTGTGCAGAAGCAACATAAAAGTAAATTCAAAGAATGTAAAATCCAAGAATGTAAAATATGAGAAACACTGAATATTTCTTTATTGGTTAATATACTCCAATTTTCTTTTTCATTGTCATATACTGGGCCTAAAATTCTTCAATACACTTTCCTTTCAAAAAAGTTCAATTGCTTTCTATCTCTCTGTTCGTGCATGGACATTTATCAGAGTACATGAAAACCATTTAGGTTTTAATCTCAAGCAGCATATTCTTTCATTTGTCATTCTGAAATCTTTAACATCTAGCATGATGGTGCTTAATGTGTCTTATAATTTACTCAACATAACTGCCATAAAACAGCAAATGTTTTTATTGTCACCAGCATCAAATGCCCTAACTCACTGTGCTCAGCAGTTTCTACAGAATGTGCAGGGATGTTTATGACAATTTCCATACCAAACTTCAAATACCTAGTTCCAATAGTAAATCACTTATCACCACAGACCATAAAGTTAAAAACATCATTCTCCCAGCTATCCTCTCATTTTACACACATTTTACAAAAACATTACCACAAAAAAACTTGTATAATTTTCCACGGTCCATTACCATACATCCCAAAACTCAAGTCACCATCATAATAAAACAAGAGGAAAAAGTTCTCTGATCTGTTTAGTGAAAGACAAATTGGCCATGTGACAGCACACACAAATAAATTATGTTAAAGCCCAATAATTGAGTTGGTTTGGACACACAAATAGAATGCCCGAAACCAGCATAGTGAAAAGAATACACAATAGAAACCATTCACAGGAAGACTACCTGGAAGGCCCAAGTCTAGATGGAATGATGATGTCAGGAATGACTTGAAGAAGATGATGCTTGTGAAGTGGGCAGAACAAGTACAGGACCGCTCTAAATGGAAGGCTATTGTCGAGAAGGCCAAGACTCATTCAGAGTTGTGGCACCATAGAAGAAGAAGAAGAAGGCAGCAAACACACCAGCAACCATTCATACTTGTAAGAGTCAGTGCTTTTACTTACTTCTTCTCTATTTCCATTGTCACATTAACAATGTTGCCATATGTATGAAAAGTCTTCTTAAGAAAATCTTCAGTGATTTTATATCCTGACACAAAAATGGTGTTACCCTGCCGAGGTTTATCAGTGCGGCCATCCCGTTTTTCAGTCAGACCTCTCTCTTCCCGATCGCGCGCAGACACAAAGCTGTCATACAAGTTCTGCATCAGTGCATGTAAAATAAAAAGCAACAGTTAATATGTCAGTCAAGCAACTGTAAAGTTACAGTACGTACATTCAAGCCCCCTACTGTATGTCACCAGCTCCTCCCATCCATCTTCAACCTGTTATACTCTTATGATCCACAGTACAATAAAACATTATACCAACTTCTGTCTGACCATGCAGTCAGTGAAATATACTAAATCAAATGAAACACCAATTTGATGCAACACTGTGCAGATTTTATTTCTGCAGAGTCACTCTACATGTTTCGGGTGCAAGCGCCCATCATCAGGAGTATTTAAAACTTGTACGCCGGCCACTGGTACATGTGTTATCATTGCAGGTAAGTCATCAAATCTCCTTAATAAGGGCCTGAACTGAATGTGTGTTGGGAAGGTACTGATCAATACCTTCCCAACACGCATTCAGTTCCGGCCCTAATAAGGAGATGTGATGACTTACCTGCAACGATAACACATGTACCAGTGGCCGCCGTACTAGTT
>Ga0209755_10007455_pt1 | contig 11843 bp, 6 predicted proteins | sample TergutCo191P1_FD_187301 | JGI IMG/M metagenome (GOLD analysis project Ga0209755, IMG submission 187301) | Cornitermes sp. P1 segment gut microbial communities from Petit-Saut dam, French Guiana - Co191P1 (SPAdes) (version 2) | ecosystem: Host-associated > Arthropoda: Insects > Digestive system >...
TTCACTGAAAACAATACAGCCAATGCACACACACACACACACACACACACACACATACACGCACGCACACATACACACACATCCCACACTCTTACTACTGATTGCGGGCTTGGCCTCCTTACCCTGAATAGTGGAGTGTCGCCTGTGCTGAGAGGGTGGCGAGCAGCCCCCTTGATTGGGCCCAGCAGCTACCTCCACTGAGCTGTTGGAATGCGAATCAAGCTGCGTGGAGTGACCAGAGTCACTGGAAGTCACTGAACCTAGCAAACCAACCAATACCAGCCACACATAGACTCATTCCTACCAAAACCATTCTGGTATCTGACACTGTTGGGGGGTGGGGGGCACAGTTCTGGTTATTGTGCCTCTGTGCAGACAGTTATTTAATGATCCAGCCTCAAACCCTACGTTTTATAGGGCTAACTATGGTAAACATAGCCTACCAACTGATATATCTGGCTTTTACATATTCTGTGTTTCAATACATGTGATACAGGACCACAGTTAAAAATGCAAGACTGGCTGTAATGCAATTTAGTATGGCAGACAGGAATGACCCAAGCCCCAACTATACAGCATCACAAACAACAAGAGAGTAATCTCTGTTCAAACCATCATGAAAACTTAATACCACAATAAATAAATTAAAAAAAAAAAACTTGCAAGATTTGAGGTTCTGGTTCCTGAAGTTTCGAAGGACCACAATGCCTTTACCTGCTGGGTCAGGCAGTCCATGAAGAAATATAAATATGTCTACTTGATCCTACAGACAAATACACTATGACCCTACATAGCTCTGACATAGTGTAACATCCCACAACACTCAAATATTCAATGACAGCTTCTTGAAGTGCAACAGTGTCATCTAATGCATACATTAAACAATGGGTTATTTCTTATTTACACCTCATTCTATTCAAAGAAACTTATGTAGGTACTCACTGCCACATTATGATCTTCAAAATGTTAATGCTGTACAATGTCCATTAAATAATTCTCCTATGAAATATCACACTTCAGACTGTACTAGATCTTACCAGAAGTAATTCATAACCTTACCACTTGAGTATTTGACACAGTTAAAGCTCCTACACAGTCATTCCCTCAGTTATATAGGTATTTCACTTAAAAACAGGCCTACATATTAACTACATTAATACTATCAGAACTTGCATGACCTAACCTACACATACTACAATTTGCTGATGCAATCAAATGCATCTCCTACAGCACTGGACTCTGACTACAAACAATATGCAAGTTACAACAAATAAATATTCCACATCACCTGTTCAGGTCTACAGACTATTGTACTCATACTTGAACTGGATGGATGCAGTAAGTCACAAATCACAAAAGCTACATGTTAGGTGCAATATTCATCATCAACCTCCATGCCACAGGCTCAGAGTAATTAAAAGCCTTTTCCAAAAAAAAAAAAAAGCAAGAAGAGAAGGAAAGAGTGCAGGGGCATGCACTCAAATGGAAATTTGATGCGTATCTATAAACTACACATAACCTCAACCACTTAAAAATTCTGCTTTCTGTACGAACAATTTTCTGAAAAAAAGCAAGTAAAGAAGGAAAGAGTGCAGGGGCATGCACTCAATTGACAATTTGCTGTGTATCTATAAACTACACATAACCTCAACCACTTAAAAATTCTGCTTTGTGTAGGAACAAAAATGACCAAAGTGTATATTCGGATAACAACAAGAAAGACGAATGTACACAAACTGTTACATTGGACATGAAAAGACTAAAATACAATCACTTTCTGTACAAGCAGAACAACTCGACATGATCCCTTGCAATATCACGGTTGTGCCTGGTAGAATTCAGTACTGTACATCTACACTGATTTCAAAGATTTCAGGTTCTCACAACAATAACTTTGAAGACTACTACTACCTTCCAAGCAACCTAATGGAAACATGTGATGGACAATACAGAGCCTATTCCAACAATTTAAATTATTTTGTATGACCTTAGGCATAATATTAGGAGCAAATGTCTGGCCTGTTTAGGCATTAATTTGATACTGAAAAAAAATACTTAGATACACTAATAACAAGCAAAATACGGTAAGGAGATGTGGATTTGATTTGTCTACCAAACAGTAACCACCGGCAGGTTCTAGTGAACATACTAAGAATGTTGAATTGGATTGTTTCCTTCCCGCTGTGTACATGTAACAAATTTATTAAACTGAACCGTCTTTACACAACATACAAATAACAGTTGCAAATCTACAACTGGTTAATTAAGCAACATGTTCTGGCTTTGTTCGGCCACTGCCAGGCTTACAAAAGATGGTGTTAATTAAGGTACATGTATGAATGTACCTTAATTAACACATACCTTAATTAACACCATCTTTTGTAAGCCTAATGATGGCTGAACAAGGCCAAAACATGTTGCTTAATTAAACAGTTGCAGATTTGCAACTGTTATTTGTATGATGTGTAAAGACTGTTCAATTTAATAAAAATAGTATGAATGGCACTAACAGGCTGTCCAGGAATGCTGGTAACCAACTTCCAACCAACACTAACATCCGAGAAGAGCAAAGATCTCAAATACACTGTGGCAGAAGCCTGAACTCTTGCATGGTAATAAAAGTTTGGGCCCTGTAAAACTATTTCTTGACCAGATTACATCTAATTCTGGACTTGATGGTCCATGAAATCAGACACATTGATAATGATGAGCCTTTATGACAAACAAGCAAGAGTAAGGGCAGTCAGCAATCTGCTGCTGCTTCAGCACTCCCTAAAACACGAAACAGTGAGAGGTCACAAACCCAATGTATACAGTACAGCCTTGTTAAGAAGCTGAGAGCTGCTTGAAACTATGTCTTTAGGAACCCAAACATTCTCAAGAGCACATCAAAGGACCTTATCTGAAGCCATGTAAACTCAGCCTATACTGTCTCTTTCTAATGCCTTACTATCCCCACATCTATGCTTTCTATCTCCTAAGCAACCTCTTCCACACAGGTTTTCGGACCAAAATTCTGTATGTATTTTTCATCTCTCCCATACTTGCCACGTGCTCCACCCAACTCACCTTCCTTAATCTGATCACCCTACCAATATTTCACGGAAGGAGCATATCCTGAAACTTATACAATTTTCTCTAGCCTTCTGTTACTTCCTCTCTTCCAGATCAGTATCCTTCTGAACACTCTTTATGTTTGTCTGTTAGGACAACAGACACATTTCATACTGATACAAAACAACAGGTAAAATTATGGTTTTATTTACATTTATTCCTAGATTTTCAGAACCTCCCTGTACTATACGAAAATACATCTTCCCTGGCAATTTCTAAAAATGACACAAACATTATTGTAGCATTAGCAAGAAAAAAGATTTTTTTTTTTTTTCCCACAGCTCTGATGTACAACTACTTCCAAAAAAAAAGGAGGGGGTGGGGGGAGAGAAAGTCAAGAATTTCCTTCAGCAATTGTTATGCTCATAAATGCACGGACACATAGCACATTTGGTTAAAACAGTGGCAGAAAATTCTCAGAAATACATACAGTTGGAAAGTTCTTAACTTAATTCACAAACCTGGATTAATAATTGAATTCTACCAGAAAAAGGAATTGCTGTCATGTACAAGTGATAACAGGAAGCAATCCAAGTAAAAGAACATGTGTCAGTAAACATTCCATTAAAATTTTTTGTTACACAGTAATGACACTCAAAACATGAAGATTCATAAAACAGCACTTTTTCCCAGAAGAAACAAGACTGGAAATGGTAAACTCCAAGACATAATTCACCTAGGTGCAGGACGGTCAACAAGATATGATATGATTATATGTGGTTTTTGGGTATAAGCGGTATTTATGGAACCTATTTTGCCTGGAGGGAATGAGGAGAAACCTCAGTCAACACAGCCAACAACAAAGCCAAGAAACAACCAGACATCTCCTAAATACAAGTCTACAGTGTTAAAACTACACCAAGCAATTCTGTGAAAAGTCTATTCCCGTACACTACATGGCGTTACACATGTTCCTTTTCTTGTGAGAACTAACATGTCAGTAACATGTATGAGATTAAAGGTAACAGAAGTTAGACGCCGAATGTACCTGAAGTCAGGGTCTTGCGTAGCGGCAAGTTGCTTAATGACGTCACACTACTGCTCTCGGCACTGAGATCCACAGATGGAAGTGGAAGCGTTGGAGTATCGGAGTGCGAGCGCTCATGTAACGCCCTGCCGCCGGCGCCGGGATGATCTCTGGTGGTGACACCTGGTATTACCGCACTACTGCACACACGTCGGTGTGAGCTAGGAGAAGGGGAAGGGGAAAGGGATGAGTGGTGATGGGGTAAATGAGCTAGCCCAGGTATGGGCAGTGGTGGTTGGGGAGGATGTCTGGGCTGATGCGGCCGCGTTTTGTTGGGCTCACTCAGGGCAAGCATCTTGCGCACTGCCTGCGGTGACGCAGCTCCTGGTAAACATACTGTGACATCAGAATGCTGTACTCCCCACCACATCTTTACACCAGTAATTCTACATCATCATGTGCCAATGACAATGACTAATGACAGCCTGTGAGGTTAGATAATAGAATTGGGTGGAATCATATGAAATGAAAAGATCATCAAAGAACCAGACAGAAGCAACTGAGTGACATTGAATGGACAATTCCAGCATTTAAAAGTACAAACTGAGGAAAACCGTAAAAGCCATTAGTCAGGGTAGCCAAAATCTAGACCATCATTTGATACAATATCCACAAAATGTATGACAGACATGTTCAGTGTTCGAGGAATAAGAAAAATTGTTAATATATATAGCACACGCATGCATGAGTGTGCACACACATATCCACAAAGAAACAGCCAATAACACATATGTCTTAAATTCTCAATCCTTGTCCCTGATAAGATCACACATCCCATTTTTGAAGTGGATGCACACAGCAAGAAAGGTTTAAAACATAAAACACTGCATCATGATCTCAGGTGAACCTTTTAAGCACAAGCAACTACAGACTCCACCCATCACTTGAATGGTACTATCATATTAACATGCAATTACAGAAACATAATTATTATTGTCACAAAATTAATCCTGTATATGAAGACTTGTAATTCCTAATGTGCATTCAGGTACCTCAAAACAGCTTTATTTAAAAAATTACACTCTGATTCTTTTTGCAAAGAGAGTTCTAAACTAAGAAGAATACTGAAAGACATAGAAAGATGGACCCAGCCACTGCACTTAACCTAACCTACAAATAATCTAACCTAATTAAGTGCATGACAATTAAATCCCAGTGATCTGATAAAAACTACAGTACTTGAACAGAGTGCAGGTGTGGCTCAGCTACTAAAATCAAGAAAACAAACGTAAATCAAGAAGAGCACAAAGTAACCTGCCCCTTACATGTTTACAAATGGTACTTACCAAACTTGGTGCTGGCAATTCCCTTCTTCCCCTCGCTGGCACTACTGGTACTGCTTGTTGTGGACAGTGTAGGTGAGGGATGTCGTTTCCTTACAGGAACAGAGTTGGGTGCACTGCCTGATGGCTCACATTCCAATGACAAGCTGTGAAGTTTGTCTTCATCTGTAATGACTCGCATGTTGTTCAGGTACGCCTTCACACGACGAACCATTTGTGCCTGGAATTCAACAAGAAAATAATAGTGTCTAGTCATGTAAAATGCAATTAATTCCAGATCCTTTTAAGCATTATTGGTACAAAATGCATTATGTGTATACAGGAATCTGTGTTGGTCCACATGTCCTAATGCCACATTTCCAGAACTACTGAATAAAGTTTAATTAAATCTGGTACAGATGGCAATTCACACTGACAACCAATTAATTCTGGTTTATTTAATTAATACACCAACAAATGCACATATTTAAAGTCATTGGCTGAGATTTTTGTTTCTTGCGGTACAGTTGTATTAATTAAATAAACTACAGAATGCACGGTGCAATGATAAAGATAATTCTGGTTTGTTTTGGATAAATATGACCATTGCAATCATTCCTGAACGATATCAGTTCTCTCAAAAAATGGGTTATTGTACAAAAAATTTGTACTGATACGAAATGCATACTTCATACCAATCTACAGCTGCTATTTCAAACATATTCTGATGTAAATATTTGGCAAAAAAACCAGCAAAATAGTTTCTAACCACACACTATAGAGTTTACAGTTAGCATCTGTGCAAAGTTAATGAAAATGAATGTGAAATTTGAGGGCTGCAGAGTAGTGGCTAAGAAGAATGCCACCTTCTGCCACGGATGCAACATGTTCCTCTCAAATGTTGTCACACTTCAATCAGTACATGGCATCACATCCCAAACAACCAACCAAAACACAGCTAGTTAGCTGGATCACACTTGATGAACACAAAACACAATGTGTGACAAAAGCCTCACAATACCTCCTCAAACATCTTCTTGGGGTTCGGCTGGGCCGTCGATTTCTTCCGCCTCTTAACAGTTGCTGCACCTTGTGGTCCACCAGCTCCACTAGCCATTGTCAGCTGATTCAGTGCCACCATGGCATTTGAAGGGGGTTGTCCACCTGTCATGCATACAATAAAAACCTGCTATTACCCGATCTGCTGTAGCTGTGAGACCACAGAATGAAATAAACATATGTGTCTCTTACCAAGGCCTAACATAGTCAGCAGATCGTAAGGTGATGAGCACATGTTGGTAAGTGTGCGGACTTCCTTGGCTATCATCCGCAGTTTTTCAAAGTTTATCAGTCCTTCTATTTTTGAATCATTTCCCAAATGAATGAATGTCAGGTCCTTTTTTACAACTGGGTAGAAGGGAATCTGCAAGAACAGAAACCAGATAATAACGACATGAACTAATACACAAAGAAACACATGGACAAGATGTTCCTTCCACAGCTTCAAAACTGAAGATGTCGAAGAATGAGCTGCCTTGGACCAAAGACGAGGTGTTCAGTAAAGTGAAGGGAGATATGCAAAAGAGAGCACACACAGTTCCTGTTGAGAGTAGGGGGCCACTTATGTGGGTACACAGAATAACTGGTAACTTTAACTGCCAAGACGGAGTGACCAATCAAAGGGAGATGCAGTACACAAAAGTGTGTATGAACAATGAATATGCATGGAAAACGTAAGAGAGGACAGAACAATGAAGAAAACCCCAAACAGAGAGCAAAGGTAAAAATGTTCCTGTGATTTTTACCATGCCAATTATGTCACACAGCAAAGTGGGGGTGTACTCTTAAGCTTGGAAGTAGACATATGTCAGTAGTCAGCTTCATCTGCCAGTCTTTATAACAAAATGGGCCCCCATTACCCACAGAAAAGGAAGCCTGGTGGGTCCCAGAAGTGGTGTAGGTACCATGAAGACAGAAACATCTTACACCTTGAAGGGGAAAACATCCTTCTCTTTCCAGGATTCCTTAGTCATCCAGACCACAGGCTAAGCACTATGTGACTCAGCTATCCTACCTCCCTCCAAAGACAAAGTACAAAGATGGGAAAAAGAGAGAAGACAGATATGAGAAGGTGAATTAAAAACGCTATGCCACAGGAAAACAATGTCAATGGATTATACAAAGCCATCCATCTTATAGACAATGACTTTTAGTGACTTGTATTTTACACAATTACTCTTCCATGATTCCAGTCCACATTCATACTAAATACTGTACAGAATGTCCATCCTAATTGTCATTAACAGCTGAAACTTCATACACTGTAATACAAGAAAATGGTAGCAAGAATGCAAAACTCCAAAAATAAATGAAAGAGCAAATATAACTTACAATAGGGGGCTGTGATTGCTCAGAGCTGACCAACTGACGGTATTTGCTCATATTACGAGATGGATCCATCAGATCTTGCAGGTCACTGAATAAGCGCTGATATTTGCTTGGGAGTTTCTCCCAAGATAATCGGAGTCGAGACACTGCTCCGTGACCAAGACCCGACACAATTGCAAACATTGAGTTGAAGTTCTTGCACTCTTTACATTGTCCTGCAAACACAAAGTCATAGTACTTGAAAAAGCACTCTCAGTAAACACATTCAGTATATTTCTTTGTACTTTGTGCTCCTAAATAACACAGTTAAATCAACAAGCAATTTACTTCCATATGGTTCTCTCCTTGACATTAACAGTGTATCGACACTGGTTACGACTTGTCACTGTCCAGTGATAAGGGACACAGGTGAGTAGGAACCATTTTGCCTCATGACTGGAAGAGATCTAATTTCTCAAACACATTTAATGCACCTTTGGATACTCTATATAGTTAAGTAAAATTACATTAAACTGAAAGACACTGTCATATTTCAGTTACAATAATACAACTTTTGTATGTAAAATATTTGGATCAGATGTACACTTACTGAAAATTAAGAAATAACTTTGATGTCTCACAATAAATGAAGATTTTAAAGGCTAACCGTAAGATTAAAACCAATAAATAATCCATCAACACAACGCACACTGCAAATAATATAAACTGCTACAACATAAGGCTATATTAACAGTCATCACTAGGCTGCAGATATATACCAAATATTTAACAATATACGTTGTGCTGGCAGACTGTTTGTTGGTTTCATTTGACTGTAATGCCTGTAGATTTAAATCACCAGGTTGGTATTTAAATTATGGCACATGGTTTATGATAAACATATTATTTGAAAAGAAAATTATAAAATTAAGAAATGTATTGCATTCTGCGGAAAATAAAACTGATATTAAGCAGCGTGTCTTTAAAATGCAGTAAATATCCCCGTTGCCTAAAATGAAGTTCTAGGGGTGTTACCGTACGTGCGCATGCATATGGGAACTAGGTCATTCAAAGGTTCACGCAACTATACAACTGAAATAGTCAGAAGTCATACAGGAAGCCTGTCACACATAAAAAAACTATATAGAAGAATTCACCAATAAACGGTGTGCTAGCGATAACCATATAACGATGGCTGAACACACTGAAACATATTTAGCAATTTATGAATTGCCCAAACTTAAGATTGAATCACACCTCATCCGGCTGAGTGATCATTCATACATTTATCTATTGAACAGAAGGCTTTTCCTAACAGATACTTTTTTAATTTAGTCAAAAAACTTTTGTTATGCGAAACCAGTTCAGCTATATTGTGTGGCAATTTGTTAAAAACTGCTACACTTTCGTAATATAATCCTTTCAGGTATATAGTTAATAGAGATGAAGGCTTATGTAATAGCATTCTATTTCTTGTATTGTAATTGTAGACAGTGGAATTAAATGTATAAAACTCCAGGATTCGAGACAAGAATCTCATCAGAGAAAATAGGTACTGAGAAGGAAAAGTCAAAATACCTGACATTGGGAATAAAGATCTACAAGATGTTCTGACATTAGACCCAGTCTTTAGTCTTGATTGCTCTTTTTTGTAATTTAAATACTTTAACACTTTCAGCAGAATAAAAATTTTGCTCTACATTATTTCTGGAGACCACTAGTACTAAACTTAACCAAAATCTACCAAGCTGTTTCGGTGTTAAAAATGTGTGTATCCCAAATATCAAGGAAAGCACAGTAACCATTCTGACATCCTTAACAATACTGTCCTTCCACACTTTCTCTGTTCAACTTACTTGCTACTTTAATAAACTGCTTGATGATCTTTGATCTCCTGACTAGATTATGTTCTGAGCAAACCTCTGTGACCACCCAAAACATTTCGCGATTCACCAACTGTAACAGTTTAAATATTATTAGAGACAACACAGTAACAAAGCTACAGAAAGAAACACTTTGAGATTTATGTCACTAAATAAGTATTTCTGCTACTTCTTAGGGTTCTGTAAGATTATCAGTGTTAGATTTTATAATACGCTTACAGATGTATCACAATATGTCACTACAAAAAACTCACATGTCAAATTAGTTACCACAATCATACAAATACATTTTGTTGTTTCTGTTTCCGTTTTATTAATTAACAATTTCTTCATCAAAAGTAACAAACTTTTTTGAACATCTAATACAAAAATTTCCACATTCTTCAATGAATAACACTAGTGAGGTGTCAGATTTTCACTGCAGGATCCAGATTATGGTCTTCTAAGATGTGACACCCAATAGTTCAACGCATGGGTACTAATATTTTGGAGGGATTAGCTTCCTCTGTGCTCTGCGTCTTCTACACACATCCCAGGAGACCACAATCTTGAAGGTACCAAACAGTTCTCCTCTGTCAAAAGTCTGCACAGTACGCATGCTAAAGACAGCATGTTAATGCACCCACATGGGGAGACCCAACAATACAGTACTCAATCAGATAAAGGAATCAGATTCTGTCTATAACACTATCTGATGTGAATACCTGGATAGTTTGACGAGATACCCACATACAAACGGACTCTGCCAATGGAGCCCCAAATGGTGAACTTCATACCTATTTATGATTTATTTGATTTTGTCTGTAGCTAAGATTATACAGCATCACCAATAAGGCTGCTAAGTGAATGGAATTGTTCATCCACTAAAATCTCAGGTATTATGTGGTGGAAGGGAGAAAAACCATGGAAAAATCTCATTAATGAAGGACAACCTCTGACAATGCATATGGGATCTTAAATCTGAAGCAGAAGGGTTAAGCATTTGTCTGTGATGTTCAGTCATCAGCAGTCAAAACTTCATTTTTTTGGCACCCTGTACTTTGAGGACAAAACACAACATGCAGCTGGTACTCACCTCAGCAAACTGCGACAGCATTGGAACACCGTACCGGCTCTTAAGTTCAAACAAATCGTCCACATACTCTGTGCTTTCTATTTGCCGGAAAATGCTGAAGTCCTGAAGTGTCAGCTGGATTGCCACTTCAACAGCATTTAGTTGCAGGAAATGTACCTGACTCTCTCGTACAAGCTCAGGTGCCATTTCGTCTGGTACCAAAGTTTCCGTTGTACCATTCGTCTTCAGGTAATACCTACAGCAGTACCAAATTTATTCAGGAACTTAACTTCACTGCTGGAGGGTAGATTATATAAGACGGTCCCATGGCCAAATATCAATGGAGGGGATTTACAGTGTTTCTATTTTCATAGTGCACACAAATCTTTATTAATAACAATATAACATTAATTATTTTTAGGCTATTTGTTTCTGTAATTTAAGGCACCATTTCCAGGCATTACAATATCCAATACAACTGAACGTATGTATTCATACGTTTCTGGCATGATAAATTGGCTAATTTCCTACTAATTATTAGAATATCATATACTCAATTTTGTAACATCTTTTAAAATTAGCCCTTCTAAGACCAGTCGTTCCTGTATGTACCACCATTTACTGTGCACCCTAACATTACAAAACTCTGCATTTTGTCCGCATGGTGTATTTGTGCATTTCATACGATTTTTACAACCACCATCATTATTTCAACATGCATTAAATACTGGCCTTTTTCACAGAAATGAACAGTTCTACACGAGGTAGAAACCTAACTTCTATATATATAGCACATTCATGTTGGTCTTCAACAATTTTAAAAATTGCCAGACAGCTACAAGTCAATATGTGTGAGCACACTACATGATTGTAATATTAGCCTTTAATTTTATAGTCTCTTTTCCATTAGATTATAAATTAAATACATAAACTAAATCCTTCATTGTGGATAAGAAAAACCAACAAGATGTCACTTTTTGTATTCTTTATTTCTCTTCTAATAGTTGCTCAACTTGTTTCGGGCAACAATGTGCCCATCATCAGGAGCTGACGACTGCGTGATGTTACAGCCTCGTGTTGGTATGTGCCGTGGCTGCAGGAAGGTGGTCAAGTCCGGTTGGTAGGTAGTGCATCCA